>Ga0160467_100867_pt1 | contig 19050 bp, 20 predicted proteins | sample HID1972I_E11MG_FD_108221 | JGI IMG/M metagenome (GOLD analysis project Ga0160467, IMG submission 108221) | Enriched pill bug-associated microbial communities from UW Madison campus, WI, USA - HID1972I_E11 MG | ecosystem: Host-associated > Arthropoda: Insects > Digestive system > Unclassified ... | reverse complement strand
TTCGCATTTCATTTGTGACATGACGGCCTTTATACAAAGTCTCGAATGAATCGGCCGTGGCGCGTGACATAGAGCCGCGCGGGGCTTTCAAAGGGCAGTGACGGATCACCTATCATGAGTTTTGTGACATCTTCGAGAACCGTGCGTGTGATTTTCGGCATGTTCAGACTGGAAAGCGCTGTCATGTCAAGCCATTGCACATTGTGCAGCTCATCTGAATCCCTGATTAGCCGGGTATCCAGCCGCAACTCGTCGGCGTAACAGCAAAAGAATCGCGTGTCGTAACGCCTGATATTGCCGGGCGGGGTGATTGCGCGCGCCACATATCGAAAACGCGAAAGATCCGGACCATCAGCGTCCATGCCCATATCGACGCCGGTTTCCTCCACGAGCTCGCGCGCGGCGGCAAGCGCCAGCGCCCGTGCCCCGGCAGCGCTCAGGCGGCGCGCGGCAGACGTGGTGAGGCTGCGCAGCACGGCGGGGTGCAGATCGCCGGAGAAGGGCAGGGCGTGGTCGCGTGGATCGCGTTTGCCACCGGGAAACACGTAAGCGCCGGGCATGAATATGTGGGCATTACTGCGCCGGCCCATCAGCACGCGAATAGCAGGGCCGGAACGATCAAACAGGATGATTGAGGCGGCATCGCGCGGCCGCAGTGGACCGCTCGCCGCCTGGGTGTTCGAGGGAAGCTCGGACACTTGCAAATTCCCGCCCGCCGTCAGTGGGAGGAGCCGTCTATCTGCACTTTTGGCTGTTTTCCGTCGAAGCCGTGCATTCTAAGTGCCCATTGCAGGCCGATGACGCCACCCTTGATCGGTTGCAGCGTCAGAAGCGCGGCCAGAATGGTGATAGGCACCCAGATGGCGAAGTGTACCCACATGGGAACGGAAAGCACGAGATCGGTCATCATGAAGCCGCCAACGGCGATATGGCCGATGATGACGATAGAAATATAGGGCGGCAGGTCGTCGGAGCGGTGATGATGCATTTCCTCGCCGCAGGCCGCGCAATTGTCCACCGGCTTCAGGAAGGCCCGAAACAGGCGACCGCTGCCACAGGCCGGGCAGCGATTGGCCATGCCCCGCATGATCGAGCGGCCAAGCGGACGCTCCGCGCTTCCATCTCCGAAGGTAACCGTTTCCGAGCCCTGATTTGCACTCATCCTGAAGTCCTTCTCCCGTTTGTCTTAACCGCTTGACGCGGTCTTGTTACCGACGTCCTCTCGGCGGCCTTGTTCCCGGCTTGGCGGAAGGACGTGATGTCCGCCGGCCTGCCTTGTGGAACGACCGCGAGCCGACCGGCATCTTGCGCCCCGGGCTCAGCATTTCAAACCGCAGCGCACCAGCCAAGGGTACCGCTTCTGCAAGCCGCACCTGAACCGTATCGCCGAGTTGATAACCGAGACCCGTCTTTTCCCCCGTCAGAGCCTGATGGGCTTCGTCGTAGAGGAAATAGTCGGTTCCAAGTGTAGATATAGGAACAAACCCGTCGGCGCCAAACTGCGGCAGCGCGACAAATAGTCCCGCCTTGGTGACACCCGCGACGCGGCCATCGAACTCCTCACCGACGCGCTCGGAAAGATGGTGCGCGATCAGCCGGTTGATGGTGTCGCGCTCTGCGGCCATGGCGCGGCGCTCGAAGGTCGAGATTTCGGCGGCGATATCGTCAAGCGTCGCCTCTTCCTGCGGGGTGATGCCGCCTTCGCCGAGGCCTAGCGATCCCACCAGCGCCCGATGCACGATCAGGTCGGCATAACGCCGGATCGGTGAGGTGAAATGCGCGTACTTCATCAGGTTGAGGCCGAAATGGCCGATATTTTCCGGGCTGTAGATCGCCTGGCTCTGGCTGCGCAGCACCATCTCGTTGACCATGATCTGGTGCGGCGTGTCGAGTGCGCGCGCCAGAATGCCGTTGAAGGAATTGGCGCGCATCGCGACACCCTTGGCCATGGAAATGCCGATGGTGCCGAGGAATTCGCGCAGCACTTCCTGCTTGGTAAGTGTGGGGGCGTCATGCACGCGGTAGACCAGCCGTTGCTTTTTCTTTTCCAGGGTCTCTGCGGCGGCGACGTTCGCCTGGATCATCATTTCCTCGATCAGCTTGTGCGCGTCGAGGCGTTCGGGAATGACGACCTTGTCCACCGTGCCGTCGGGCCTGAGCTGGATCTTGCGCTCCGGCATGTCGAGTTCCAGCGGCTGGCGGCGATCGCGGCCGCGCTTCATCACGGCATAGGCGTGCCACAGCGGCTTCAGGATTGGCTCCAGCAGCGTGCCGGTCTTGTCGTCCGGGCGGCCGTCGATTGCGGCCTGCGCCTGCTGGTAGGAGAGCTTGGCGGCACTCTTCATCATGATGCGATGGAAAGTGTGGCTCGCCTTGCGGCCTTCCTTCGAGAACGTCATCCGCACAGCAAGGGCAGGGCGGTCGACGCCTTCCTTCAGCGAGCAGAGGTCGTTGGAGATGCGTTCCGGCAGCATCGGCACGACACGATCAGGGAAATAGACGGAGTTACCACGCTTCAGCGCCTCGCGGTCGAGCGGTGCGCCTGATCGCACATACCAGGACACGTCGGCGATGGCGACGGTGACAATCACTCCATCAGGATTGTCGGGCGAAGGGTCGAGTTCGGCATAGACCGCGTCGTCATGGTCCTTGGCGTCGGCCGGATCGATCGTGATCAGCGGCAGGTCGCGCCAGTCTTCACGGTGCGACATGGTCGCGGGTTTTGCGGCATCCGCCTCGGCCAGAACATTCGGCGGGAAGATGTGCGGAATACCGTGGGCATGGATCGCGATCATCGAGATCGCTTTCTCCGAGGCGACTGAGCCGACCACCGAAAGAACCTTTGCGCGTGTCAGGCCGTAACGACCGCTGTTGCGCGAGGTTTCCACCTCGATCAGGTCGCCGTCCTTGGCATCGCCCACACCCTCGGGGTCGATGACCATTTCCTCGCCGCGCCGGTCGATCGGCATCAGGCGTCCGCCGCCGCCTTCCGTTTCCTTGAACACGCCAAGCAGCGCGTTCTGACGACGGTCGATCAGCTTGACGACGCGGGCCGTGTAGGCCGGGCCGACGCTGTCCTTTGAAGGGAATATTTTTGCCAGAATGCGATCGCCGAGACCGGCGGCAGGGGCTTTCTTACTGCGATCCTGCGAGGACTGGCGGATGAGCACGGCGGGGGCCGCGCCCTGATCTTCAGGCCATTCGGCAGGCCGGCCGATCAATTCGCCGTCCTTGTCGCGGGTGGTGATGTCGAGAACCGTCACCGGCGGCAGGCCACCCGGTCGCGTCAGCGTCTTGCGGCTCTTCTGCACCATGCCATCGGTTTCAAGCTCCTTTAGCAGTGCCTTGAGCACAACGCGGTCGTCGCCTTTCAGCCCGAAAGCCTTGGCGATTTCGCGCTTGGAGGCCTGCTGCGGATGCTCGGCGATGAATTTCAGCAGCACTTCGCGGGAAGGCACCTCGCCATGGATGATGCCTTCACCTTCATTTGCCCGCTTGCCGCGCCCGGTACGTCCGAAGCCGTCGCTGGCGGAACCCTGTCTCTGACGCGGCGCCTTGCTCACGATTCTGCCTTCTTGGGTTTGGCTGCGGCCTTCGGCTTGGCAGCCGTCTTGCTTTTCGTTGCGGCCTTGGCTTTTGTCGCCTTCGGCTTTGCGGCTGTGTCGCCATCGGCCTTCTTGGCAGCAGGTTTCTTGGCCTTGGCGGGTTTGCCGCCGGTTCCGGTCTTGGCGATGCGCTCGGCAATCAGCACCAGCGATTCGTCCAGCGTCACGGAGGTCGGATCCTGCCCCTTTGGAATGGTGGCGTTAACTTTGCCCCAGTTGACGTAAGCGCCGTAACGCCCGTCGCGGACGGTGATCGGGCCGCCATCGGGGTGATCACCCAGTTCCTTCAGCGCCGCAGGCGTGCCGTTGCGGCCGCGCCCCGGTCCCTTGCTCTGCTTCTCGGCAATGACGGTAACGGCACGGTTGAGGCCGATCGAGAACACGTCTTCGATGCTTTCGAGGTTCGCATAGGAACCGTCATGCAACAGAAAGGGTCCGTAGCGGCCAAGCCCGGCGGAAATCATCTTGCCGGTTTCGGGGTGCTTGCCGATATCGCGCGGCAGGTTGATGAGCGCCAGCGCCTTTTCGTGGTCAATGTCCTCAGGCTTCCAGCCCTTGGGCAGCGAGGAGCGCTTGGCTTCCTTGCCATCGCCGCGCTGGATGTACGGGCCGAAACGGCCAGACCGAAGCGTCAACTCCTCGCCGGTCATCGGATCGGCACCCAGCGCTTTCGGCTCGTTGGATACGGAAGCTTCGGCTTCCGAGCCATCGGACGTGAGCTGGCGGGTGAAGTTGCACTCCGGATAATTGGAGCAACCGACGAAAGCGCCATATTTGCCGAGCTTCAGCGAAAGGTTGCCGGTGCCGCAAACCTGACAGATGCGCGGATCGGAGCCGTCCTCACGCTTGGGGAAGACCAGCGGGGCCAGAACTTCATTGAGCGCATCCAGCACGTTGGTAACGCGCAATTCCTTGGTATCTTCGATCTGCGCGAAGAAATCCTTCCAGAAATCACGCAGCACCTGCTTCCAGTCCAGTTCGCCCGCGGAAATGCGGTCGAGCTTTTCTTCCAGATCGGCGGTGAAGTCGTATTCGACATATTTGGCAAAGAAGCTTTCGAGGAAAGCCGTCACCAGCCGTCCGCGCGAATGGGGAATGAGCTTGCGCTTGTCGATGATGATATATTCGCGGTCGCTTAGCGTCTTCAGTGTCGCCGCATAGGTGGAAGGACGGCCGATGCCGAGTTCTTCCATCTTCTTGATGAGCGATGCTTCCGAATAACGCGGCGGCGGCTCGGTGAAGTGCTGGCTGGCGTTGATCTTCTGCTTGGCGAGGTTCTCGCGCGCATTGATCTGCGGCAGGCGGCCTTCATCGTCACCGTCGTCGCTCTGCTCGCCATCTTCTTTCTGGTCGGTATAGGCGGCAATGAAGCCGTCGAAGCGGATGACGGAACCGACGGCACGAAGCCCGGCCTTTTCACCGTCCTTGTCGGCAAGGATTTCCACCGTGGTACGTTCGATTTCGGCAGATGCCATCTGGCTCGCAATGCCGCGCTTCCAGATCAGGTCGTAAAGACGCAACTGGTCGGCATCGAGGTAACGCTTCACCTGATCAGGCGTGCGGTTAAAATCGGTCGGACGGATAGCTTCGTGCGCTTCCTGCGCGTTCTTTGCCTTGGTTGAGTAGAAGCGTGCTTTTTCCGGCACATAGCGGTCGCCGAACTGCTCGCCGATGGCGCGGCGTGCGGCATCGATCGCTTCCGGCGCCATCTGCACGCCGTCGGTACGCATATAGGTGATCAAACCAACGGTTTCGCCGCCGATGTCGATACCTTCATAAAGCTTCTGGGCCACCTGCATGGTGCGCGAGGCCGAAAAGCCCATGCGCGAGGAGGCAGCCTGCTGCAGCGTCGAGGTGGTGAAGGGCGGGCCGGGATTGCGCTTGACGGGTTTCGCCTCGACCGTATCGACAATATAGGTCGCGCCTTCCAGGAGCGCCTTCAGGCGGTTGGCGTCATCTCCTGTCTTGATCGAACGGCCTTGCAGCTTCTTGCCATCGGCGGAAACCAGCTTCGCCTCGAACTCGTCACCGCGCGGTGTCTTCAACAGCGCGCTGATGTTCCAGTATTCCTCGGAGACGAAACGCTCGATCTCGGCTTCGCGGTCGCAGACGAGACGCAGCGAAACGGACTGCACGCGGCCGGCGGAACGGGCGCCCGGCAGCTTGCGCCACAAAACCGGCGACAGGTTGAAACCGACGAGATAATCCAGCGCACGGCGGGCAAGATAGGCATCGACCAGCGGCACGTCGATGTCGCGCGGGTTCGCCATCGCGTCCAGTACCGCCTTTTTGGTGATGGCGTTGAAGACCACGCGCTTCACCGGCTTGTCGCCGAGAACGCGCTTCTTCTTCAAGAGATCAAGCACATGCCAGGAAATCGCTTCACCCTCGCGATCCGGGTCGGTTGCGAGAAACAGGCCGTCGGAGGATTTCACCGCGTCGGCAATGTCCTTCATGCGCTTGGCGGATGCGCTATCGACCTCCCAGGACATTTCGAAGTCCTGGTCGGGCAGCACAGATCCGTCCTTGGCAGGAAGGTCCCGGACGTGGCCAAAGGATGCAAGAACCTTGTAGCCCGGACCAAGATACTTGTTGATCGTCTTGGCTTTGGCAGGAGATTCTACGACGACGACATTCATATTGTTTTTCTCTGGAACTGGTCCGTTAACATAGCCGGATCACGGCATAATGCCGCAATTCGCCTTCTTTATAATTCGACATGGACAGGTAATGCGCGCGGGTCAAGAGGCAAGCCCGATTTTATCGCTCCAAGGCAATTGCAACCTATGGATAATCTGCCGTTGTATTGCAATCTTTGGTAAATTTGTTATAGTGACCAACATGATTTGAATTGACGTAATGATCTTTGTTTCAGGTTGAAATTCCAGGATAGATATATGGTCCCGAACGCAACAAACAATAATGCCGATAATGAAGGGACCAGAGAGAACTTGGCTTACATTCGCCAGATGCTCGCGGAACTGAGGCTCGTCGCCAATCGCGAGGGCGCCGACATGCTGTGCTATCTGATTTAAATGGCCTATGTGGAAGTCGGCGATATCCAGAGCGGGCGGCGTAAGCTTTCAATCCGCGAGGAGCGAAACCCGCCCCCCGGCGTGCCGGTTTAACCGCCCGGCAATATCGAGTTCCAGCAGCACCATGTGAACCGTGGCCGCGGAAAAACCCGTGTGGCGAATGATATCGTCCGTTTCGACGGGCGAGTGCCCGAGAGCGGCGGCAACGATGCTGCGCTCGTCATCTCCGGGCGGTGACATTTCCGCATCGGATCGTGGTTCCTCGACCTTGCGGTCATAGGGCAATCGCGGTTCCATCAGCGGTCGTAGCGCATCGAGAATATCGGCCGCCCCTGTGGTCAGCATCGCGCCTTCCTTGATCAGCCGGTTGGTGCCTTCGCAGCGCGCATCGAGTGGGGAGCCTGGCACGGCGAAAACCAGCCGTCCCGCTTCGCCGGCAAGCCGCGCCGTGATCAGCGAACCGGATCGTTCCGCCGCTTCCACTATGACGATGCCGAGCGAGACGCCTGATATCAGCCGGTTGCGGCGGGGGAAATCCCGCGCGCGTGGCTCCCAGCCGAAGGGCATTTCGCTGATCGTCGCGCCACCCTGTTCGTAGATGTCCTGCAAGAGCCCAAAATTTTCCTGAGGGTAGGGACGGTCGAGACCGCCCGCCAGCATGGCCACCGTGCCGGTTGCAAGGCTTGCCCGGTGCGCTGCCGCATCGATGCCGCGCGCCAGCCCGGAAGCGATCGTATAGCCCGCACGACCGCAATCGCGCGCCAGCATCGCGGCGAATTTCGCGCCGTTGATGGAGGCGTTGCGTGATCCGACGATGCCGACGCAAGGTCTTGTTGCGGTGGATGCTGATCCCTTCATGGCGATCAGTGGCGGCGCGCCGTCGAGCTGTCGCAGGGCAGGCGGGTAGTCCGGCTCACCGATGCCGACGAAGCGAGCGCCGAATCTTTCAGCCGTTTCGATTTCGCCTTCCGCTTCCGCCTGTGTGGCAATGCGCGGACTGCGCAATGAACCGCCGCGCCTTGAAAGCTCGGGCAGGGCAGAGAGCGCTTTTTCAGCGCTGCCAAAATGATTGATGAGTTCGCGGAAGGTGACGGGGCCGATATTGTCGCTGCGGATCAGCCGAAGCCATGCGACCCGCTGCCGCGCGGAAAGCTCTATGCCCTGCCGTGTCGTTTCCTCATGCGGCATGACTTATCCTTAAAGCTTGCCTTAGCCCTTTTGCCCGATCCTGCTTTCCGTGCCGGCCAGAAGCCGTGCGATGTTTTCCCGGTGTTTCCACCAGGAAATCACGCTCAGCAACGTTACCAGAAGCGCCGTCTTTTCAGGCCCGACTATCCAGAGGGCGACCGGGATCACAAGCATGGCAACCAGCGCCGACAGCGAGGAATACCGGGTGATGAACGCGGTTGCGAGCCAGATCAGCGCAAAAGCCAGCATCATCAGGGGGGCAGCGCCTAAAAGCACGCCGATATAGGTCGCCACGCCCTTGCCGCCCTTGAAACCGAGCCACACCGGAAACAGATGGCCGAGAAAGGCAAAGAAACCGGCAACCAGCGACGCCTCGTAACCCCAGAGCGCATTGGCGACGAGCACTGCGGCGGTGCCCTTCAGCGCATCAAGCAGCAATGTCGCTGCGGCGAGCTTCTTGTTGCCGGTGCGCAGCACATTAGTGGCGCCAATATTGCCGGAACCAATCTTGCGCACATCGCCCAGCCCCGCCATGCGGGTAAGAAGCAGGCCGAAGGGTATCGAGCCGAATAGATAGCCAATCAGCGCCGCAAGCGCGAGAAGGGCAGGCGCCGTCTGCCAGTCAGTCAAAGCACTCATTCAACGTTCCCTCTCGTCGCGCGCCTGCGTGATCCCATGCCCGTGATCTTATGCCAAGGAATGAACCGCTTTGCCAGCCACATAAGTGGCGACAGCGCGGCCGCTGAAACGGGCATCCTCAAACGGCGTATTCTTGGATTTCGACACCAGTTGATCTCTTGCAACCAGCCAAGGCTCGTCCAGGTCGATCAGCGTGATATCAGCCTTCGCGCCGGCATTAAGCGTTCCCGCATCCAGTCCGAAGATTTTCGCCGGGCGGGTGGAAAGCGCATCGATCAGCCGCATCAGCGGAACCTCGCCGCTATGGTGAAGGCGAAGCGCCGCCGCCAGCATGGTTTCCAGCCCCACCGCACCGCTTGCCGCATCCGAAAAGGGCAGGCGCTTGGTGTCCACGTCCTGCGGGTCGTGCGAGGAAACGATGATGTCGATCGTGCCATCCTTCAGCGCCTCGACCATGGCCTTGCGGTCGTCTTCGGCGCGCAAGGGAGGTGAGAGCTTGAAGAAGGTACGGTATTCGCCGATATCGTTCTCGTTCAGCGTCAGATGGTTGATCGAGATGCCGCAGGTCGCCTTGACGCCCCGCTGCCGGGCAAGACGGATCGCTTCTGCCGACTCCGGCACGGAAATCTTGGCGGCGTGATAGATCGCTTGCGTCAGACCGGCAATGCGCAGGTCGCGCTCCAGCGGAATGATCTCGGCCTCCTTGGGGATTCCGGACAGACCGAGCCAGCTTGCGAAAAGCCCCTCGTTCATGTCGCCGCCGCCGATATATTTGTCGCGGGTCTCAAGTGCAATCACCGCACCCAATTCGCGCGCATAGGTCATGGCGCGGCGCAGCACCAGCGTGTCGGAAAGCGCCCTGCGGCCATTGGTGAAGGCAACCGCACCGGCTTCCTTCAGCATGCCGATCTCGGTCATTTCCTCGCCGTTGAGGCCCTTGGTCAGGGCTGCGGCGGGATGCACATTGACGAGCGCCTTGTCGCGTGCCGCCTTTTTCACATATTCTACCAGCGCAATGTCGTCGATAACGGGGTCGGTGTCCGGCATGACGATGATGCTGGTGACGCCGCCGGCCGCTGCCGCGCGGGAAGCGGATTCGATGGTTTCACGGTGTTCGCCACCCGGCTCACCGACAAAGACGCGGGCATCCACCAGACCGGGAACGGCCAGCAGCCCCTTGCAGTCGCGAACCGTCGCACCCTCGGGCACACCCTGGTTGTGTGCCTGCCCGCCGGAGGCGAGGATCGTGCCGTCGGCACCGATGACGATGCTGCCCACCTCGTCCAGATTGCGGGAGGGATCAACGATGCGAAGGTTTTTGAGAACGGTCACGGCACTCATACGCGCTCACCCTGATTTTGCGAGACAAGCAGGGTTTCCATGACAGCCATGCGCACGGCAACCCCCATTTCCACCTGGCTTTCGATGACGCTCTGCGGACCATCAGCCACTTCGGATGAGATTTCCACGCCACGGTTCATCGGGCCGGGATGCATGACCAGCGCGTCTTCTTTCGCTGCCTTCAACTTTTCGGCATCGAGACCGTAATAGTGGAAATATTCGCGCACCGAAGGCACGAAGGAGCCGGACATGCGCTCGCGCTGCAGGCGCAGCATCATCACAACATCGGCGTTCTTCAAGCCTTCCTTCATGTCATGGAAGACCTCGACGCTCATGTCGCGGATACCGGAGGGAAGAAGCGTTGCGGGAGCCACGACGCGCACGCGCGCGCCCATCTGGTTGAGCAGGATGATGTTGGAGCGGGCAACGCGCGAATGCAGTACGTCGCCGCAGATCGCCACCGTTATTCCCGAAAGATCACCCTTGGCGCGGCGAATGGTCAGCGCGTCGAGAAGGGCCTGCGTCGGGTGTTCATGCTGGCCGTCGCCGGCATTGACCACGGAGCAGGCAACCTTCTGCGCGAGAAGGGCTGCGGCACCGGCCGAGGAGTGACGCACGATCAGCACATCGGGGCGCATGGCGTTCAGCGTCATCGCCGTGTCGATCAGCGTTTCGCCCTTCTTCACCGAGGAATTGCTGACCGACATGTTCATCACATCGGCGCCAAGCCGTTTTCCGGCAAGTTCGAAGGAGGATTGTGTCCGGGTCGAAGCTTCGAAGAACAGGTTGATCTGCGTGAGGCCCCGAAGCGTCGAGGTTTTTTTCTCGCGCTGACGGCTGATTTTCACCGCTTCGTCGGCCTTGTCGAGAAGCAGGGTTATATCCTGATGGGAAAGCCCCTTTATGCCGAGGAGATGGCGGTGGGGAAAATAGACCATGGAAATTGTCCTCCGGGTCGCAATAGTCAACGGGTCTATAAAGACAGGTGGCTTTGCGGGCAAGCATGCGATAAGCCGGGTTTTGGCATATACACGCAATAAAGCACGAATCCCGATAGAAGGATGCGAATGACAGGCATGAACCGGACAGAAGAATCGCTCGCCGAACTAAACCAGCCTAGCCTATGGTCCGGTATCAATGCCTATCGTTCCGATCCGCTGATCGTCGACCTCACATCCGGCCTGTCACGCAATCTGAGAGACGAGTTCGACCAGCTCGGCCGTTACGTCACCTCGCACGAAGCGCAGGAACTGGCGCGCATGGCCAATCAGGGCGTGCCGCAGCTGCACACGCATGGCCCGCGCGGCGAACGTCTCGATCAGGTTGAGTTCCATCCCGCATGGCACGCACTGATGCGCCGTTCCATGTCATCGGGTCTTCATTCCAGCGTCTGGGAAAATGCGGCTGAGACGCGCGGCAACGAACACAAGGCGCGCGCCACCAAATTTTATCTGACCGCGCAGCTCGAGGCCGGGCATCTGTGCCCGTTGACCATGACCAGCGCCTCCGTTGCCGCCATCATGACCTCGTCGCGTGTGCAGAAGGAATGGGTGCCGAAGATACTGTCGCGGAAATATGATTCCTCGCAGAAGCCGGCCTTGCAGAAAACCGCCGTCACCGTCGGCATGGGCATGACGGAAAAGCAGGGCGGCACGGATGTGCGCGCCAACCGCAGCACGGCGGAGCGGGTGGGCGAGGGCATCTATCGCTTGTCCGGCCACAAATGGTTCCTGTCCGCGCCGATGAGCGACGGTTTCGTCATGCTGGCGCAGATGGGCGACGGCATGGGCTGTTTCCTGGTGCCGCGTTATCTGGAAGACGGTTCCGCGAACGGCCTGCACTTCCAGCGCCTGAAGGACAAGCTAGGCAACCGCTCCAACGCCTCCGCCGAAGTCGAGTTCACCGATGCTTTCGGTTATCTTCTGGGTGAACCTGGCAGCGGTGTGCGCACCATTCTCGACATGGTGACGCTGACGCGGCTCGACTGCGCTTTGGCATCATCAGGCATGATGCGCGCTTCGCTCGCCGAAGCCGTGCATTTCGCACGCGGCCGTTCCGTCTTCGGCAAGACGCTGGTCAGCCAGCCGATCATGACGCGCGTTCTCGCCGATATGGCGCTGGATGTCGCAGCCGCAACGGCACTCTCCTTCCGGCTGGCATCGGCATTCGATGCCGCCCGCAACAATGCCGCCGAGGCGGCCTATGCGCGGGTGATGACGCCGATTGTGAAATACTGGTGCTGCAAGATCGCGCCGGCGTTGATCTACGAGGCGATGGAGTGCCTTGGCGGTAATGGATATGTGGAAGAACGGCCGATTGCCCGCCACTACCGCGAAGCGCCGGTCAATGCCATCTGGGAAGGCTCCGGCAACGTCATGGCGCTGGATGTGCTGCGTGTTCTTCAGCGCGGCAAGGATCTGTTCGATCTCGTTTTCCAGACGCTGGAGCGCGATCTCGGACCCGCCGGCAAAAAGACCACGGATGTGCTGCGCGCCGCAATCGCGCTTGCCGAACGCGATGAGGGTGCCGCCCGCCTGCTGGTGGAGCAATTCGCACTCGCCGCCGCTGCCGCCGAACTTTGCCGGCTCGGCGCCGGCAAGATCGCAGACGCCTTCCTCGAAACCCGTCTGGCGGGTGGTTGGCGACATACTTACGGCATGCTCGATTCTCGCTTTGATCCGAATTATATAATCGATTTATTGTATCCGCCCGCGTCCTGACCGATAAAGGGTGGAAGGCTGTTGTTGCAGTCCCTGTGGGAGGGGTATCGGATTTGAGAAAAGGCGTTGGCGTGGGGCGTATTTCTGTCTTTCAGTCGGTGGGCGCGTGTGCGGGCATGGAGATGGGGGTCGATAGCAGATGCTGACCTTCCGCTCCGCCCGTCCTGAAGATGAAGAGGCGCTCTACGCCATCAGTCTTGCCACCGGCGATGCCGGGCAGGATGCCACCCCGCTTTATCGCGATGGCCGCATGGTGGGGCATATTTATTCCGTGCCTTATCTGCATCTGTGGCCCGATGCCGTTTTTGTGGCAGAAGACGAAGAGGGTGTCTGCGGTTACATCGCCGGCGCGCTCGATACCGCCTTGCATGATGAGCGGCTGGAGCGTGAGTGGTGGCCGCATCTGCGCGCCCTTTATCCCGACCCCGTTGGCGATCAGCAAACATGGGACGCCGATCAGCGCCGTGCACATTTCATCCACCACCCGCGCCACACGCCAACCTGGCTGACCGATCCGTTTCCGGCCCATATCCACCTGAACCTTCTGCCACGCACACAGGGCAAGGGCGGCGGCACGCGGCTTTTGTCGCGCTGGCTCGATATGGCGAGACAAAACAACGTCTATGGCATCCACCTCGGCGCCAGCGAGCGCAACCAGGCGGGTATTCGCTTTTGGGAAACTCGCGGCTTCAAACGTCTCGAAACCCATGACACACCAGGCACCGTGTGGTTTGGAATGGCGCTGGAGTGATTATTTGCGGGGTACGGGTCTTCGATCTTCATTCATCCACAGGAACCTTCTCCCCAGCTGCTGCGCTGCATTGTCCTTGTCTTCATGCTTTGTTAACCCGTTGGGTCAGGCCTTTTAAAAGACGGGTAGGGAAGCATGCTGGCGACCGCAGAGGTGATTTCAGCCGACAAGCCGGAAAAGCGCATCAAGGATCGCGCTGCGACCGAAAAGGCGATTTTTGAGGCGGCCCGGTCGCTTCTGGCCGAAGAGGGCTTTCAGGGTTTTGGCATCAATGCCGTTGCCCGCCGCGCCGGATGCGACAAGCAGCTGATCTACCGTTATTTCGGCGGTTTGGAAGGGTTGATCGAGGCGATCGGCGAGGATCTCGGATCCTGGGTGAAGGACCGTATTCCTGAAGATACCGGCGGCATGTTCCTGTTGACCTATGGCGATCTCATGGAAAAGCTGGCGCTTTATTTCATGGATGCGCTGCGCAGCGATCCTCTCGTCTGCAAGATCATTGCCTGGGAAGTGTCGGATGGCTCGCCGCAGGTCAGGCAGCTTGCCGAAGCCCGTGCCAAATCGCTTGGCAAATGGCTGGAGCGCATGCGCGGATCGCTGGCAGCACCCAAGGGCGTAGATACCGCAGCCGTCAATGCCGTGTTGTTCGCCGCCATCCAGCATCTCGTGATTTCCGCCGCCACCAGCGGCCAGTTCGCCGGCGTGCCGTTGAAGTCGGACAAGGACTGGGACAAGATTGCAACCGCCGTCAAAAGACTGGTGCGCGGCGTTTACGGCTGAGCGCGGCGTAACGAGCCGGGCGAGACGGTCGCCTTAACAAAATCGGCCGTTATTTGACGAAAAATCAACCATGTTTTCAGCGGTCCGGCAACCTTGCGGCATCGCATGCCGTTGGCTTCGTGAGGGGTGTTTTCCACAGCCGGACCCGCCATCGTTAACCATACCGACAGCTTTCATTTGCTTAGCCATGGCTACCGGTCCAGTGTGAATTAACACAATGTTAACCATGCGCAATGACTGCGTATAAGGGAGCCGCAAGTGAGCCGCTGGACAGCTTTGGGCGTCATGATGACGTTTTTTGCTATGCTGCCGTTGGATATTGACGCGCCAGCGTTTAACCTTTGCCTGATGGCTCTGGTGCGCTGGGCGGTGCTTGCTGGCATTCCCGATACGATTTTCACGCGGGAGCAGACTGCATGAAGTGGTTTTTGATCCTCTGGGCCGGTCCCGTTGCATTGCTCGGCAGCTGGTACTGGCTATCCTATTACGACTTGAGCTTCGGCTTCTTCATGCTGACGCGCCAGACGCATGATCTGGTATTCCAGATTTACGGCAATATCCTCGGCCTGCCGCCGGAAAGCCTGCCGCCGCTGGTCGCGCGCGCCATAGCGGTCGACAGCCTGATCGTTTTTGCGATCCTTGCTTTCCGCAAGCGAAAACAGATTGCCAATTGGTGGCAGGGACGTCAGCCCGTTGCGCGGGCGAGTGCCGAAAGCCTGTCCAGCGCGCCCTGAAGAATGAAGCTTGCGGCTGCCGAATCGATGCGTTCGGCCCGTTTGGCGCGTGAGACATCCATTTCCAGAAGCACACGTTCGGCGGCGACCGTTGAAAGCCGTTCATCCCAGAAAATGAAGGGCAGGGCGGTTTTTTCCCCCATGGTACGAACGAAGGCGCGTGTTGCCTGAGCGCGTGGTCCGGCCGATCCATCCATGTTTATGGGCAGGCCGATGATGAAAGCGGATACCTTTTCCTTTTCGGCAAAGGCCAGCAGCACCTCGGCATCCCGAGTGAATTTGACCCGTTTGATGACGGGGCGCGGCGTGGCGAAGCGCCGCGACAGGTCCGACATGGCAAGTCCGATGGTTTTCGTCCCAAGGTCGAGGCCCGCAATCGCCTGTGCCGGCTGAAGCGTTTCCGCGAGCTCCTCGATGGTAAGTATCGCCATATCGTACGCTGTCCCTTATCTTTTGCGGACGAATTCGGTGCGCAGCACCAGACCCTTAACCGTCTCGTGCCTGCAATCGATTTCTTCCGGATTTCCGGTCAGGCGGATCGATTTGATGACAGTGCCCTGCTTGATGACCGTATTGGTGCCTTTGACCTTCAGATCCTTGATCAGCGTTACCTGGTCACCATCCGCAAGCACGTTGCCTGCCGCATCGCGCACTTCGTTCGCGCGCAAAGCTTCTGCGGCCAGCTCAGACGCAGGCCGCCATTCGCCGGTCGCCTCGTCATACACGTAATCGTCATTATCCGCGGCCATTGTCGCCTCTCTGAAATATCGGTAGTGCGGTTGTTCAAGCCGTCCTATGTCATAATATACGGGCAATACAAAGGAGAACTTCCCATGAAAATCACCTGGCTCGGCCATTCCGCCTTCCGCCTTGAAAACGGCAGCGCGAAGATCCTTATCGATCCGTTTTTCACCGGCAATCCCGGTTTTGCCGGACAGGATGCGAAAAGCGCGGCTGAAGGCATCACCCATATTCTCCTGACCCACGGCCACGGCGATCATGTGGGGGATACCGTCCAGCTTGCTCGCGAAACGGGCGCGACGGTGCTTGCCAATGCCGATCTCGCCGCCTGGCTTTCCACCAAGGGCGTGGCGAAGGTCGATATGGGTAATACCGGCGGCACGGTACATTTCGACGGTTTTTCCGTAACCTTCACCAATGCACTGCATTCGTCCGCTCAGATCACCGAGGATGGCGTTTCCCATTCACTCGGCAACGCCAATGGCCTGATGCTGCATTTCGAAGACGGTCCGGCCGTCTACCATATGGGCGATACGGATATTTTCTCCGACATGAAGCTCATCAACGAATTGCACCAGCCGGATATCGGTCTCGTGCCAATCGGCGACCGCTTCACCATGGGTGGTGCGGTGGCTGCACTCGCCTGCCAGCGCTTTTTCAAATTCGCCAACGTCATTCCCTGCCACTACGGTTCCTTCCCGATCGTTGACCAGACGCCGGAGAAGTTCGTGGCCGGCATGGAAGGCTCGGATGCGCGCGTCCACACGCCGAAGCCGGGCGAAATACTGTCCTTCTGACATTTTGCTGACGCATGTCGCTACAGCAAAACCGCTACACAGTTTTACGCGACATGCTTTCTACCGTTGCGAATGGCGGACATGGTGATTATAGCGGTTAGGAAAATTCTGACCGGAGTAGAACCATGTCCGTCGATCTCGCCACCGTAAAGCGCGTTGCGCGCCTTGCCCGTATCGCTGTTACTGAAGACGAAGCACAAAATATGCTTGGCCAGTTGAACGGCATACTCGGTTTCGTGGAGCAGCTTTCGGAAGTGAATGTTGACGGCGTCGAGCCGATGACCTCCGTTACCCCCGTGGATATGAAAAAGCGTGCCGACGTCGTCACCGACGGCAACAAGGCGGAAGACATCGTCGCCAATGCGCCTGCTACAGACCGGGACTTCTTCATGGTTCCGAAAGTGGTCGAGTAATCCGACCGCCGTTTGCCGCCCGATTTTTTCAAGATTTCGAAAGCCGTTGCCGACCATGACCGACCTGACGAGCCTGACCATTGCCGAAGCCCGCGAAAAGCTCAAGGCGAAAGAGTTTTCCGCCCTCGAGCTGACCGACGCCTATATTGCCGCCATCGACGCCGCCAACGGCGCGCTGAACGCCTATGTTGCCTTGACGCCTGAAAAAGCGCGCGACATGGCGAAAGCCTCCGATGGCCGCATCGCCGCAGGCGCGGCGGGCGAGCTGGAAGGCGTTCCGCTTGGCGTGAAAGACCTTTTCGCCACCCGTGACGTGCACACGCAGGCGTGTTCGCATGTTCTCGATGGCTTCAAGCCGAAATACGAATCGACCGTCACCCAGAACCTTTGGGACCAGGGCGCCGTCATGCTCGGCAAGCTCAACATGGACGAGTTCGCCATGGGCTCGTCCAACGAAAGCTCCTGGTACGGTCCGGCCATCAACCCCTGGCGCGCCAATGGCTCCGAGCAGAAGCTGGTGCCCGGTGGTTCCTCCGGCGGTTCGGCCGCAGCCGTTGCCGCGCATCTGTGCGCCGGCGCCACGGCAACCGACACCGGCGGCTCCATCCGCCAGCCGGCGGCCTTTACCGGCACCGTCGGCATCAAGCCTACTTATGGCCGTTGCTCGCGTTACGGCATCGTTGCTTATGCTTCCTCGCTCGATCAGGCCGGCCCGATCGCCCGTGACGTGCGCGACGCCGCTATCCTGTTGAAGACGATGGCGAGCGTTGACGCAAAGGATACGACCTCCGTCGACCTGCCGGTGCCGGATTACGAAAAGGCCATCGGCCAGTCGCTCAAGGGCCTGAAGATCGGTATCCCCAGGGAATATCGCGTCGATGGCATGCCGGAAGAAATCGAAAAGCTCTGGGCAAAGGGCGTCGAATGGCTGCGCGATGCCGGTGCCGAAGTGGTCGATATCTCGCTGCCGCACACCAAATACGCGCTTCCTGCCTATTACATCGTCGCGCCCGCGGAAGCTTCGTCCAACCTCGCTCGTTATGACGGCGTACGTTACGGCCTGCGCGTGGACGGCAAGGACATTGCCGACATGTACGAGAAGAGCCGTGCAGCCGGTTTCGGCAAGGAAGTGCAGCGCCGTATCATGGTCGGCACCTACGTGCTTTCAGCCGGTTATTACGACGCCTATTACCTGAAGGCGCAAAAGGTCCGCACGCTGATCAAGCGCGATTTCGAAAACGTCTTCCATGAGGGCGTCGACGCCATTCTGGCGCCGATTACCCCGTCATCCGCCTTCGCTGTCGGTGATGAGGAACTCGCTTCCGATCCCGTGAAGATGTACCTCCAGGACGTCTTCACCATCACGGTCAACATGGCCGGTCTTCCTGGCCTCTCGGTGCCTGCCGGCCTGGACGGCAAGGGCCTGCCGCTCGGCTTGCAGCTCATCGGCAAGCCTTTCGAAGAAGAGACGCTCTTCAAGACGGCGCATGCCATCGAGCAGGCTGCCGGCAAGTTCACCCCCGCCAAGTGGTGGTAAGCGGCTGAACAAAAGCTCTATAATTGTCACGGGCGGCATCAAGTGCCGCCCGTTTGTTTTTATCGATTGTCCAGCTCACCCCGTACGAGTTCCAAGCCACGCGTCGTGATGCGGTAAGGCTTGCCGCCTGACGAGGCGATGGCTCTCTTCCGTTTCAGTTTGCGGAAGGTGAGGAGATCGAGGCCGCTGAAAATCCAGCCGTCGCGCGTATAGAGCGCGAGTTTTTCGATTTTGTGATGGTCGTCTCGAACGAGTTCGATGCTGCCGCCCTGGGCGAGCAGGTGAAGAATGCGCTGTTCGGCGCGGGAAATGTCCATTGTCGGAAATCCGGTCGGCGTCTTCTAGACGCATGAAAACAAGTCCGGGTGCCGTTAAGGCATCCAGGTCGGTTTCATCATGGCCCGGCGCGCAAGAAACTTGCGGGCAGGGCCGTTACCGGGACTCCGATTGAGCGAACATAAAAGCTCCTTGTTTGCTCTTTTTGGTTAGCGGGCGAGACCGGTGCGGTCAAGTCCGGCGCGTGTCACCGACCGGTGCCTTCGCGATGTGTTCGGCCTGGCTTGCCGTCCGGGTGGCGGAGTCTAGCGGGGCGGTTGCCAGATGGGCGGCACGGGAACATTTCAACGAGGCGATTTCCTATTTCTGGGTAAGCGGTGTGCCCATCACACTGACCGCCAAGACGGGGGTTCGTTTTGAAAATCGGCCTTCAGACCCAAGGCCAGTGTGCGTTGATCGCGGCCACACCGCAAATTCACATGCTGTCGATAGA
>Ga0160467_100866_pt1 | contig 19052 bp, 20 predicted proteins | sample HID1972I_E11MG_FD_108221 | JGI IMG/M metagenome (GOLD analysis project Ga0160467, IMG submission 108221) | Enriched pill bug-associated microbial communities from UW Madison campus, WI, USA - HID1972I_E11 MG | ecosystem: Host-associated > Arthropoda: Insects > Digestive system > Unclassified ... | reverse complement strand
TGTTTGCCGTATCAGCAGCATCCAATACTGAAATCTCGTAAGCGTAGGTTTGACCTGGCAAGCTCATTGTCATAGCTAGACTATGCTTCACTTCTATGCTCATGCCCAAAGTCAGCTCGCTAAAGTCCACTTGCTCACCGGCACTATTACGAATAATCGTTTCCTCATCAATGTTTAATATTGTGCCTTCTACGCCTGTGCCATTCATTTGCACGGATTTATATTTTTCATCGTTGTTAACACTTGTAATGACGCCTTGCTGTGTAACCATCTTTACATCCTCATTTTGAAAGGAAATGTTCACTTGATTACCTTCATAAACAACCTGACTGCGCAATATTTCTGTAAAGAAGGAAGCTGGCACATATAATTTCCCTGATAATTTCAGAGGTGAAGCACCTAATGTTACGTTCATTTTATTGTATGCATACTGGTCAACGTCTGGTTTTACTGTTGTCCAGATCGCTGTACCCTCCATCATAATCTCAGCCGATTGCTGATCTTGATGCCATGTTACGTTAAAGCCTAACGCTTCTGACACCTCACGTAGCGGCACCATAATGTGCTTGTCTTCATTCATAAAGCCTGCTGTTGCAATTGCTAGATCATTGACGATCACGCTGTATTGGCTGGAGATCACCTGTGTGTCTGATATCGGTGCTGAGATCAATTGCGCGTCTGATATCGGTGCTGAGATCAACTCCGCATCTGATATCGGTGCTGAGATCAACTGTGCGTCTGATATCGGTGCTGAGATCACTACAGGTTGTGTACCTGACTCAGCATAAACTACTCCTCCCGATAAAACCATTGAAGCTGCTAAAATCGACGCTGCTTGTTTCTTAAGCTGTTTTTTCATGTAATTTCCTCCTGTTATATCAACGATTCATTGTTACGTACGACTTAACAGCTATTAATGTTGCACTTCCTGCCAATAATTCATACTTGATCTCTAAAAAAACATCAATAATATTACAATATTTTACGTATTTTCTATCACATTCAATAAGATCAGGCTTCAGGACCAAGAAGCTAGCGCTCAATATAGTCACAGGTTTATCCGATTAGCGCAGCTTCATCCCTCTTCTAAACGTCACAACCGCTATTACTACTAGGATAATTCCATAGGCAAGCACCCACCATAAATGCGGAAGCATTTCAGCGTATTCACCAACTGCTGCTGCTTTCCCCATATCAACCGCATGAACGAATGGCAAGCTATAGGCAACGGATTTAAATGCTCCTCCTACTAGATTCAGGTCGAACCATGTACCCGATAACCATGCTGTTAAATTCGTTAGCAGCGCACCGCATATCGCTGTTGCTGCCTTTTCACTAAAAACTGTACCGCAAAAAAGCCCGATACCGATAAAAATCAATGAGATAGGAATTAACATCATAAGTGCAATAATCAACGAAAAGGAAAATTTCATACCGAGAATCATCGCTGTTATATAGCAGACTACTCCTTGTGCTAGCGCAATCGGCACAAGCGGCAGTGCATAGCCTACAATATAATCTGAAGCCTTCATCGGTGTTGTAAATAATCTCGTTAGAAAAGAACTCGATCTATCCTTTGAGATCAGCTGAGCTGAAAATAGTGACATAAACGATAAACCGAACACCGCAACACCAGGCGTTAATTTTTCAATATTAAATAAATCATTCGGTATATTTCGATTAATTGCAGATAGTAGAAGCAGCAACACAACAGAAAACCCAATTCCGAATACAACAGCTAGCGGATCACGGATAATTTCTTTCGCTGTACGATTAGCAAATATCGCCATTCTCATAGTTGTTCACCACTCCCAACTAGCTTTATAAATGTGTCTTCGAATTTCTCCGTCCCCGCTTGCTCATTTAACTGTAAGGCAGTTCCCATCGCCTTAATCCGTCCATCTCTCATAATACATATCCGATTTGATAAACTTTCTGCTTCCTCTAAATAATGGGTCGTTAATATAATCGTCGTGTTTTCTTTCAGCTTCTCGATGACCGCCCATAGCTCTCTTCTTGCAATTACATCTAATCTCGTCTAGAAACAGTATTTTTGGATCGCTAATTAAAGCCATTGCGATGCTTAGCTTTCGCTTCCAGCCTCCTGACATTGTTTTGCTTTTTTGTTTTTCATAAGGCTGTAATGAGAAGCGTTCAATCATGCGATCAACCTTTTGCTTCAACATCTGCTTATCGAACCCATACAATCCTGCCATAAGCTCTAAATTTTCGCGTACTGTTAAATTCGGCGCAATTGCCGTTTCCTGTGGTGACACGGCGATGGCATTTTTCACTATATCCGACTGTGTGACGATGCTTTTTCCGAGTAACAGTGCATCACCGCTAGTTGGCTTTGTTACACAGGACAGCATATTGATCAGTGTTGTTTTCCCTGCACCATTCATGCCTAGCAATGCAAACAGTTCGCCTTCATTCACATTGAAGCTTACAGCATCAACAGCTAGCTTCGCTCCATATTGCTTTGAAAGTGCGTTTATCTCAATCGATGGCTTCATAGATTCGTTGCCTCCTACCTGTCCGATTCATTATCAAATGGAGTTTTTACTAAGGAAAAAAACTCCGACATTTGTTGCTCAGGAACGATCGCTAGCCCTCTTTCTTCATCGCCAACAATAATGAGCGTGTCTCCAGATTTCAATTGAAATACATCACGCGCTTTTTTAGGTATAACGATCTGTCCACGCTCTCCAAGCTTCACCGTACCGAAAAAATGCTTTCCTTTCGGTGGAATAGCTAGACCAATGCCTTCATCCGCATAATTCACCAAGTCATCTAATGACACTTGGAATAGCTTTGCTAGTGCGATACAGCTAGATATATCAGGTTCAGTCTCGCCTTTTTCCCATTTTGCTACAGCTTGTCTCGATACTTGAACATACTCTGCAATTTGCTCTTGTGTTAGCTGATGCCGCATACGTAAATTTTTTATATTCACATTAATCATATTTTTCATACCTCCTGCTTTTATTATTACTAATACGCAGTAGATCGTCTATCAACTGAGTATAACCTCAATGTTATGTTTAGTTGCATTTATGTATTTCGCCAAAGAACAATTCTAAAATGTATTTCTCTAAAATCCATTCTGCTAGTAGACAACTCTATATAGCCCGCATTACGATTGTTTTGCTAGAAATAGCCGATTCTGAGAGCATACGCTCCGCGTTTTATTTTAGGTGCTTTCTAAACAGCACCTAAAACAAAACGATTAAGTTTTGCAATAATCGGTTGAGCGGTTGCAGCTTTTAAACATCGTTTATTACCGTCAACGCTACTTACGTTCATATACAATCTTGCCCGCTACTACCGTTTTCACTGCCTTCGCTTCTAGCATCTGCTCAGAGGTTCCCGTAAACAAATCTCGATCAAAGATCGAGAAATCAGCAACATAACCCGGTCGTATTAATCCACGCTCATGCTCTTTTCCAATCGCCTGTGCACTGCCATATGTATACATTCGTATCGCTTCGTAACGCGTGAGCTTTTCCTTAGGAACGTACCCTGGATGCTGTTCTCCAAGCTTTTTACGCTCAACTGCCGCATAGATCGACGCAAGTGGGCTAATCTCCTCTATAGGAGCATCCGTGCCGAGCGCACACACGATACCAGCATCATGCAGCTTCTTCCAAGCATATGCGGTCTGCAGCCGAGACTCGCCAAGCCTTTCAACAACCCATGGGAAGTCAGAAGAAACAAACGATGGCTGAATATCAACGATAATAGACAAGCGTTTCATTCGCTCAATTAAATCCACCCTTAGCACACTTGCATGAATCAAGCGATCCTTTTTTCCTACAGGTGGCGGATGCTTCTCTATTATGCCGATGATTTGTTCAGTGGCTGCATCGCCAATCATATGTACAGCTACAGCTTCACCGTATGTTCTTGCCAATTGCACAAGCGCCGTTAGCTCATCAGTAGTATGAAGAAGATGCCCTTTCGAGTGTGGATAATCCGCATAAGGCTGAGATAACGCTGCTGTTCTAGCACCTAACGTACCATCTGCGAAAATCTTCATCGCTCCTGGCTCAACGAACGGCTCAGCATACGTAAGCCCAGCTTCCATCATATCCGCAAATACGGCATGATGCCGCAACAGATTCAATCTAAAATGCTGCTTTGCACCAACCGTGCGTATAAAAGCAGCGAAAGGATTATTATAAGAACCGAAATAGTGCATGTCCTCTGTATGAGCACCTGTTAATCCTAGGGACAACATATGCTGGACAGCTAGCTCCACCCTTTCAGCAAGCTCCTCTATATATGCTTCACCTACTCTTGGAATAGCCTTCATTACTAAAAGTGTTGCATTATCATACAGCAGACCATTTAAGTGTCCATTACCATCCCTACCTAACTTTCCGCCAGATGGATTAGAAGAAAGCTCCTTGATTCCCGATTCCTCCAAGGCAGACGAGTTTACAAGCATCACATGATGGCAGATCCTTGTTAGCACAATCGGCGCATCACGTATCTGATCAAGCTGCTGCTTAGTCGGAATTTCTTTATGTGCAAAGCTTTGCTCATTCCAGCCCTCGCCGAACAACCAAGCGTCCTCCGGAAGAGTCTGAGCTGCTTCTTTAATCAGCTCCAGCATATGTTCAGCTGATTCAGCTCTAGATAAATCAAGTCTCACTAGCTTTTCGCCATAAAATATTAAATGGAGATGGCTGTCGACAAAGCCAGGATACATCGTAGCTCCAGCTAAATCGATTAACTCGTCCGCAAAAGCTGACAGCTCCTTCAACGCTCCAGTAGCAATAATGCTGCCACTCTCAACTAATACCGCCTCAACCGTTTCATTCTCACTAACCATTGTATATATCGTTCCGCCATACCATAGCTGCTTCATTTATTAATGCCTTCCTTCCCGATTGTCTCCCTTTCGCTATATTGTACGGTTATCATGCTTGTTTTCAAACTCTATTTAAATGCAAACTGTATTTATATGATTAATATGAAATAATTCGGTATAATAGAGTTGCAGGCAGAAATGTAAATCATGCTAGAACACATGCTGGAGGTCATTTTTTTGAATAATAAAAATCCTCGTATGATTCAATCCGTTCAACGAGCGTTAAACATCGTAAATTGCTTTGATTCTCTTCATACACAGCTCTCACTTACCGAAATTAGCGAGAAGCTTAACTTAAACATTAGTACCGTACACGGATTAATTAATACGCTGTGCGCTCATTCCTATATGGTTAAAAATCCTCATAACGGCAAATATCGTTTAGGACTTGAATTTATATTAAAGGCCAATCTAGTTACACAAAGCCTTGATTTGAAAGAGATCGGCCACTCCTACCTTACATATTTAACTTCAAAATACAATGAAACGACCCATCTTTATGTATACCAGCAGGAGCAAATCTTTTGTGTACACAAAGTAGAATCGCCGAATAACTACTTCATTATTAGCTCTAGAGCAGGCAGTAAGCTCCCGATGCATGCTTCAGCTTCCGGCAAAGTATTTTTAGCCTATATGTCAGCTAGTGAGCTCGACTACTTTTTACAGCATTATACTTTCCATCCGTTAACGCAGCGAACAATTACAGCTCCCGATGTGCTAGCCGTCCATTTGCAGCAAATTACTGAGAATGGCTACGGGATTGAGGATGAAGAAATCGAAGATAATGCATATAGCCTTGCTGCACCGATTAAAGACGCACATGGCAAAGTCGTAGCCACGATCAGTATGATCGGGTCACTTAACCGAATGAAACAAAAGGAAGCTCAAATTGTCGAAGATTTATTGGAGGCAGCTCAAGAGATTTCATCTCAGCTTGGATATAAAAGCACTGATATGTTTAGTGCTAAGCTCCAAAACAATTAACGAGTTAAAACAAAGCTGGCTCTCTTAGAGCTTTCATCTTCAGTAGTTTCCTTAGGAGGTCTATTTTGGGGACGTTTTTAGTTTTTGCATGCATAATCTTAATAGCTTCCATCTTACAAACAAGTACAGGGTTTGGTTTTTCTATCTTAGCTACGCCTTTCTTATTGATGTTGTTCCTGCCACAGGATGCGATACAAATTAACATTATATTGTCTATTATTATTTCCGTCTCATTCATTTGGAGAATAAAAAAGGACATTGATATTACTCTACTAAAAAGATTTACTTTAGGAAGTATCGCCGGGGTGCCTTTAGGAATTTTTATATTTATGTCTATTGATATTGATGCTTTTAAGCTAGGGATTAGTATCCTTCTCTTAATCGTAACTTTATTGCTTATTTTTAATCTAAAGATAAAAGCAACACCGTTCGGTGACTTCATAGTCGGAGGAATATCGGGTCTTTTGACAACAAGTATCGGTATGCCTGGACCTCCTTTATTACTATACTTTACAGGAACAGACACTGAGAAATCGAAGTTAAGAGCAACTACTTTAGCTTTCTACTTATTTATATACACGATTAGCCTTATTACACAAATCAGCTTTACTAGTACTAGCCTACTCATATGGAAATCAAGTCTTTATGCGATACCTATCGTATTTCTTGGGATGTATCTAGGCCAAATTGTTTTCAAATGGTTTACCCAGCGAATGTTTCAAATATTCACATATATCCTTTTAAGCTGTACAGCCATTTATCTTCTTATCCAAAGCTTAGCAGGGTAACTAAAAAAGCTAGATGAAGCGGAACAAAATGTCCGAACATCTAGCTTTTCTATTTATATGCCGTCAGCAAGCTGAAGTAGCGTATAATACAATAGGTTTGTACCCGCTGCACAGTCCTCTTTACTGCTCCATTCATCCGGATGATGACTAATCCCATCCTTAGAGCGAACAAAGATCATCCCGATCGGACATAAGCTGTGGAACTGCATGCCGTCGTGTCCTGCACCGCTAACAAGCTGCGGAATAGCAGTTATGCCAAGCTGCTGTGCAGCCTTTTCAATCGTTGATATGATCTCAGGAGAGCTCGGTGCTGGAGGCACACGCTGCAACAGTTCGATCGAGTACTGAATGTCCTGCTCTTTGCAAATGTGATCTGTAAAGCTGCGAATGCGCTGTTCAAGCTCATTACGCTGCGTTTCATCGATATGACGTAAATCAAGCGAGAACTGTACCTCGCCAGGAATGATGTTCACACCACCTGGCAATAGCTGAAGCTTACCTACCGTAGCTACAGCAGGCTCAAACTGACGTGTCTCGCGATATATAAAGTCAAAGATCGCCGTCGCTGCCTGCAATGGGTCTCGTCGCATCGGCATCGGTGTTGCACCTGCATGACCAGCCTGACCAACTAGTGTAAATTGCAGCCATAATGGACCAGCTATCCCCGTAACGATACCTACTGGCTGATCAAGCTGCTCAAGCACTTTCCCCTGCTCAATATGCAGCTCGACATAGCCTTTAATCTGATGCGGCTGTCTCGCAGCAGCAGCTATGAGCGTCGGATCGAAGCCTGCCGTCTGCATCGCTTCAGCGATCGATACGCCCTGCTCGTCACGCTGCAGTAAATTTTCTTGCTTTAACGTGCCAGCAAGTGCACGACTTCCGATCATACCAAAGCCAAAACGTGAGCCTTCTTCATCAGAAAAAGCAACCACCTCGATAGGATGCTTCGGCTGTATTCCGTTCTCATGCATCGTGTGAACCGCTTCGATTGCAGCAAGCACACCAAGCGCTCCATCAAACTTACCGCCATGCTTTACAGTATCAATATGAGAGCCCGTCACAACGACAGGGGCATTAGCATAGATGCCTTTATATAAGCCGATAAGATTACCAGCAGCATCTTCTCTTACACTCATGCCGGCCTTCATCATATAAGACGTTACTTGATGCTTAGCTTGACGTTCAAGCTCTGTGAAGGAAAAGCGTGTAACGCCGCCCTGCTCATCCTCACCAATCTTGCCAAGCTCCATCACATGTGCCCACAGGCGATCACTATTAACGGTCATTGCTTTATTCACCAGCTTGGTCATTGGATTCAGCTTTACCTTCAGCTTTGGAAGCTTGCTCTTGCTTTCCATCTTCCTTTTGCTTCATTTGGAATCTAAAGTGGCATTGTCCGTCCTTCACCAAGTATTGATCATGAACAACCTCAAAGTTTGGATTGTAGCCATGCGCGATCGATGGATCGATCATTTGGCAGTAAAGGATACCGTATTCCTCCATCCCATCTGCTTTCCATGTATCCCCGAATGGGCAACGCGTAAAGGTTTGCTCGATTTCATTCGGTACGTATTCCGTCTCATATTCGAACAAGTCACTGCGTCCCATATCATAGTTGGGCAAATAGTTCATAATATCATTTGTCTGCCCTGCAGCAGCAGCACGACGAGCAATATCGCGTCCGCGCTCTTCCCCAAACGTACGAACGCCTTCGCGGATTGCATCTGCACCTTCCTCGCCGAATTTATCAACGACTGATTTGCTCAAATGTGCAAAAAGCTTTGCCATGATTGTATATGGAGAAGCTGGTTCCAAGCTTTCATCATGTTTGATTTTTTGTTCTTCTTGTTTAGCCATTGTAATCTCTCCCTTGGATAATATTTTTCTAATTACTAATTCCTAGATACACCGACTTCACAATATCGTTGTTCCGGAGATTTTCTGCAATATCCTCGACAACAATGGTGCCCGTTTCCATGACATAGCCTCGATCTGCCGCTGACAATGCCATGTTGGCGTTCTGTTCAACTAGTAGAATCGAGACACCGTCCCGATTAATCTTTTTAATCGCTTGAAAGATCTCTTTTACGATAATCGGTGCTAGTCCCATAGAAGGCTCGTCAAGCAGCAGTAGCTTAGGTCGTGCCATCAGCGCCCTTGCAATCGCGAGCATTTGCTGCTCTCCACCGCTCATCGTCCCAGCTAGCTGCTTTTTACGTTCAGCAAGCCGCGGGAATAACTCGAACATACTATTCAGATCAAGCGCAATATTTTTCTTATCCTTGCGCACATAAGCACCAAGCGAAAGATTCTCCATCACGGTTAGATCAGCCAGTACACCGCGCCCTTCCGGCACTTGAGATATACCAGCTGCTACGATTCGATGCGGTTCTAATCTCGTAATCTCTTTACCTTCGAATCGAACGATTCCTTGATTATGCTTATGCAAGCCGGAGATACTTTGCAGAGTGGAGGTTTTTCCTGAGCCATTCGTACCGATCAAGGCGACAATTTCCCCTTGCTTCACATGAAGCGAGATGCCTTTTACCGCTTGAATCGCACCATAGGATACTGATAACTGCTCGATCTCCAATATCACTTCACGATTAGACACTGTTAATCAACCTCCCCGCCTAAATACGCTTGAATCACCTGATGATTATTTTGAATTTCCTTCGGCGTGCCTTCCGCTATTTTTTGTCCATAGTTCAAAACAACGATCCGATCGGAAATTTCCATAATCATTTGAATATCGTGTTCAATGAGTAGTATTTCAATATGATATTGCTTAGATAATAGCTGTATTTTCTTTATAAGCTCACGCTTTTCCGTCTGATTCATGCCCGCTGCCGGCTCATCCAGCAGCAGCAATTCACAGTCGGTTGCTAAAGCGCGCGCGATTTCCAGCAAACGTTGCTCACCATAAGGCAAGCTGCCCGCCAACTGCTCGGCCTTATCTGCTAGACCGACGACTTCTAGCTTTTCCATGCATTCCTGAACAATTGCTTGGCGCTTTTTCTTAAACGACGAACGAGCAAGAATCGAAGCAAATACACCTTCCTTGTTGCATTCGCGGTGTGCGACAAGCACATTTTCCAACACCGTCATATTTTTAAGCAACCTTGTATTTTGAAATGTACGTGCGATGCCAAGCTCTACACGCTTAAAGGGCTTTAGCTTATTAATCTTCTGATTATTATATAGGACTTGACCTGAAGTCGGTTGATAGATCCCCGTCATAATGTTAAACAATGTCGTCTTACCGGCACCGTTCGGCCCGATAATCGAAAGAATTTCACCGCGACGTACGTTTAGATCTACTTGATTCAACGCGACAAGCCCACCGAATTTAACAGATACCTGCTGAAGCTCTAGTACATTCTCCATCATTTACCTTCACCCTTCTGAGCCTTTCCATAGAAATTGAGTTTGCGATGCTTTTCGCCCCAAAATCCAGTCGGTTTAAAGATCATCATAAGGACGATGGCTAGACCAAGCAGCAGCATGCGATATTCACTTACATAACGCAGCAATTCTGGTGTAATAACTAGAATAGAAGCACCAAGAATCGATCCTGCTAAGTTTCCTGAACCACCTAATATAACCATTGCCAAGATGTTTACAGAGTCCATATATCTAAATGCATCAGGACTTACATAGGAAATATACGCAGCCCAAAACGCACCTGCAATCCCTGCAAAAAATGCTCCAATCGTAAACGCCATAATTTTATATTTGTTCGGACGAATACCGATCGACGCTGCCAATCGCTCATCCTCGCGTATCGTTAACATATTAAGCCCGATACCAGAGTGCAGTATCCGATTAATGACGATATATGTGATGATAACAAGCACTAATATCAAATAGTAAAATTCGATTTTCCCGCTAAATGTATAGCCAAACAGCTTAGGAGCAGGAATTCCTGGAAGTCCCATTGGACCACGCGTAACATCAACCCAATTGACAAATATTAGACGGACGATTTCCCCAAAGCCGAGTGTAACGATACCAAGATAGTCACCACGCAGCCTAATGACAGGTGTTCCAAGCAAAAAGCCAAAAAAGCCAGTTACTACGGCTGCAATCGGTAAAACAAGCCAAAACGAAAGATCGTAGTTAATTAAAAGCAAGGCAGCTGTATACGCACCAATACCATAAAATGCGGCATGTCCAAGCGCGAACTGTCCAGCATAGCCGATAATGACGTTAAGTCCCATCGACAGTATTGAAAATATACCAATCATAATCATAACGTGCATCCAAAATTCGCTCACCGACCCTAGAAGTAAAGGTAAAGCCAATAAAAGTGCAGCGACTATGAAAGTTAAAACTTTACGATTCATATGGATCACCTACACCTTATCAATTTCTTTTTTACCTAATATGCCAGACGGACGAATTAACAGCACGATAATTAAGATCGCGAATGAGATAACACTTTTATATTGCGTAGAGATATATGCACCAGCTAGCGCTTCAACTAACCCAAGCAGTACTCCGCCAAGCATTGCTCCCGGAATACTTCCAATCCCGCCAAGTACAGCAGCAGTAAACGCATTAATCCCTGCCATATAGCCCATCGTTGGATAAACAGCATTATAATAAATCCCTACCATAATCCCGGCGCATGCGGCTAATGCAGAGCCAATGGCAAACGCAAGACTAATCATGCGATTCGTATTAATACCTAGCAATGCAGCATTCGTTAAACTAATCGATGTTGCACGCATCGCCGTACCAATTTTCGTTTTTTTAACGAAAAGATGGAGCCCGACCATCAATAGGCACGACAACACTAAAATTAGAATCTGAATTTCAGAAATTGTGACGCTGCCAACGGTATAGATCTTTGCACCAAATGTCGTTGGAAAGGGACGCATTTCAGTTCCCCATATAAGCTGAGCGACACTAATTAAAAAGGTAGAGACCCCTAACGCACTTATAAGAGGCACGATTCGATCTGCCTTACGCAATGGACGATAGGCGGCTCGCTCGATCGTAACACCTAGTAAAGCAGTAACAACAGCAGAGAATATAAAAGCGACATATAAAGGAACCTGCAGCTCCTTCAAAAAGAACAGCCCTAAAAAGCTACCAATCATATAAATGTCGCCGTGGGCAAAGTTAACGATCTTGAGAATACCGTAAACCATCGTATAGCCTAGAGCGATTAAGGCGTAGATCATACCGATCGTAAGACCGTTCGTGATTTGCTGAAATAGCATAGGATCTCCTTTCCAATATCAATAAGCAAGAAGCAGGATGACTTTTATCATCCCGCTTATTTCAATCTAATATTATTCAGAAAGTACAAACTCTCCGTTTTCAACCTTTAATTTAGATGGAACAGTTACGACATCTCCGTTTTCATCAAAGCTTAACGTACCTGTTGCACCTTCATAATCCTTCACTTGATCTAGGAACGTTTTAATGCTTTCACGATCTGCACCTTGTTCTTTAATAGCATCGATAATAAGCGATGTCGCTACGTAAGAATATGCAGCATACGTATCTGGTTTGCTGTTATAGCTTGCTTGATATTGCTCAGCAAATTCAGTAGCCTTCGCATTGTCACCGCCTGGGAAGAAGAAGCCGATTAGCTTAAAGTCTTCTACTGACTGTTGTCCAAGCTCAAGCAATGCTTCAGAGTACAAGCTGTCTACTCCGATAAACTCTACATCCATACCAAGCTTTTGTGCTTGCTGGGCAATCAAAGCTGCTTCGTTGTAGAAGCCACCAATAAAGATTGCATCAGGATTTGTTGCTTTAATTTTTGTTAATACTGTGCTGAAGTCTTTCTCGCCTGGGTTATAAGCTTCAGTCGCTGTAATCTCTATATTGTTTTCTGGTGCAGCTTGTTTGTATACATCAAGCAAACCGATACCAAAATCAGATTGCTCATAAATTAATGCTACTTTGCTATAGCCAAGCTCTTTTGACCAATCAGCCAAATAATCGGCTTGGAATGCATCTGTAGTGATAACGCGATACGTATATTCCCCAGCATCTGTTACGCCAGGCGCACTAGAAGACGGAGAAATTTGCACGATTTTACTTTTGTTATATACCGGTGCAGTTGCTAACGTTGCAGAGCTGTTAAAGTGACCAACAACAGCTAGAATACTTTTATCGGATACAAATTTGTTCGCAACGGTTACCGCTTCATTAGAATCTCCTTTATCATCCGAAACGACAATTTCAACCTGCTTGCCGTCAATTCCGCCTGATTCATTAATTTGTGCTGCAGCCAGCTCCGCACCATTTTTGAACGCTGTACCATATTGAGCTTGCGTTCCAGAGATCGGTGCCGCAAGACCAATGCGAATCGTGTTGCTTTCCGAACTACCACTATTATTCGAGCATGCGCTTAAAATCCCAATTAATAAAATTGCAATAAGACCAATAGACAACTTACGTTTCTGTTTCATGTGCTCCACCCCATCTTTAAATTAATCCTATCAGAAAACTATACTTTAATTATATGGATGTCCTATGAAAAATCAACAACTTTTTTAATATAGTCAAAATCATTATGGTAATGTCGCAACTGTAACGGGAATTTCACAGTTCACTCAGTAAATTTCAATCATCTTAAAATAGCGGTAATCCAGAGTAGTAAATTCTGAACTGTCTCTAATTAAATTGATAATCGTTATCATTTACTGTATATTAAATAGTAGCGATAAATATTATTGAGTAAGGAGACTAGATCATGCAAATATACTGGGTAAAAATAAAGCAAATTATTGAAGAAACAGCTGAGGTTAAAACGTATCTGCTTGAGCGTCCGGAAGACTTTACATGGGAAGAAGGTTCCCACACTCATTTCGCACTGAAAGGTTTTAATGCTGGAGATAAACCAAATCGCAGCTTAATTCGCCATATGTCCATCTCCACTTTACCGCATGAGGATTCAATCGGTATCACTACCCGCATTAGAGAGCAATGCTCAGAGTTTAAATCGATACTAAGAAATCTTGAAATCGGTGATGAGGTTGCAATATTTAAAACGCATTCGAATGTACCGCTTAGAAGAGAAGACAAAAATGTTTACCTGCTTTCATCAGGTGTTGGTCTAGCAACATTCAGACCACTTGTGCTAGATTATTTCGAACGTGTTGACAACGTCAATCACATTCATTCCCTAAACATCGATTCATCAAAACATTTCTTATTCACTAATATTTTTGAATCGGCATCTGACAAGAAGTTCACAGCACAGTTCGTCGATAACCGTAAAGACTACTATGAAGAAGTGAAAAAGCTTGCTGCAGACAAGGATGGACTTTTCTACGTTGTAGGCAGCGATGACTTCCTCGTGCAAAACATTGAAGTACTGCGTGAGCAGGGTATTGAGCCAGAACAGATTAAGCTCGACAAACGTGAACAAGAGCTTCCTAAGTTTTTATCCTTAGATATGTCAGTTTAAGCGAAGCCATTTTTCTATAATTACTAATAGATGTTCCAATAACGGTCATTATTTTATCTCCTAGATAAAATGAAGCCATAAAAACTGCCCTCAATTGTTAGCTGTTGACTAACAATTGGGGGCAGTTTAGTTGCAACGGATTTATTTGCTGGCTCTACAGTAAGCTTTGTTAATATCATCCATTTATTTATTTTTCCGATTAAACAATACGATTGATAATACGGCCAGCACAACAATGGTCACAGCAACAACTATATAGCTTGTTGAAAGACTTAGCATATTGCCATGAAGCTTATAAGTAACACCATACAGCAGCTTATACTGCTCCGCAGCCTCAGCAGGTGCTCCTGCAAAAACATTAGTGAGCGAATGTTCCATAAATGCATTGCGCAGCAGCAGCGTTGTATGGCTAATCGGAAAATACATAATAATATTTTGCGCAAAGCTAGGCAGTGCGCCGATTGGAACATAAACACCACATAAAAAACCGAGCAATGTGCCGACAATTGTACTTAAGGTTGAGAATGCATTTAATGTGTTAACGAGCATGACAAGAACGACATTAAATACGCTAGCAAGCAGCACGGACATTAACAATATGCCAACAACTTTGAGAAACGCGGTAAAGCTCAGCCACGCACCACCTGTAGCTACAATATAGATTTCACAGCCGATTAGAGCGATAATGGAAAACAGTGTACCGATGACAAATGCATTAAGCACATAGCTCATTTGAATGGTGGCACGGGATACCGGTGCAGTTAAAAAGTCCGCTCTGGCCTTTGATTCGATATCTTTGATTGCAATACCGAATGACGCAAGTGTTGTCGTTACAGCGATCATCGACAGCAGTCCCGCTATAAGCCATTCATTAACCATCGTAATCATTTGCGGTGTTGCTTCTGTTGCCTGCTTTATCGAATCAACCTGCATTTTTTGCAAAAACAACGCATACAGCACTACGACGATGATAACAGACAGCAATGAGAAGAATACACTTGTTTTATCGCGCCTGAACACTTTGCTATTGCGTCCTACCAAGCTTAATAATGCTTCCATTATGCTACACCGCCCTGTTCCATAATATGAATAAATACGTCGTCCATCGTGCCTTTAATTACCTCGAACGAAGCAATAAGTGGCTCAGCTTGTTTTAATAATGTCAACGCATGCAACGTCGACTCAACACGAACTGTAAACATACATTGCTTTTCAGCATAGGCGATGCCGTTCTGTAAAAGCCACTGCTCTCCTTCAAGAGCGTTATGGAATACAAGCTCCATCTGATCGTAAGCATACGCTGTCTTAAGAGTATCCGGTGTACCTTCCGCAACAATTTCACCTTGCCTTAACACGACAACTTGATGTGCCATCGCTGCTTCTTCCATATAATGCGTCGTTAAAAACACCGTCATATTCGTTTCCACTTGCAGCTGCTTGATCGTCTGCCATACAAACTGGCGTGTTTGCGGATCAAGCCCTGTCGTTGGCTCATCTAAAAATAAGATCGCTGGTCGATGAATAAGTGCTCTGGCAATATCTGCGCGTCTTTTTTGTCCGCCGGATAATGTTCCGTATTTTCTTTGTTCAATATCATCCAAATGCAAGGTAGAGGATACAAATTGATAGTTTTCGGTAAGTTCCTTTTTTGATAAACCGTACATTTTACCGCGATGCCATATATTTTCACGCACCGTTAACTGTTCATCAAGCAAGCTTTGCTGAAACACGACACCAATAGACTTACGAATTTCTGCGTTATCACGGCTTGCATCAAGCGTATAGCCGTTAATGTTCACCGTACCGCTGGACTTTTTTAATAACGTGCACAAAATTTCGATTGTTGTTGATTTTCCAGCTCCATTCGCACCAAGAAAAGCAAACAACGACCCTTGCTCTACTGCAAATGTGATCCCCTTAACTGCCTCGTGCCCGTCATATTGCTTACGCAGTCCTTCTACCTGTATTGCAGTCTTCATCACAACTACCCCTTTCTTTTTTTAATCGCATTATTAATTTTTTCGATATCTTTCTTTTGCAGGATGAACATCATGCACCAAATGATAATATAGATAATCGCTTCTGAGATGAGCACATTTTTAATACCAAAATGTTCAAACCAACCACCAAAATGCCCCGCAGTCAGCACACATATTGTAACCGCCGCTAGATGCAGTAAAAGCTGAGCTATAAACGGCATACGCTCGATTTCAAAGATTAAGGATAGTGGTCCTAGCGCTGCGCCTAGAATTGCAGCTACTATTACTTGCTCTAGTAATTCATTACCAGTCATTGTAGCGGCCGGCTCCGACATTATACTTAACGTAACTAGAATATAAGAGCAGCTAAGCGAAATGAGTATACTTGTAACAATCAGCTGAAATATTTTTTTCATAGCATTAGTCCCTCCCAATTCCTAAATGACGTTTTAATTCCTTCAAATATTTTCGGCTGACATGAATCGTAGCATCGTTATCAAGCAGCAATTGTGTTGTTCCGATTTTCCCCATCTGAATAGAAGAGATTTTATGAGTATTCACGAGCGTTGATTTGTTTACTCTGACAAAGTCTTTTGCTAATTGCTCTTCTAATTCATATAATTTGCGCTTCGATTCATATTCCTGCTCATCTGTCTGTAAAAACACTCGTGCATCTTCTGCATAGATGGAATAAATATCCGATATTTTCAGCAAATGAATTTCTTGCTGCAAGTAGCCGTCGAGCACCGTTGCTTGCGTTGTTTGTGTAGCTTGCAGCTGCTTCATCATTCGTTCGATTTGTTCGTTATATTCTTTGGCGAGGATATGTACCTCTGTTTCTTCTAAAGCGTTGTTAATCGTTAATTGAATTTTCAAGTGGAAGCCTCCTCGGTAATGTAAACTACCTTATCTCCTGCAGGGGAGAAACTGAATCAGTTAATAATAATGTAGCATAGAAAAATTTGACTAAGCAGATTTTTTCTACAAGAGGTAAAATTTTCTTGGTAAGAGGCCGTTATTCTAACGTGTGTTGCAAAAACTAGCCATTACATCTTTAAACACACAAATTCGGCAACATACTCTTTATTATCTTCGTTAATAAACAATAACAATAGATCTAACGCGATAGGATAAAACTAAAATTTAACTTAATGTAATGGAAGGAGGGATAGTGTGAAGAAAAAAAGACTATGGTTAGCAATTAGTGCATTGGCAGTTATCGCTGTGTTAGGTGGCGTGACTTTAGCGGATCAAGAAGTCTGGAGTAAATTCGAAAAGAATCAGGGAGTGATCCATCTAGAAAATGGAATCCCTATTCAAGTTGCTGGCGAAAAAGAGAAACATGAAGTCGTTCGTTCTATCGATCCCATAACAGGAAACCCTACAACAACACTTAGCGAATTATTTTGGGATAGTAACTCCAAAACAAGGACGATAGGATCCGTCATTAACGGCGAGCACATTGAATTTGAATTCCGAATAACTTCAGATCAAGACGAGAATCTACTATTCAGTCTCCCTGGTCAAAACTATCACCTTACTTCAATTCCAAATATAACGAATCAATATATTTTACAATATAATAGCAATCTATATCTTGTTGATAGTAAAAACTCCACTGTTGACCCATTACTGAAAGAAGAAATTGGAAAGTATAATATTAAAGATCTTGAAAATGAAACGTTAATCGATTTTTATCCAGAATGGGCAACATCACCGTATATCGCTTTGGATGGTTCAAAAATTATATTTCACTCAACAAGAAATGCTGTATATGATGGAAATGGAAATGGCGAAATGTGGGTAAAATATTTGCCGGATGGAGAAGAATTCCCTGTAATGGAAGGTAACTACACATTTATTGGATTTGGTTCAAATGAGGATGTGTATTATCAACGTGAAGATCGTATTGAACGAATTCATTTGCTTACAAAAAAATCTGAGGTGGTCATAGATTTTAGTTTGTATGCTGCGCTTCAAGATCCTTATCTGATTTATCAATCTGAGTACAATAAACCACTGGATTTACTGGATACCAAAACAAACACCGTTAAACCACTCCTAATTAATGGTATTGGAGTAGTTGAGAGCATTTGGATATATGCAGAAAGTCCATGGATAATTATTATTAATCAACCAGATAGAACAGAAAGTCTGCGTAACCTTATTCTTTATAATATTGAAACAGGTCAAACCAAACAATTAGATGAACCTCAAGATAAAAGCTTTACTTATGTGGAGTGGTTGAATAATGAACAATTCATTGTATCTGTCATAAAGCGAGGAACAGATCAAGAAGAAACCTATGTAGTTAATCTAAAGGATGTGAAACATCAGTAACCAAAGTAAACAAGCAAAAGGATTCAGAGTTCCACTGAAACCTTTTGCTTGTTTTTCTATTTGTAGTGTCATCATTTTAGTATTGGATGGATCACGAAAATACTAATTACTTATTCCAATCACATTCAATAAGCTCAGGCTTCAGGACCAAGAAGATTGGACGCTAGTAGAATATGAGGAGCGCAGCGTACGGTATTGGTACGTGAGCACCTACAATGTTTTCATAGAAAACATACATCGGAAGCAATGCCCTTCGCTAGCGTTCAATCTTCGCCGTCGAGTCCGCTATCAAACGTAACGTCGTCATCAAGCCTGGGCTTATTGAATTACCTCTTCAATAAAGATTCAATAAGCTCAGGCTTCAGGACCAAGAAGATTGGACGCTAGTAGAATATGAGGAGCACAGCGTACGGTATTGGTACGTGAGCACCTACAATGTTTTCATAGAAAACATACATCGGAAGCAATGCCCTTCGCTAGCGTTCAATCTTCGCCGTCGAATCCACTATCACGTACCACATCGTCATCAAGCCTGCGCTTATTGAATTACCACTCTAATAAAGATTCAATAAGCTCAGGCTTCAGGACCAAGAAGATTGGACGCTAGTAGAATATGAGGAGCGCAGCGTACGGTATTGGTACGTGAGCAC
>Ga0160467_100861_pt1 | contig 19301 bp, 22 predicted proteins | sample HID1972I_E11MG_FD_108221 | JGI IMG/M metagenome (GOLD analysis project Ga0160467, IMG submission 108221) | Enriched pill bug-associated microbial communities from UW Madison campus, WI, USA - HID1972I_E11 MG | ecosystem: Host-associated > Arthropoda: Insects > Digestive system > Unclassified ... | reverse complement strand
TCGTTGGTGACTCCTCACAACAAAGTTGAACACGGAAAGACTGACGCATGAGGCTTTTCTGCGGCGTTGGCTTATCCTCAACCTTGCTGCCATGGCAAGGTCAAGCGGTCGTTTTCATTCAATCAATGGAAGCCTGGCGCAGACGCAAGGCGTTGAATATCACCGACGCCAAGCTCATGCTCATGGCCAGTGGTGATTCGGGCTAACTGCATTTCAATTTCTCACAACTGAGAGCGGAAGGATGAGCAGGGTAGTTTTTACGGTGGGTCATTCGACCAAGCCAATCGACGTCTTCGTCCAGATGCTGCAGAGCTGGGACGTCAAAGCTGTGGTGGATATTCGGACTGTGCCACGCTCCCGGACGAACCCTCAATACAATCTGGATGTGCTGCCAGAGCTACTAGCCCAATCCGACATCTTGCATTACCAGATCGCAGCTCTAGGCGGGTTACGCAAGAAATCGAAAACCGTACCGGATGAGATCAATGCGTTCTGGGATAACCGAAGCTTCCATAATTACGCTGACTACGCTCTCTCGGACGAATTTGAGGAAGGGTTGCGCCATTTGTTGGAGCTGAGCGCCACCCAGCGCTGCGCGATCATGTGCTCCGAGGCCGTTTGGTGGCGATGCCATCGTCGAATAGTCGCCGACTACCTAATGATCCGAGGGCTGGATGTTTTCCACATCATGGACATCGGCAAATCTACGAGGGCGGTGCTTAATCCTGGTGCCGAACCGTCTGGCATAAAGCTCCTATATCCTCGATAAAAAATGGGAAAGAAGACTTGAGAACCTGTGCAGGTTTTCCAGCCATGTACAGCACGCGGCCAGTAATCCGATTTAGCAGAAAATCCTGGAGCAACCGTTGCATTGCAGCATCTCTGGGCTATGGTAAGTTTTCCGGCATATAAGACTAAAGTCGTAGGAGGGCGGGGCATGCGAATTCGTGGGGATGTGTTCTGGCAGTGGGCTGATCCGACGCTTCACCACCGAACACACGACGAAACGTTAGACGACGGAACCTTCATTGATGTCCAAGTGAGGCTGTCGCCCACGGGAAACACGCAGATGTTCATTGGAGTGTATGCAGCGAGCGGCATGGCTTTGCATGAAGAGGCGCTTGATTCAAGGCCAGGTGAATCAATGACTCGTGCTTTAGCTTGGGGCGTGGGATGTGCAAGGCGACTCGCCATTGGCCTCAAGCCTACTGAAAGGCATGTTGCATAGACCTATGGTTGCAGCGTGGTAAGGGTGTGGTCGCCCTATCAGTTCGTGATCAACCTGCCTGATCCAGAAGTTTGCCGCCGTCGTGCTTCTGCTGTTGAGATCAAAGCCGCCACTGTAAGCCGTGCCAGGTGGCGGCCTATAAAAAACCGCACACCGGCGAAGTCGTCGAGACCAAAGGTGGCAATCATCGGACTCTGAAAGAGTGGAAGGGCGAATACGGCTCAGACTCGGCTGAGTCCTGGCTGACCAAGTGATTTCGGTTTGAGTACGAAAAAGGCCCGTAAGGCCTCTTTTGTTATAGATTTTTATTGAGTTAAAGGACGAATCTGAAGCTTTATTCAGCTTATAGGGTCAGCGTGCTCTTCCCGTTACTTTTGCAAAATATGTGAACTTTCGTCATACGCGAATTTCCATTGCTTGAGATTAAAGCCTCCTAGCTACTAGCCAGGAATCGGCTGTTGCAACCTCAAGCCAGGAAGTTGAACGTGAAGACCTTGACGCCCAAGACCTCCCTGCGCCGTGCCGTTACCGGCCCGATGCTTTTTCTATTTATTCTCGGCGATGTTCTCGGGGCGGGCGTTTACGCGCTCGCCGGGACAATCGCGGGGGAGGTAGGAGGCGCAATATGGGTGCCCCTGCTCATCGCTTTGTTCTTCGCGATGCTCACTGCAGGTTCCTACGCAGAGTTGGTGACAAAATATCCTCACGCGGGCGCCGCTTCGGTTTTCGCTGAGAAGGCGTTCCGGTCTCCGCTCATTTCTTTTCTCGTTGGCTTTTGCATGCTATCCGCAGCTGTCACGAGCGCGGCGGGTTTATCGCTGGCGTTTGCGGGTGATTACCTAGCGGCGTTCATCCGTGTACCGCCTCACATAGCAGCCTTACTATTCCTACTCGTTATCGCACTACTAAATGCGAGGGGAATTAAAGAGTCCTTAGGAGCCAACCTAGTGATGACAGTCATTGAGCTGTCAGGTCTTCTTTTGGTCGTTGTTGCCGCCGCTTGGTATTTCCGTACAGGCGACGCAGATTTGGGTCGCAGCCTTGAGTTCAAGTCGGGGGTCAGCCCGGTGTTAGCCGTTCTAGGTGCGGCATTGATCGCCTTCTATTCCTTTGTAGGATTCGAGACATCCGCGAATCTCGCGGAAGAGATTCGAGACGTTCGAAAAGTTTACCCCCGCGCATTATTTGCCGCATTGCTGACCGCCGGAGTTGTCTACATGGCCGTCGGCGTCGCTGCATCTTCCGTACTGCCCATGGAAAAACTGGTTGCAACCTCTGCTCCTCTTCTTGAAGTGGTTCGGGCGTCAGGTTTGAACATCTCGCCTCGCGTCTTCGCCTTTATTGCTTTGATCGCGGTAGCCAACGGCGCGCTTCTAACCATGATCATGGCCAGCCGTCTTGCTTACGGCATGGCCTGTCTTGGGCTCTTGCCCGGGGCGCTGAGTAGAGTGCTGCCTCAGAGGCGTACCCCTTGGATAGCGATCATTGCTACCACCCTTGTAGCAATTGCACTGACGCTGACAGGAACTTTAGCCACGTTGGCTGAAACCGTCGTTCTGCTCCTGCTGTTCGTGTTTCTCAGCACTAATTTGTCGGTGTTGATCCTACGCCGTGACGAGGTTGCGGAAGATCACTTTCGGGTGCCGACGTGGGTTCCGGTACTCGCTATCGTCTCGTGCTTGATATTGCTCAGTCAGCAAAGTTTGGAGATATGGATGCGGGGAGGAATCTTGATCCTGATAGGCATGCTGCTTTTCGCTTTTGCGAGAGTGGCTCTGCCGGCGCCAGTGGAGCCTAGTTAGTTTTGTAATCGCTTCCCCTGTCTATCGCAGCGCAAAACTTGTCGAAGTTATAAGAGTGCGAGGGAGGCGCGGTTGTATTGGGGTCATCCAACGCTCTGATCGTCGTTTCTGAGGAACACTGGAACACCACCCGATTAATCGTCTGACATGGCTGCATGCGTGAACGTCGCCGCGAGCGGGGAGCACACCAACTCAATCCGCGTGCTTACCGATTACTCATGGACGGGAAGCCACCTCGTCCAGGTGCCGCAGCAGTGCCAGAGGATCCTCGTAGACTCGCAGTGCACCAGCACGTTCAAGCTCTCCTGTGTCGTAACCACCAGAAAGCAGCCCTATACCGGTAGCCTTACAGCGTCGTGCGGCAAGCATGTCCCAGATGGCGTCGCCGATCACCAAGCAATCTTCGATGGGTACATTGAGTTTGCTTGCGGCGGCGAGGAAAAGGTCTGGATCGGGCTTGCCATACTTCACGTCATCACGAGTGATGAGATTGACCTCTGCGATATCCAAGCCTAATGCCTTCAGATTTATCGCTGCAGTATCCATCCCACCGCTGGTAGCAATACACCACTTGAGCTGATCGCGGTTTAGAGTATCGAGAAGCTCTACAGCGCCAGGGAGAGCGGTTATCTGGCCTTGCAGATCCTTGTAGGCTTTATCATGTTTATCGCTGAGTCTTTTGGCCTGGTCTGGTTTGATTTCCAAGCCGGTCTCACGGGCTAACATCTTGAGCATCAGCCCGCCGCTCATACCGATTTTTCTGTGAATTCGCCACATGGCCAACGGTATGTCTTCTGAATCGAGCGCGGTTTTCCACGCGAAAACATTCTGGTAAACGCTATCAGTCAACGTGCCATCCAGATCAAATATGAATGAGGTTTGCTGGCGCATACGTGGCACCTCCTTAGAGTAAAAGTTCAAGCGTTCGCTGACCAACGTGGTCTATCGATAGAAGCCCTGAGTTCGCAACAGTTCAGGATATTTACAGCGCATTTATGCGTGCCCGTTGCGCACAACCGCGACTGGATAGCCCAAATAAATCATCTTGACGCGCTGTAATATTTTGAAACATTTGAGGCTGCGCGGGAGTCAACAGGTTTCAGCCCTCAAAGAATTCCCAATGAAAACCCCGCGTCCGTCCGCACGACTTGAACCACTTGCCCAGCTTAGAAATTTGAAGATGGCTCGATCTGCTCACGCCTATGTGCGAGGGAGCACTATTCAGTTTTATGAATGGCTACATAGTCAGTCGGGGAGGCGTCTCCCTAGTGGGCCGCCCGTTTGGATTTGTGGGGATTGTCACGCTGGAAACCTTGGGCCGACTGGTGATTTGAAGGGCCGGATTGATATCCATATTCGCGATCTAGATCAGACCGTTATTGGCAATCCTGCACACGACCTGGTCAGGCTAGCTTTGTCATTAGCAACGGCAGCCCGTGGGTCTGATCTGCCTGGCGTCGCGACTGCTCGAATGCTTGAAGAAATGATGCGTGGGTATGAGCAAGCGTTCGTAGACGACGTAGATAAAGAGCCACCTAGACCTGCTCAGGTTAAAGCTGGTATGCGTAACGCGGTGCAACGGACGTGGAAGCACTTAGCAAAAGAGCGCATTGAGGACACTCGTCCCACCATTCCCTTGGGTAAGCATTTTTGGTCTCTTTCCCGAGCTGAGCGTGATGCTCTAAAAGCACTTTGCGCCACCTCTGAAATCCATACCCTGGTTACCTCACTCAAAGGGCGGTCGAAAGATGACCCTGTCGAAATGCTCGACTCTGCATATTGGGTAAAAGGTTGCAGCTCGCTGGGCTTAAAGCGGTACGCAGTGCTGTTAGGTGTGGGTGATGAAAACGATCAAGAATTTTGCTTGCTAGATATAAAAGAGGCAATCAGTGCAGCAGCTCCTCGGGCGGCCAGAGCTGGGATGCCAAGAGATAATGGTAAGCGAGTCGTCGAGGGCGCTCGTTTTCTTTCGCCCGGCTTGGGAAATCGGATGCTGGCGACACGTGTGTTAGATCATGGATTTTTCATTCGCGAGCTGCTCCCTCAAGACATGAAGCTGGAACTGGATCAGTTGAGCCAACGAGATGCAATGCTTGCTGCCGGTTACCTGGCGAGAGTGGTTGGAATTGCTCATGCAAGGCAGATGGACAAGGCTACTCGGTCTTCTTGGATTGGCGACCTGCAAGCTTGCCGATCAAAGACACTCGATGCACCTTCTTGGCTTTGGTCGAGCGTTGTTCAGTTGGTCGGAAGTCATGAGAAAGGTTACTTGGAGCATTGTCGTCGTTATGCGCTTGAACATTAATTGAAGTGTCGGGCGCGGTAAGTCTTTGCAAAATCGCACGTGCCGCGTCAAATCGATGTGGCAGAAGCTGGCTAGGGGCTCGCCCTTAATAACAGACCTTCACAGCGCTGATCTTTCGACTTTTTTGCGCCCGGGTAACGGTTCGCCGCGCGTTGCCCCCACTACGTCTACGCCGCTACCTCTTTTTTCGAAGTCGTAACAAGATCATTACTGTTCATCTCGCTTTCGTCCCTTGGTCGTCACTAAAAATGTCGTGGAAATGGATCTCGAAATTTCTGTGAGAGATACCGCAAATTCCTCAATACAGTCGTACTGAACTCATCCGCACCGGCACTGATTTAGCCGCAGGCACCTTGCTGCGCTCGGCATGGTGCCAGAGAGGTACGAGCGAATTACATTCTGGATAGTAAGCAGCGGCACAACCTTCTGGAATGTCATAGGCAACGATTTCGAATGGCCCTACTTGACGCTTCACTTCAGGTTCAACAGCCGTAGTGATCAACACCCGTTCCCCGACTTCAAATCCCAGCCGAACGATATCGTTGAGGTGCATGAAAACCACCTCACGCGTACCGCTGATACCGCGAAAGCGATCCTCGTATCCGTAAATGGTGGTGTTGAACTGGTCGTTGCTGCGTAACGTCATCAGTTGCAGGACATCGCGCGGCGTTACGTCGGGCGTTATGTCGTCATCTTCGTTGAGCGTGGCTGGGGTGATGAACTGAGCCTTACCACTTTTGGTCGACCACACCCGCCTTGCGGCAGCGATGGGTCGATGAAATCCACCTGGTTCCGCCATACGAGACTCCATGTCATGGAAGATTTCCGGGTAAATAATACCGATGGCCGTCCTGATCCTTGAGTAGTCATCGCCCCACGCCTGCCAATCGATTGAATGACCAGGGGGAAGAGTGGCCAGCGCCAGCCCAGCGACGATACTGGTTTCTGCTCTTAGGTTTGGGCCAACCGGCTCGGCACTGCCACGCCAGCCGTGGATGCAGCCGGTGCTGTCCTCGGTGGTATAGGTTTGCTCCGTCCCATTTTTCCGGTCTATCTCAATGCGTCCCAGGCACGGCAAAAGCCAGGTGTTGTTTGCTGGAATTAAGTGAGTGCGATTAAGTTTGGTTGCGATCTGCACGTTCAGTTCCAACGTCTGCCAAGCGGGTTCCATTCGTGCCGTGTCGGGAATAGCTCGCAGAAAATTGCCACCCAAGCCAATGAAGCCTCGTACTTGACCGGCCAGAATGCCTTCACAGGCGTCGACAGTGCACAGTCCCAATTGCTGCGGCACCTTGAAACCGAAATGCTGCTCGATCAACTCGGTGGGCACTTTCTTCGGGTCTTCGGTAACACCTACGGTGCGCTGCCCTTGGACGTTAGAGTGGCCCCTTACCGGGCAAACACCGGCACCGGGCTTCCCAATGTTTCCGCGCATCAGCAATAGATTTACCACCATTTGCACGTTCTCCACGCCGTGCCGATGCTGGGTCAAGCCCATTCCGTAAATCATCATCACCCGTTTGCTACGTGCATAAGTGGTGGCCGCCGCTTCAAGTGCGCCGCGAGTCAAACCAGATTTACGTTCGATGTGCTGCCAATGATGAGTGCGAACTGATGTCGCAAAAGCCTCGAAACCTTCGGTGTGCCTGGCAATGAAGTCGTTATCGAGAATTGAATTGCCGCCATCTCGTTGCGCTTCATCGTCAAGTTCTAGCAATGCCTTTGCAATGCCGATCATAGCTGCGGTGTCACCACCGATGGCGACCTGGTGATACTGGGTGCTAATGACAGTAGATTCTGGCGTCAGCATCTCTGTGGGTGACTGCGGGTTAACGAAGCGCTCTAACCCTCGTTCACGTAACGGGTTGAAGGTGATAATGGGGACGTTACGTTTGCGCACGTCCTGCAACTGATGAAGCATCCTCGGAGCGTTGCTGCCGACGTTCTGGCCAAAGAAAAATAGGCAGTCGGTGTGGTTGAAATCATCCAGCGTGACTGTACCGACCGGCACACCGATGCTTTCTTGCAAACCCACAGACGTGCTTTCGTGGCACATATTCGAGCTGTCGGGCAGGTTGTTGGTGCCATAAGCCCTGGCGAATAACTGGTACATGAACGAGGTTTCCAGGGAGGCACGGCCCGAGGCATAAAACACCACACTGTCGGGCTCCATAGTTTTTAGCTTCGCACCAATATCGCGGTACGCTTCTTCCCACGTAGTTTCCCGATACCGATCACTCGTCGAGTCGTATCGCATTGGGTGGGTAAGCCGACCTTGTTGCTCCAGATCATAATCCTGCCATTGCCGAAGCTCACTCAGGGTGTGGTTGGCAAAAAAAGCAGGGTCGGTTTTTTTCGATGTCAGCTCCCAGGCAGTTGCCTTGGCACCGTTCTCGCAAAACTCCAATGCGTGTGGGTGTCCTGGCTTCGCCCAAGCACAACTGACGCAGGCGAAACCATCCGGCTTGTTCTGCTTTAGAAGGGCTTTGGGAGCCTTGGAAAAAGCTTGCTCACGCCAAAGTATTTTCATCACGGAGTTCGCGGATCCCCAGCCACCACTTGCATGTCTATATGGTTTGAAATGGGCTTTTGGATGAATGAGCATTGGCGGCTCCGGAAAGCTTATCGGGGGATATTGGTATAGATAGGACGAATGGCTGCAAGGAATGGTTCGAGTGGATTTGAGGGGTATCAATCAATTTGGCGCGAGAGTATTGGATGGCACGCGGTGAGCTCAATGTTGAAAAGCAACGACAGCCAGAAAGTGTCAGCTTGATTCTAAAACGCAGTGGCCAATGCCGGGAGACAGTAGCAGCACGTCGCTTGACTGACTTCATGTTCATGACCATCCGGGCCGCCGAGTAGCAACGAGCCCGACCGCTGGCAATGCCCACCATTTTATGACCTTCGGAGTCAGTGACGGTAGCTGAAACCCCATATCGCCATTGTGGTGGCCAGCTTATGACGCCAAAGGCATGTACAACCTGCAATGCCCACCCTTCAATAACTGACAGAAAAATGAATTTAACCAGTGGCTGAGCAACCTACAAAGCTATACAGCAGCTCGGGTTTTGTAGAAAAGGGCGGCGTGATCGCGATACCGGTAGTAGGATCGGCTATGGTGATAATGTGATATCGTCTACCACACACGTGACTATCTGAAACTCGGCAGCCGAGCCAGGTATGATCGAACATTGGAATAAAATTCCGTGCCACCCAATTGCCCAAGCCCTGATGAGCTTCGCACCCGCAATGCGGAGTTGCTGGAAGAAAACGCCAGGCTGCGGGAGGCAATCTCGTCTCGCGATGCTTTTCTTGCAATTGCTGCTCACGAACTTCGAAATCCGATGACACCTATCTTTGGAAGGGTGAGCCTTCTGCGCCACATGGTTGGCAAACCTGACTGCTCAGCAGATAAGATTGAGAAAAGCCTTGGGCACATTGAATGGCTTATTTCGCGGTATATCCAGCGAGCGACCACGCTGCTCGACATAGCGCGAGTCACTTCCGGGCACCTCAAGTTCGATCCAGTCCTAGTCAATGTTTGCCCACTCATCCGGGAGATAGCCGAAAGCGTTCGTCCTCTTGCTGAGCATGCGGGTTCGACTCTGGATCTTCAGCTCCAACCGGAAGGATTGACCATTCTTGGTGACCGCCTGTCACTGGAACAGATCATTGACAACCTGATCTCCAACGCCGTCAAGTACGGAGGTGGAACTCCGATTTTGATCACTGCGACCGCAGACTTTAAAAACGACACTGCTGTTATCTGCGTCCGCGATAACGGGCCAGGTATTGCACCTGCCGATCAGAGCCGTATTTTCGAACGTTTTGAAAGAGCGGTGCGACCAGGGGAGCAGGTGACAGGTTTTGGCGTCGGGTTGTGGATTGTGCGTCAACTGACAGAGGCGATGGGTGGCGCAATCACGGTGTACTCTGAACCAGGCATGGGTTCGGCTTTTACTATTACGATGCCTCTGCAACTAGCGAAGGACACAAAATGAACACCCCTGTCTTATCAAAAGAGTCGGAAATTAAGAGATTGCCAACGGGCATTTCGGGACTCGATACCATCTTAAATGGTGGTCTTATGCAGGGAGGGATTTACATCGTCCAAGGCGACCCCGGAGCAGGTAAGACGATCCTTACGAATCAGATCTGCTTCCACCATATTTCCAAGGTGGAAGGTAGTCGAGCACTGTTCGTTACCCTACTCGCCGAGAACCATGCTCGGATGATGAGTAATCTGCGCGGACTCTCCTTCTTCGATCAAAGTCGCATTCCCGATGGATTGACCTATCTCAGCGCCTTCAACGCGCTGCGGGAGGATGGCACCAAAGGGCTCACCACTCTCCTGCGCCGTGAAATATTACGCCGCAGATGTTCGTTGCTGGTGATTGACGGAATAGTCTCGGCGCAAACCACTGCGGAAACTGATCAGGCATTCAAAGAGTTTATTCACAGCTTGCAGGAAATCGCGCTCGCAACCGATTGCACCATGATCATGACGAACAATGCTGGTATGGGCGAGGTATCACCCGAGCAAACAATGGTGGATGGGTTAATAAGGCTGAGAGATCAAAATTACGGTTGGCGCTCAGAGAGCGACCTGCAAGTGACCAAATTTCGTGGCGGCGCGTTTCTGCGCGGACGTCACGCATACAAGATTACGGATGCAGGTTTTGTCGTGCACCCCCGAATAGAGGCATTGCTTGGCCGCCCCTCTCAGAAGGAAGCACTTATAACCAAAAGAGCATCAACCGGACTCGCCAGGCTGGATGAAATGCTTGATGGAGGCCTTCCTGCTGCGTCAACGACCATGGTCATGGGGCCATCGGGAGCCGGAAAGACAACAATTGGTCTGCACTTCCTATCTGAGTCATCAGAAGATGAGCCTGGCCTAATGTTCGGGTTTTATGAAACCCCCGAGCGCACTCGGGCCAAAGTCGAGGTGATGAGCACAACTTTAGCCAATATGATCGATGCAGGCACCGTGGAAATCATGTGGCAGCCTCCCACCGACGACCTGCTTGACGCCTACGGTGAAAGATTGCTGGCGGCCATCCGACGACGCGGAGTCCGTCGACTGTTCATAGACGGGCTTGGAGGCTTTACCAAGGCAGCAGTTGAGCCAGCGAGAATGGATCATTTTTTCACCGCGCTGGCTAATGAGCTGCGAGTGCTAGGCGTAACGACTGTTTATTCTTTGGAAGTGCCTGACATCTTGGGCCCGGCTATTCGAATACCCGTCAATGATATCTCTAGCATCGCTGAGAATATGGTGCTGTTACGTTTCGTCGAAGTACGATCCAGTCTGTACCGGCTGCTCTCAATTTTGAAAGTGAGAAACAGCAATTTCAATCCGTCCCTACACGAATACACCATCACTAATTCCGGGCTGATCATCAACGATACATACGAAACTGCCGAAACCATCCTGTCACAAGTCGACCCAACAGCGGAGCGGATCACAGTTGCAAGTTCGGCTGCGCTGCAACCGAAAGGCAAGGACTAATTATGGCTATCGTCCTGATCGTCGATGATGAGTTTGGTATTGCCAGCCTCCTTGAGGACGTACTTGAGGATGAGGGCCATCGTTCGATCCTTGCGGCTAACGGACGGCAAGCATTAGAAAAAGCGGGTGAAACGCGTCCAGATCTGGTGATCACCGATTTTATGATGCCGGTTATGGATGGGGCTGCGCTAATTGCCTCCCTGTCCAACCATCCAGAGCTAAAGAAAATTCCCATAATTCTGATGAGTTCCTTGCCCGAGCCTACTGTGGCGGAAAGATGCTCTGGCTACGCTTCATTCCTGCGCAAGCCTTTCAAAATCTTGGAAGTCATAGATTTAGTGGAAAAGTTGCTTGCAAAAAAAAATTGAGCGCAGTGCGTATCATATGACTTCGATTGCAATCGATATCTTCTTGCAATCCGCTCTTGCGGTGGGGACGCGTGGAAGGCGATTGTGTTGAAAGAGTCGGTCTTCCAGCATTGAGTGCAAAAAAGGCCCTTGAGGGCCTTTTTTGTTAGCCGACTGTGTTAATTAGATATCGACCTTGAACCGGAAATTAATCAGATTCAAGAAGCGAGCTGAACCACTCAGCATAGGGTGAATTGGTGACCTGGTGCATATTGAAGTCTTGCCTCCCATCGTTCCACCAAACAGGGCCCCGTTCCCCGAGGGCTACCTTGGCTTTTAGTACGTTTTCCCGAGCCAACTTAACCTGCGAGGCGTCTCCCGAAGCCTTTGCTTTCTTAACGTCACGTCGAGCTGCCATAAGCTCGTTTACAAGACTCTGCCGCTCATCGTCTTTCAGGGCAGGATTGGAACATCGCTACAGCTGTCCTTGGACAACGAAGTAACGACCGTCTGGGGTCACTGGATGCATTACTTCTCTACGACCTTTCAAAGGGCGCTTCTCCAGAGAATTCACGAAGGACGACTACCTCAGCTTTCGGGTAGGAAGGCGTTTAGCTTGTTTGACCCCAAACAGTATTCCCAGTAATAGCGCTGCTCCCGCCGCCAGGAGTATGGGATAGGGATGTTTACCTGACATCCAGACGCCCTCAACTCCTTGTTGATCGCTTGTTGAAGTAGGGCGATGTCCCGATGACGATGGATTACGGCTGATCGGAATGTCAGAGGGATCGATCTCTGCTTCGTAGGGCATTTCGTTTAAAGGTAAACGCGCACCGTCTGCGAGAACGAGGGTGAGGTCTTCGACCGTGCCGGCAAGTCGATTGGGAAAAACCGGCTCACCCGTGGGATCAAGCTCATCGTAATAAAACTGCTGACCTTCCAGCCAACCTATGGCCGTCATCAATTCGGGGCCAAGGTAATATTTCCCGTCGAGGAAGAAGCCTGGGAAATGTCTTGTGCGTTCGAGACTTTCTACGATGTAACGCTCGCCTGCCTTCATACCGGTTGCTGGGTCAATCATGATGAAGCCCTCAGATTCGCTGGTGTTGCGATAGAGGATGGGGTCTGGCGCAACGTTCCATCGAGATGACTGAAAGGTTAATAGCAGGATGGCGACCGTAGGTGAGCCGATAAATCGAACACTCCGAAATACGAACCCTCTCCTAGCTACATGCCCCAACCATTTAGGGTACTGATAGGGGTGTTTGAATCACGATCCTAAGCTTCAAGGCGGTATGGGTGAGGACAACCTAATACCCACGTCACCTGATCCATTGAGTCCTGGGCGTACTGAGGTGACCCAATGAAGGAGGAGGGGATTGACGAGCTGCCGAATAACGAAGGAGAACGTCCGCTTGATGATGACGGCGTCGGGCTAGACCCTGAGCGTGTGCGGGAGGAGACGGATCATGCATTGATGGATAAGCAACGGGATCCACGCTGACCGTGTATCAGCACGCGTCCTGTTGGACTAGCCAGGGCAGCTGTGCGAGATAAGGATTAGCCCGAAGAGTCAGAGAGTGGAGTGCATGCATCACAAAAGGCTCGGCCATCTCTTTTTTAGGCAAAAAAAAGACCCGCGATGGGGGCACGGGTCGGGAAACACTTAAGGAGCTGTCACAACCGTACACCCGCAAATGTGAAATTATCGTGATGGAAGTAGCACGGTTGGTTCGGTGGAGAAATCAGATAGCGTTGCCGCATACGTCGTCCGCAAGTGGCCCGCAAGCTGGTCTTCCAACTTTGGGAGGGCTGCTTCTGTCGCGGGCCAATCGGCTGCGAGATTAGAGGCTCCCGCCGTATGAGAAAGCTTTTGATGCAGATATGCGATCTGCTCTCCCACAAAATGAGCCGAGTAAGCAGCGGTTGAGATAAATCCCGCAAGTCCGAGACTGGCAATCATCCTAAAGGCAGACATGGCACTTCCTTAACAGGCTACGTCGGGTGAGCCATAGTGCGTCCATTGGAAGGAACGAGCAAGATTCAAGGGGACGTTAGGGACTGGCTAATGGAGGACGGACAGGATGTCCTTTACGCCTAAGATTGACGTAGGCGCATGATGACATCAGTGATGCCTTGGGCATTCTTGTCCAGCGTCTCCATCGCCCCGATTGCATTAGTGGCTACGTTTTCTAATCCGCTCTCAAGGAGCCACTTTGTCACTTCTTCAATGGCTGCGCATATTGCGTGCTGGTTGTGCAGCAACAGCGTAAGAGCGTCTGCGGTGGCTATGTTCGTTTCAGAGCTATCTGGCATCGGTATCTTCCTTGATGATCTGGTGCGTAGATCGTAGATGATCTCTCGCCTGTCCCGAGCTCTTCCTGAATCAACCCGCATGGAGGATGGCCTATCCGTTCTGGCACGACCTAGGGTATCAAGCGCATCTCGCGTAGTTTGTCGAACACGTCGAAGAATGCCTGATCGCTCGCCTGGTAGGCAGTAAAGCCCATGGCACGGCTTTGCGACATATCAGTGACCACTTCGATTGGTCGACCGAGATCTGCATCAGTGTGCCATGGGGAAACCAAGCGACCAATATCCGGTTCTTTCAAACCGTGTTGCGCCACCATTTGCGTCCATGTGGCTTGGTCGTTTCCATCTGCTTCTCAAGCGGTGAAAGTGAGGCGGGAAAATCGGCAGCAGGCAAGTCGAAGTAGTCGGCAATTCGGCTCCACATCCATTTCCAACGGAATACATCGCCATTGGTGACGTTGAATGCCTGATTGGCCGCAGCCGGCGTAGTGGCCGCCCACAGTTGTTGTTTCGCCAACTGCCGGGCATCCGTCATATCGGTGAGGCTGTCCCACTGAACTTTTGATCCGGGGAACACAAAAGGGCGATTGGTTTATTTGCAAATCGAGGCATAGACGGCGAGGGTGGTTGCCATATTCATCGCATTGCCTACGGCGACTCCGGGGACGGTATGCGGGCGATGAACGCTCCAAGTGAAGCCGTCCTTTTCAGCAGCAGCGAAGAGTTCGTCCTCCTGGGCGTAATAGAAATTCTCGACATCCAAACGACCCTGCTCCTCACGGAACGGTGTTTGCGAAAGGCTACCTTTACCATACGCTCCGAATGGGCCGAGGTAGTGTCTCAGCCCAGTAACCAGTGCTACGTGCCCAACGCTCTTGGCTCGGCAAATGGCGGCGAGCACGCTGCGTACCATGGCTGCATTAACACGAATGTTCTCGGCCACCGTGGCTTGCCGTGACCATGTGGCAATGAACCTGAAGCGAGTCACATCACCGGTGAGTTGCTCGTGGTGGATGGAGGCGTCCTCTACGGTCATGCCGGCATCCAGCGCTCGAGCGCGAATCTCCACTTTTTTTAAGGTTTGCTTCGCTTCATTGCACGAAAAATTCTTGATTCTGCTTGTCGATGGCTTTCCATTGGAGCAGTCCATAGGTCATCGCGCCGATGATGGCTAGGGTGAGAGTAACAATCAGGAACCGCTCCATAATCATGCTCGAATGTCCGCGAGATTTTGATGGAAGTTACTTCATCTCATTCGAAGAAATTAAAGCGTTGCAGTGCCATCAGTTAAAATGCAGTCAACTTCTATCACCGCCGGTGCAACGTAGAACCTGGATCACTAACTGTATAGCCAGGAGCACAAGAAACGAGTTCAAGATCCTGTCGTAGTCCTTCAACAAGACCTGCGATGGCAAGCCCGTTACACAGCTGAGCTAAAGAGATACCAGTGACAACAAGAATTTCTTGATTCGAAGTGTTGTGGAAAAATCTTACAGTCAGAGCGGTTCCCGAATCGATTGTACATTCGCAACGAGTGGGCAGAAAACTTTGTTCTATCAAGTGACGGATTTCTAAAGTAGATAGCATGTGGCTTGTCTCGACGGGAGCCAGCCAAATGACTTTTGTCTAAAGTGTAAATGAGGAAGCGCCGCGAAGGTACGCGCTTGATAGGGCTTAACCTAATTTTATTGGCTAGGGGCTCACCAATGAGTGTATACCCCATGCCTTCAGATGCTTTAGATCCTTTCGGTCTTGGGGTCGTGGGCTACCCCGGTTGAGCGCGGCGCTTTTCAAGACGACTGGTCAATTTGACCTTGAAATCGGTGGTGAAAGTCGCGTTCACCATTCGTCAATTGAGCTGCACTCTGGCGCCGGCCGTATCTCCAAAGAGTCTCATGACCTTGCATTGGAGGCATCTATGAAAACTCATCCACCGACCCCGGACATTCCCATAGAGGATCAGAGCGACCCCAATGATGACGGCTGCGTGCTAGGCACAGCTGGTCGTAATGAAGACCCGAATGCCACTACCGACTGGGACAAGAAAGGAAAGTTGCCAGGCCATCGCCAAGCGCACAATGACGCTCGGGGATTACCAGGTTACCCACACGCCCTTGAAGATGAACTTGGCATTGAAACGCCTGAACAGGACAGCGACAAGGTTAGCTGAGTTGCACTCCCGTTCCAGCAGCGACTCTATGCATCGGTGAAAGACGAGGATCTTAATGACAACGACAGTCAGCGATTTTCTGGTTGAACGACTCAGCCAATGGGGCGTAACGCGGATTTTTGGTTATCCGGGTGACGGTATCAATGGGGTTTTTGGTGCGCTAAGTCGTGCCCAAGGAAAGATCGAATTCGTTCAGGCCCGGCACGAAGAGATGGCAGCGTTCATGGCCTCCGCTCACGCCAAGTTCACCGGAGAGCTAGGCGTATGCATTGCGACCTCTGGCCCCGGCGCTTCCCATTTGATCACCGGTCTATACGATGCGCGAATGGATCATATGCCGGTGTTGGCCATCGTTGGTCAGCAAGCCCGTGCAGCGCTTGGCGGACACTATCAGCAAGAGCTGGATTTGCTGTCGATGTTCAAGGATGTCGCCGGTGCCTTCGTGCAACAAGCCTCGACGCCGTCGCAAGTCCGTCACTTGGTTGACCGGGCAGTGCGTACTGCGATTGGCGATCGGAGTGTGACTGCACTGATCCTACCCAATGACTTGCAGGAAGCCGAGTACAAAGCGCCCGGAAGGGAACACGGTACCGTTCATTCAGGGGTTGGTTATAGCAAGCCGAGGGTCGTTCCGTATGAGTCGGATCTACAACGAGCGGCGGATGTACTGAATGCCGGCGAGAAGGTCGCCATCCTGGTGGGCGCTGGTGCGTTGGCTGCGACCGATCAAGTCATTGCCGTTGCCGAGAAGCTCGGTGCCGGCGCGGCCAAGGCCTTGCTCGGTAAAGCGGTTCTGCCTGACGATTTATCGTGGGTCACCGGCAGCATTGGCTTGCTCGGTACCGAGACAAGCTACAAGTTGATGACCGAGTGCGACACCTTGCTGATGATCGGGTCAGGCTTCCCTTATTCCGAATTTCTGCCTAAAGAAGGCCAGGCGCGCGGGGTTCAGATTGATCTTCAACCGGACATGCTGAGCTTGCGCTATCCGATGGAGGTGAATCTGGTGGGCGATGCGGCCGAAACTCTGGCGGCGCTGCTGCCATTACTGGAGCACAAGACCTCACGCAAGTGGCGTAAAAAGGTGGAAGGCTGGCACGCCACATGGGAGAAAACGTTGGAAAAACGCGCCTTGGCCAAGGCTAATCCGATCAACCCGCAACGGGTGGTTTACGAACTCTCACCGCGCCTTCCTGAGCACGCCATCATCACCAGTGACTCAGGGTCGTGCGCCAACTGGTTCGCGCGCGACTTGAAGATTCGGAGCGGCATGATGTGTTCGCTCTCCGGTGGCCTGGCATCCATGGGCGCCGCTGTGCCGTATGCGATTGCAGCGAAATTCGCTCACCCGCAACGTACCGTGATTGCCCTGGTGGGGGATGGTGCGATGCAGATGAACAACATGGCTGAGTTGATTACCGTCGCCAAATATTGGCGGCAATGGAAAAGCCCGAAATGGATTTGTGCTGTCTTCAATAATGAAGACCTCAATCAGGTCACCTGGGAGCAAAGGGTCATGGAGGGTGATCCCAAATTCGAAGCCTCGCAAAACATTCCCGACGTACCCTATCACCTGTTCGCCATTTCCATCGGGCTGAAGGGCATTTTTGTAGATCGCGAAGAGGACGTTGCCGACGCCTGGGAAAAAGCATTGGCTTCAGATACTCCCGTGCTGATCGAATTCAAGACTGACCCGGATGTGCCGCCACTCCCGCCGCATATCAAACTGGAACAGGCGAAGAAATTTGCCTCGACCTTGTTGCAAGGCGATCCGGATGAAGCTGGCGTCATTGTGCAAACCGCTAAGCAGATTCTTGGAGCTGTATTGCCTGGAGGTTCCAAAAAGTAAGTAGCACTCCGACTGTCAGAGGTGCCTGCAGCGCCTCTGACAATACCCGCCGTGCAGTTCCGCGACTCTAACTATTCGCTTTCGTAGAGATCACGTTCTCGCCGTCCATGACGATAAAGCGCAAACAATGCTCCGCCGATCAATAGCGTTGCTCCGACTGCCAGTACAACGGAAGGTCTCTGCCTGGCTGCGCGCCAACCTGACTTCGGAATCATTGGGACTGCCGCGTGTCAACAGACAAATACTGCATCGGACACGTGCCATGCCTATTCCCGCCAGTACTTTTGGCTACCTCGGTTGCCTGTGCTTGCTACTACCAACAGCTCTGTGTTGGATAATGGTGAGTGGACAGCATGGACGCGGTTGATTCGGCGCTGATGGCGGCGCGTGCCCAGTTCGCGATCACCATCAGTTTTCATATTGTGCTGGCGGCACTGACCATCGGGCTGGCCAGTTTTTTGATGGTGCTCGAAGCGCTGTGGCTGTGGCGAAGACGAAAGGTCTACCTGGACGTCTACCGTTACTGGCTAAAAGTATTTGCCCTCAACGTGGCGGTGGGCACCGCCTCAGGTTTGATACTGGAATATCAGTTCGGGCTCAATTGGTCGCGGCTTTCGACTCAGGCGGGAGATATCCTCGGCCCATTGATGTTCTACGAGGTGCTGGCCGCATTTTTCCTGGAAGCAGGCTTTCTTGGCATCATGCTCTTCGGGCGAAAGAAGGTAGGCCCTCGTCTGCATTTCTTCGCCACCTGTGCGGTGGCCCTCGGATCGCTGATCAGCGCCTTCTGGATCCTGTCGGCCAATTCCTGGATGCAGACACCCGCCGGTTACGCCATTGGCTCCGATGGCCGCTTCATTGCCGAGGATTGGTGGGCGATCATCTTCAATCCGTCGTTCCCTTATCGGATGGTGCACATGACGTTGGCGGCGTTGCTCGGCACCGCCACACTGGTGGCCGGTGTCAGCGCCTGGCAACTGTTGCAGGCGCCGAAGAATTCGCGGGCACGTCTTCAATATTCCATGGCGTTGTGGACAATCGTCATGCTCACACCCGTCCAGATCGTGGTGGGAGACCTGCATGGCCAGCACAGTCTCAAAGTTCAGCCGCAGAAGGTCGCTGCCATCGAAGGCTCCTGGACTCGCCCGCCCGAAGGTGCAGGTGAGCCTTTACGCTTGTTCGCACTGCCAGACATGGCCGAGCGGCGCAATCATTGGGAAGTGGCGATTCCGCGCATCGGTTCGCTGTACTTGACGCATGACCTAAGTGGCACCATCGCCGCGTTGGATGAGTTCCCGCCCCAGGACATCCCGCCGGTGCCAGCGGTGTTCTTCGCTTTTCGCATCATGGTCGGTCTGGGCGTACTGATGTTGGTGCAGGGTCTGAGCAGTTTGATATTGCGATGGCGACAAAGGCTGTACGCTGCGCGTTGGATGCTACGCGGGTGTGTGCTCATGGCGCCGGCTGGATTGGTGGCGATGCTCAGTGGCTGGGTGGTGACGGAGGTGGGCCGCCAACCCTTCACGGTCTACGGTTTGCTGCGCACGGCTGACAGTCTGTCTTCGGTGTCTCGTGAGCAGGTCGTAGGGTCAACGTGGACAATCCTGTCGTTTTATCTGGTGATCTTCGGCGTGGGTCTCTGGGTGCTGTTGCGACTCTTACGGGAGCCACCTCACGAAGACGAGCCCGGGCCCCAACCCACTTTGGCTGACGAAACGGGTAAATCCTGAGGGTAAACATCGATGATGGACAATGACTGGGTAACGCTATTG
>Ga0160467_100860_pt1 | contig 19335 bp, 21 predicted proteins | sample HID1972I_E11MG_FD_108221 | JGI IMG/M metagenome (GOLD analysis project Ga0160467, IMG submission 108221) | Enriched pill bug-associated microbial communities from UW Madison campus, WI, USA - HID1972I_E11 MG | ecosystem: Host-associated > Arthropoda: Insects > Digestive system > Unclassified ... | reverse complement strand
CGGTCTGCAGGAAGCCGGTCAGAACCAGCGCTGCAGCAGGTCGGCGACATACCCGACCAGCTGCCCGGAGCTGAGCCCGAAAAAGGTGATCGCCGCGATGGCGCCGATCCAGTTCAACAGCATCAGCACGCCATCGCGTTCCAGCAGCGCCAGTGCGAACAACAGCAGCTGGAACCCGAACAGATAATTGGTGAAGGGGATCGGCAACGAGAGCAGCACCCCCAGCAGCACCAGTAGCAGCCCGGTGAATGCATGTGCGACGACTGGCCCCAGCAGCTGTGGCAGGCGCGGTTTCAGCAGTCGGTCCAGCCGCCGCAGGGCACCGTCGATGCGGTCCAGGAAGGTGTGCATCGTGCTGCGGCGGGGCCCGCGGCGGGCGATGAAATCCGGAAGCCAGGGCCGGCGCATGCCACACAGCATCTGCCCACCAATCAGGATCACCAGCGGGCCGCTCACCGCACCGCCCAGCCCCGGAACGGGAATGAAGGCAGGCAGGATCGCCACGAACAGGAACACGCCAAAGGCGCTCTGCTGCAGGTCCTGCAGCATCTGGCCCAGTTTCATGTGCTGGGTGGGATCGCCGAACTGGAACATCGCCAGCAGCGTGCGGATGCCTTCGTTGCGGTAGACCGGTGGCTGCGGCTGCGGCTGCGATGACGGATCGGGATCAGGCGGTGAGTTCATCTGCCTGCTCGTCGGGCACGTTGCGCAGCAGCAGCTTGTCCACGCGGGCGCCATCCAGGTCGATCACCTCGATGCGCCAGTTGGCCCAGTCGAAATACTCGCCCGCATGCGGAATGCGGCCGAAATAATGGATGCACATGCCGGCCAGCGTGTAATAGTCGCCTTCCTCGGCGTCGGGCAGCTCATTGGTGCCCAGCAGTTCGCGCAGGTCATCGACCGGCAGCGACCCGTCCACCAGCAGGGATCCGTCCTCACGGGTCACCACCAGGGCATCCTCGTCGGCGTTTTCCACCGCCTGCAGGCGGCCGACCACCGCGCCCATCAGGTCGCTGATCGTCACCAGGCCCTGGATTTCGCCGTACTCGTCCACCACCAGCGCCATCGACTGCTGTTCTTCGCGGAAGATTTCCAGCAGCTTCATGGCGTGCGTGCTTTCCGATACGTACAGCACCTCGCGCAGATTCTGGAACAGCGCGTGGTCGCCACGGGCCATGCGGGTGGCCAGCGATTTCACTTCCAGCACGCCCACCACGTCGGCATCGTTGTCGCGGTACACGGGATAGCGCGAGAACTCGTTCTCGCTCATGATTTCCAGGTTCTTTTCCAGCACGCCCTGGGTATCCAGCCAGGCGATCCGGTTGCGCGGGGTCATCAGGCTGTCGGCCGTGCGGTCGCCCAGGCGCATGACGCGGTTCATCATGTCGCGCTCGTGGGCATCGATGACGCCCGCCTCGTGGCTTTCGGCCACCAGCATGCGGATTTCCTCTTCCGATACGCTGGCGGCCTCGTCCTTGCCCAGGCCGAGCACGCGCAGCACCAGCCGCGTGGTGTGCGACAGCAGCCAGACGCCGGGGGCAGCGATCTTCGCCAGCCAGCCCATCGGCAGCGCGACCAGGCCGGCGATGTCCTCCGACCGGGTGATGGCCAGGCGCTTGGGCACGAGCTCGCCGAAGATCAGCGTCAGGAAGGTGATCAGTGCCACGGCAACGGTCTTGCCCACCCCGCCGGCATAGGCGAAGCCCGGGGCGATTCCATGGATCCAGGTGGCGATGGCCTGGCCGATGGCCTCGCCGCCGAACAGGCCGGTCAGCACGCCGATCAGGGTGATGCCGATCTGTACCGTGGACAGGAAATTCTCGGGCTTCTCGGACAGCTCCAACGCACGTGCCGCACGCTTGGACGAGGTGGCCATCTGCTTCAGGCGGCTCTTGCGCGAGGTCATGACCGACATTTCGGACATGGCGAAGAACCCGTTCAACAGAACCAGGGCCAATACGATGATGAGTTCAAACACGGGCATCTTCCCCGGTTGGTGGCAGGGAGGGCGGGTGCTTGCTTGCGCGGCAGGCGCTGAGGATCAGGGTCCGGCGCGGCGGCGGAGGGTAGGGGTCGTCTTCCATAGGTGTGCGCCCGGGGGCGCGTTGGCATGGTAGCAAAAGGATCGCGGAAGCGTTGCCGTTGCCTGTTCATTTTCCCGGCGGACGCCGGCCGGCGGCGGTGGGAGTACCCGTAATGGTCATCTAGCCGTCATAATTCCGCCCGGTGCCGTCCTTCCCGCGACGGCTGACAGGTTTCCCATGTTCTCTCTGCAGACCATTTTCGGTTCCGGCAAACAGTTCTACACGCTGCTCGATGAGGCTGCCATCGCGGCCCACGACAGCGCCAGGGCGCTTCACGAGATGATGCGCGAATCGGACCGCCAGCCCGCGCTGGATGCCTTCAAGCTTGCCCGTCTGCGTGAACGCGCCGCGTCGGACAAGATCAGCCAGGCACTGGTAGACAGTTTCATGACCCCGATCGAGCGCGAGGACATCGAAGCGCTCGGCTCGGCGCTCTACAAGATTCCCAAGCAGGTCGAAAAGTTCGCCGACCGCTATTCGCTGGCCGTGGCCCACCTGGAACACATCGATTTCGCGCCTCGCGCGGCGATGCTGGAGCAGGCGGCCGCCGTGGTGGTGGAAATGGTCTCTGACCTGCGCCACATGAACCTGGACCGGATGACCGCGCTGAACGAGAAGCTGCGTTCGCTGGAGAACGAGGCCGACCGCCTGATGCTGGAGCTGTACCGGGACATCTACTCCGGGCGCCTGGACCACGTGCAGATGTTCCTGCTCAAGGAGTTCTTCGAGATCCTGGAAAAGGCCATCGACCGCTGCCGCGAAGCCGGCGTGGTGGCCTACCAGATCGTGTTGAAGAACAGCTGACGGGACGCACTGATGCTGACCCTTGTCCTGGTGGTGATCCTCGCCGCGCTCGTCTTCGAGTTCATCAACGGCTTCCACGATACCGCCAACTCCATCGCCACCGTGGTCGCGACCAAGGTGCTTTCGCCCGGCTGGGCCGTGATGCTGGCCGCGTTCATGAACCTCATCGGCGCACTCACCGGTACGGCCGTCGCGCTGACCATCGCCTCCGGCCTGCTCAACACCAACGTGGTCGACGTGACCCCGCAGGTGATCCTGTGCGCCCTGCTGGGCGGCATCATCTGGAACCTGATCACCTGGTGGAAGGGCCTGCCGTCATCGTCCTCGCACGCACTCATCGGTGGCCTGTGCGGTGCCGGCCTGGCTGCGGCACACAACAACTGGGACGCGCTGATCTGGTCCGAGCGGCTGGGCAGCTGGGCGCAGAACAAGGGCCTGCTGTGGAAGGTGTTCGTGCCGATGATCACCTCGCCGGTGGCCGGCTTCCTGCTGGGCATCGTGGTGATGGTGCTGCTGTGGGGCATGATCGCCGGGCTGGCGAAGATCGGCGGCGCCGTGGGCCGGCTTGCGCGGCCACGCTGGGTCAATGCGTTCTTCGGCAAGGCGCAGATAGCGTCGGCGGCCTACATGGGCTTCGCGCACGGCCATAACGACGCGCAGAAGACCATGGGCATCATCGCCATGACCCTGATCGGCGCCGAGGCCACCGGTGCGCTGGACGACCTGCCGTCATGGCTGGGGTTCATGCATCCGGACGCCAGCACGGGCAACGGCATCGCGATGTGGATCGTGCTGACCTGCGCGGTGGTGATGGCGGCCGGCACCGCCTCGGGCGGCTGGAAGATCATCAAGACGCTCGGCCACAAGATGGTCAAGCTGCATCCGATCCATGGTTTCGCGGCCGAAACCAGCTCGGCCACGATCCTGACGCTGGCCGCCCATTTCGGCATGCCGGTGTCGACCACGCACAGCATCTCCACGGCGATCATGGGCGTGGGTTTCGCCAAGAATCCGCGGTCGCTGAAGTTCGGCGTGATCGAACGCATCGTGTGGGCGTGGATCCTGACCATCCCGGCGGCCGGTGGATGCGCGTACCTGATCCTGCGGCTGTTCGAGATGGCTGGCTGGACCTGAGCCGCCCAGCAGGGATGAAAACAAGAACGCCGGCCTCATGGGCCGGCGTTTTTTGTTGCCGCGCGATGGCATGCATCGGTAGAGCCGACCCATGGTCGGCTACGCAGGCGGCAGCCGACCCAGGGCCGGTGCTACCACGCCATCAGACTTCCAGCGACGCCAGGTCGCCCTTGGTCTCCAGCCACCCTTTTCGATCCGGCGCCCGCTTCTTCGCCAGCAGCATGTCCATCAACGAATGGGTCTGCGCGCCATCGTCGATGGTCAACTGCACCAGTCGGCGGGTATCGGGGTGGATCGTCGATTCGCGCAGCTGCGGCGGGTTCATTTCGCCCAGGCCCTTGAAGCGGGTCACGCTGATCGCGCCCTTGATCTTCTCGCGCTCGATCCTGTCCAGCATCGTGCGTTTCTCTTCCTCGTCCAGTGCGTAGAACACCTGCTTGCCCACGTCGATGCGGAACAGCGGTGGCATCGCCACGAACACGTGGCCGGCATCCACCAGCGCCGGGAAATGCTTGAGGAACAGCGCGGTGAGCAGGGTGGCGATATGCAGGCCGTCGGAGTCCGCATCGGCCAGGATCACCACCTTGCCGTAGCGCAGGCCGGTGATGTCGTCCTTGCCGGGATCGCAGCCGATGGCGATCGCCAGGTTGTGCACTTCCTCGGAAGCCAGCACGCTGTTGGACGATACCTCCCAGGTGTTCAGGATCTTGCCGCGCAACGGCATGATCGCCTGGAAGTCCTTGTCACGGGCCTGCTTGGCGCTGCCGCCCGCAGAATCGCCTTCCACCAGGAACAGCTCGGTGCGCGACAGGTCCTGGCTGATGCAGTCGGCCAGCTTGCCCGGCAGCGCCGGACCCTGGGTGACCTTCTTGCGCACCACCAGTTTTTCGGTCTTCAAGCGCGCGCTGGCGCGTTCGATGGCGAGCTGCGCGATCTTCTCGCCGATGTCCACGTTCTGGTTCAGCAGCAGGCTGAAGGCATCGTGCGCGGCGCCTTCGACGAATCCGGCCGCCTGGCGCGAAGACAGGCGCTCCTTGGTCTGGCCGCTGAACTGCGGGTCGGTCATCTTGATCGACAGCACGAAGGCGACCCGGTCCCAGACATCCTCCGGCGCCAGCTTGACGCCGCGCGGCAGCAGGTTGCGGAAATCGCAGAATTCGCGCAGCGCTTCGGTCAGGCCGGTGCGCAGGCCGTTGACGTGGGTGCCGTGCTGCGCGGTGGGAATCAGGTTGACGTAGCTTTCCTGCACCAGTTCGCCTTCCGGCATCCAGGCCACGGCCCAGTCGGCGATCTCGGTCTCCTTCCTGACATGGCCGACGAACAGATTCCCGGGCAGCATCTCGCGTTCGCCCAGTTCGGCCTTCAGGTAATCGCGCAGGCCATCCTCGTAATGCCAGGTATCGACGTCGCCGGTGGCTTCATCGGTGAGCTTGACGGTCAGGCCGGGGCACAGCACGGCCTTGGCGCGCAGCAGGTGCCTGAGCGCGCGCAGGGCGAATTTCGGGGTGTCGAAATACTTCGGGTCCGGCCAGAAGCGCAGGCGGGTACCGGTGTTCTTCCGGCCGACCGTGCCGACGACTTCCAGCGGCGTGGCGCGGTCGCCGTTGCGGAACGTGATGCGGTGTTCGGCGCCATCGCGCTTGATGTGGATTTCCACCAGCGTGGACAGCGCATTGACCACGCTGACGCCCACGCCATGCAGGCCGCCGGAGAAGGTGTAGTTGTTGTTGTTGAACTTGCCGCCGGCATGCAGCCGGGTCAGGATCAGTTCCACGCCGGGGATTTTCTCTTCCGGGTGGATGTCCACCGGCATGCCGCGGCCGTCATCGCTGACCTCCACGCTGCCATCCTTGTACAGCGTGATCTCGATCGAACGGGCGTGGCCGGCGAGGGCCTCGTCCACTGAATTGTCGATCACCTCCTGGGCGAGGTGGTTCGGGCGCGCGGTGTCCGTGTACATGCCTGGACGGCGCTTGACCGGGTCCAGGCCGGACAGGACTTCAATATCGGCGGCGTTATAGCGGGCGTTCATCTGTCTTCGAAAGCGTGGAGCGACGCGCAAGTGTGCGGTGTGGGCCGGGATTTTGCACGCCCGCGGTTCAGCCGGGGGGCAGGGCGGCGCGGTAAAATGGCGGCCGTCGGGAAACCCACGCCCGCACCCCCGTTTCGGGTGGATACCGCCAGGAGGACTCCATGAAGAAGCTGCTCACCATCGCCATCGTCGCTGCTGCCGTGGTCGCCGTACCGATGGCGCTTGCGCAGAATGCGCAGGGCGCCGGCCAGCCGGTCCCGAAGGACGATCCGACCAATCCCGCGCAGTCGGAGGCCGAAGCCAAGGCCAAGCGCCGCGCCCAGGCCACTGCGGAAATGAAGGCCAAGGGCCAGCAGGCACCGCAGCGTGAGGAAGAAGAGGAAGAGGCGAAAAAGAAGCGCTGAAGCGCTCCGCCTTCATCCCCAGGGCCCCGGTTCTTGCCGGGGCCTTCTTTTTGGGTGACACCACACGCGCCTCTTGGGCTGAAGGCGTTCAATCTGTAAACTATCGCTTTCCGGGAGTAGTGCGTGTCCACCATCAGCGATTGGACTGGCAAGGCCATGCATGGCCGCCAGCAGGGCTGGCCGAAGGTGACGGTCCGTATGACCGGCACGGGCCAGCCGACCTCGCTCGGTGGCACCCTCGCCGCACCGATGTCCGTTGACGGCGTGGCCACCTGTGGCCGTCGCCATCGCGCCGATGCGTGCCGGCGCTCCCGCGCCTGGTCAGCCGTCCCTGGGGCGGCGCCCTCTGCGGTGAACCGGAAATCTCTTTTCCAGCCGACTCCTTTGCCCCCGGGCGGGGCGGGCACGGCCGTTTTCCATTTCCAGACAGGATGCTTGCAGCCATGACTCCCTTGATCTTCGTAACCGGCGGCGTGGTGTCCTCGCTCGGCAAAGGTATTGCCGCCGCGTCGCTGGCCGCGATTCTCGAAGCACGTGGCCTGAAGGTCACGATGATGAAGCTCGATCCCTACATCAACGTCGATCCGGGCACCATGAGTCCGTTCCAGCACGGTGAGGTCTATGTCACCGACGATGGCGCCGAGACCGACCTGGACCTGGGCCATTACGAGCGCTTCGTGCGCACCCGGCTGAGCCGGAAGAATTCGGTCACCACCGGCCGCATCTACGAGAACGTGATCCGCAAGGAGCGGCGTGGCGATTATCTCGGCGCGACCGTGCAGGTGATTCCGCATATCACCGATGAGATCCGCCGCTGCATCGACGAGGCCACCGAAGGCTTCGACGTCGCACTGGTGGAAATCGGTGGCACGGTCGGCGACATCGAATCGTTGCCGTTCCTGGAGGCCATCCGCCAGGTGCGTACCGAGCGCGGCCCGGAGAAGGCGCTGTTCATGCACCTCACGCTGGTGCCGTACATCGCGGCCGCCGGCGAGCTGAAGACCAAGCCGACCCAGCATTCGGTGAAGGAACTGCGCTCCATCGGCATCCAGCCGGACGTGCTGCTGTGCCGTTCCGAACAGGTGGTGCCCGACTCCGAGCGCCGCAAGATCGCCCAGTTCACCAATGTTTCCGAGCGTGCGGTGATCAGCGTGCCGGACGTGGACGTGCTGTACCGCATTCCGATGGGCCTGCACGCCCAGGGCCTGGACGATATCGTGGTGAACCAGTTCAAGCTTGCCGACAAGGTCGGGCCGGCGGACCTGTCCGAGTGGGAGGCGGCGGTGGATGCCACGCTGAATCCGCTGGACGCGGTCACCATCGCGGTGGTCGGCAAGTACGTGGACCACCAGGATGCCTACAAATCGGTGGGCGAGGCGCTCAGGCACGGTGGCCTGCGCCAGCGCACCCGGGTCACCCTGAAGTGGCTGGAAGCGCAGGACCTGGAAGGCAGCGACATGTCGGCACTGGCCGACGTGGACGGCATCCTGGTGCCGGGTGGTTTCGGCGACCGTGGTTTCGAAGGCAAGGTGCTTACCTCGCAGTACGCGCGCGAACGGAAGGTGCCGTACTTCGGCATCTGCTACGGCATGCAGGCCGCGGTGGTCGATCATGCCCGCCACGTGGCCGGGCTGGAAGGTGCCAACAGCACCGAGAACGACCGCCAGTCGCCGCATCCGGTGATCGGCCTGATCACCGAATGGCGCACGGCCACCGGTGATGTGGAAAAGCGCGACGACAAGAGCGACCTGGGCGGCACCATGCGCCTGGGGCTGCAGGAGCAGCGCCTGAAGCCGGGCACGCTGGCCCATGCGCTGTATGGCAGGGACGTGGTGGCCGAGCGCCATCGCCATCGTTACGAGTTCAACAATCGCTACCGCACGCAGCTGGAAGATGCGGGTCTGGTGATTTCCGGCAAGTCCATGGATGACACCCTGGTGGAAGTGGTGGAGCTTCCCCGCGATGCGCATCCGTGGTTCCTGGCCTGCCAGGCGCACCCGGAGTTCCTGTCCACGCCGCGCGAAGGGCACCCGCTGTTCATCGGCTTCATCCGTGCCGCGCGCGAACGCAGGGCCGGTGCGCCGCTGCCGGACGCCCCCCGTGCCTGACCTGCCACGGGACGCCTGGCGTCCTGCTCTGGCACACTTCATATCCCATCGCGTGCCGTCGTTCGATGGCACTGCGGACAACAAGGAAATGCCATGAAACTGTGTGGATTCGAGGTCGGGCTGGACCAGCCCCTGTTCCTGATCGCCGGCCCGTGCGTGATCGAGTCGATGCAGCTGCAGCTGGATGTCGCCGGCCGCCTGAAGGAAATAACCGGGCGGCTTGGCGTGAACTTCATCTTCAAGTCCAGTTTCGACAAGGCCAACCGCACCTCCGGTACCGCATTCCGCGGTCCGGGCATGGAAGAAGGGCTGAAGGTGCTGGCCGAGGTGAAGAAGCAGATCGGCGTGCCGGTCCTCACCGACGTGCATGAATACACCCCGATGGATGAAGTGGCCTCCGTCGTGGATGTGCTGCAGACCCCCGCATTCCTGGTCCGCCAGACCGATTTCATCCGCAAGGTGTGTGCGGCCGGCAAGCCGGTCAACATCAAGAAGGGCCAGTTCCTCTCGCCGTGGGACATGAAGCCGGTGGTCGAGAAGGCCAGGGCGACCGGCAACGAGCAGATCATGGTCTGCGAGCGTGGCGCCAGCTTCGGTTACAACAACCTGGTCAGCGACATGCGCTCGCTGTCGGTGATGCGCGATACCGGATGCCCGGTAGTGTTCGACGCCACCCATTCGGTGCAGTTGCCGGGCGGGCAGGGCACCAGTTCCGGCGGGCAGCGCGAATTCGTCCCGGTGCTGTCCCGCGCAGCGGTGGCGGTGGGGGTTTCGGGGCTGTTCGCCGAAACCCATCCGGACCCGTCCAAGGCGCTGTCCGATGGCCCGAACGCGTGGCCGCTGGATCGCATGGAGGAGCTGCTGGAAACTCTGATGGAACTCGACGCGGTGACCAAGAAGCACGGTTTTTCGCGCTTCGCGTAAACCAGCGGCACGCGCGCGACATCCCGGTAGAGCCGACCCACATCGGTATTGAGCCTGCCGGTAGAGCCGACCCATGGTCGGCTGTCGGGCTCCCGAAGCCGACCCTGGGTCGGCTCCACCAGGCGCGGCAGGTGGCCCGTTCCGCCACTTCCGCCGCAGCGCAGCGGATCATTTGGCTTCTGGCCGGTGTGCAGGGATAATCACGCGGCATCTGTTTTTTGTCGCATCCCTCACTCCTACAGGTACCCGGCCCGACCATGAGTACGATCCGCAGCATCCATGCCCGTGAAATCCTCGACAGCCGTGGCAATCCCACGCTGGAAGCTGAAGTCACCCTGGAGGACGGTTCGTTCGGTCGCGCCGCAGTGCCCTCGGGCGCCTCGACCGGCACCAAGGAAGCGGTGGAGCTGCGCGATGGCGACAAGACCCGTTATCTCGGCAAGGGCGTCGGCAACGCTGTCGGCAACGTCAACGGCACCATCGCCGACGCGCTGAAGGGTTTCGACGCCGCCGACCAGGCCGGGCTGGATCGTCGCCTGATCGACCTGGATGGCACCGACAACAAGGGCCGCCTGGGTGCCAATGCGCTGCTGGGTGTTTCCATGGCGGCCGCACACGCCGCTGCGGCATCCAGCAGGCAGGCGCTGTGGCAGTACCTGGCTGGCATGACCGGGGTGACCCCGTCGCTGCCGGTACCGATGATGAACATCATCAACGGCGGCGCGCACGCCGACAACAACGTGGACTTCCAGGAGTTCATGGTGCTGCCGGTCGGTTTCTCTTCGTTCTCCGAAAGCCTGCGTGCCGGTACCGAGATCTTCCATTCGCTGAAGTCGGTGCTGAAGGGCCATGGGCTGAGCACGGCGGTGGGTGACGAGGGCGGATTCGCTCCGGATTTCCGCAGCAACGTCGAAGCCCTGGACACCATCCTGGAAGCGATCGGCAAGGCGGGCTACACCGCAGGCGAGGACGTCCTGCTGGGCCTGGACGTGGCCTCCAGCGAGTTCTTCGAAAACGGCAAGTACAACCTGGTCGGCGAGAACAAGCGCCTGACCTCCGAGCAGTTCGTCGATTTCCTGGCCGACTGGAGCGCGCAGTACCCGATCATCACCATCGAGGATGGCCTTGCCGAGAACGACTGGGCCGGCTGGAAGCTGCTGACCGAGCGTATCGGTGACACGGTGCAGCTGGTGGGTGATGACCTGTTCGTCACCAACCCGCGCATCTTCCAGGAAGGCATCGATTCGGCGACGGCCAACGCCATCCTGATCAAGGTCAACCAGATCGGCACCCTGAGCGAGACGCTGGAAGCCATCGCGATGGCCGACCGCGCGAAGTATGCCGCGATCGTGTCGCACCGTTCGGGTGAAACCGAAGACACCACCATCGCCGACATCGCCGTGGCCACCACCGCTACCCAGATCAAGACCGGCTCGCTGTGCCGCAGCGACCGCGTGGCCAAGTACAACCAGCTGCTGCGCATCGAGGAAGCCCTCGGCGCCAGCGCGCGTTACGCCGGCCGTGACGCGTTCGTTTCGCTGAAGCGCTGAGCCCATGCGCAACTGGCGGTGGCTGCTGCTGGTGCTGGCCGTGCTGCTGGCATGGCTGCAGTACCGTTTCTGGTTCGGCCCGGGCAATTCGGGTGAAGTGATGACCCTGGAAGCCCAGGTCGAACACCAGAAGCGCGACAACGATGGCCTGCAGCAGCGCAACGATGCGTTGGCGGCGGAAGTGCAGGACCTGAAGGAAGGCCAGGCTGCCATCGAAGAGCGCGCGCGCAGCGAGCTGGGCATGATCAAGCCTGGCGAGAAGTTCTACCGGGTGGTGGAAGATGCACCGGTGGCCCCGGTGCGTGCGCCCTCCGGCACGCCTGCAGCCGCCGACCACGCGACGGACGTGCCATGAGCACGGCCATCTGGGTGGTGGTCCCCGCAGCCGGTCGCGGCACGCGTTTCGGTGCGCCATTGCCGAAGCAGTACCTGATGGCCGGCGGGCGGATGCTGCTGGCGCATACGCTGGATGCGCTGCTGGCGCATCCGGCGATCGCCGGGGCCATGGTGGCGATCGGCGAGGACGACGCAGACTGGCCGGGCTGGAGCGAATGGGCCGGCAAGCCCGTGCTGACCTGCATCGGCGGCGCGACGCGTGCCGCTTCGGTGCTGGCAGGACTGCAGGCACTGCCCGGGTCCGTGCGTGCCGATGATTTCGTGCTGGTGCACGATGCCGCGCGCCCGAACCTTTCCACCACCGACCTGGGGCGCCTGCTGGAAGTCGGCCGCGCCGATCCGGTCGGCGCGATCCTGGCGGCGCCGGTGCGCGACACGCTCAAGCGGGCCGGCGACGATGGTGGCATCGATGGTACCGAGCCACGCGAACGCCTGTGGCGCGCGCTGACACCGCAGTTGTTCCGCCGCCATCAGCTTGCCCGCGCGCTGGCCGACGCCGCCGCTGCCGGCATCGAGGTCACTGACGATGCGATGGCGATGGAACGCCAGGGGCAACGTCCACTGCTGGTGGAAGGCAGCGAGGACAATTTCAAGGTCACCACGCCCGCCGACCTGGATCGCTTCGAATTCGTACTTTCCCGCCGCGCCGGCTGAGGCATGCCGCGCGTGGCCCTGCACCTGCAAAGGCAGTTTCCATGAACACCCTTCCGTTTCCCCCTGTCCGCATCGGCCAGGGTTACGACGTCCATGCCTTCGGTGAAGGCGACCACATCATGCTGGGCGGCATCCGCGTGCCCCATACGGCAGGGGTGCTGGCGCACAGCGATGGCGATGTGATCCTGCATGCGCTGTGCGACGCCATGCTCGGTGCGCTGGCGCTGGGCGATATCGGCCAGCACTTTCCCCCCAGCGACGATCGCTGGAAGGATGCCGACAGCAGCGATTTCGTGCATCACTGCGACGCGCTGCTGCGCGCGCGCGGCTGGCAGGTCGGCAACGCCGACATCACGGTGATCTGCGAAAGGCCCAGGGTGGGACCGCACGCGCTGGCCATGCGCGAACGCATCGCCGGACTGCTGCAGCGGCCGCTGGATGCGGTGAGCGTCAAGGCGACCACGTCGGAGAAGCTGGGCTTCACCGGGCGTGGGGAAGGCATCGCCGCGCAGGCCGTCGTACTGCTGGTGGCGGCATGATTCCGCTGCCGCTGGCGTTCGGTGCGCCACTCTGGAACCACGCGCGCATTCGTTCCACGCCGGAGGATTTCCAGGTGGACGAGCTGCCTGCGTTCGAAGCCACCGGCGAAGGTGAACACCTGCTGCTGGAGATACGCAAACGCGACGCCAACACGGCGCACGTGGCCAAGCGCCTGGCCCACTGGGCGGGCCTGCCGGAGATGGCGGTCAGCTACGCCGGCATGAAGGACCGGCACGCGGTGACGACGCAGCGCTTCAGCGTGCACCTGCCCAGGCGGGTTTCGCCGGACGTGTCCCTGCTGGACGACGATGAAATGCAGGTGGTGTCGTCCACCTGGCACAACCGCAAGCTGCAGCGTGGCGCACTGGCCGGTAACCGCTTCAGGCTGGTGCTGCGCGGGATCGATGCCGATGCGCAGGCGGTCGATGAGCGGCTGCGGCAGATCGCCGGACGTGGCCTGCCCAACTGGTTCGGCGAGCAGCGTTTCGGTCGTGATGGTGGCAACGTGCCGGCGGCCCTGGCGATGTTCGGCGGCCGCCGCATGCGCAAGGACCAGCGCTCGTTGCTGCTGTCCGCGGCCCGTTCGGCGCTGTTCAACCGCGTGCTGGCCGCGCGCGTGGAGCAGGACTGCTGGGACCAGCCGCTGGACGGTGAGGTCTGGATGCTCGATGGCAGCCGCAGCGTGTTCGGTCCCGAGCCCTGGAGCGATGCGCTGGCCGAGCGCCTGGCGCGCTTCGACATCCATCCCAGTGGACCGTTGTGGGGCGCAGGTGAGCTGCGCAGCACCGGTGCCGCGCTGGCGCTGGAACTGGGCGCACTGGCCGACGAGGAATCGATCGCGCTGCGTGCGGGGCTGGAGGAGGCGGGCCTGAAGCAGGAACGGCGCGCCCTGCGCCTGCGACCGGCGCTGGTGCAGCACCAGTGGCTGGACGCCGGCACGCTGGAACTGTCCTTCGCTCTGCCGCCGGGCTGCTACGCAACCGCCGTACTCCACGAACTCGGCCCCACCACCTGACGAAAAAGGGGACGGAGGAGGTTAATTTCAATTAACTTCCTCCGTCCCCTTTTTTCAGGGGCGGGCGAGGAGGACCAGGACGGCGCCGGTACCGCCCTGGCCGGCCGGGGCCGAGTGGAACGCGAGGATGTCGTTGCGCAGGCGCAGCAGGCGGTCCACCAGGTTCTTCAGGACCGGCGCTCCGCCGTCGGACTGCCGCCCCTTGCCGTGGATGATGCGCACGCAACCGTGTTCATGCGCATGCGCTTCCAGCAGGAATTGACGCAGCAGCTGTTCGGCCTGCGCGGCCGTGGCGCCGTGCAGGTCCAGCTCGTCCTGTACCGAATACTGGCCCTTCTTCAGCCGCTGGAACATCCGCGGCGGCAGGTTCTCGCGCCGGTAGCTGAGTGCGTCGCCGGCATCCAGAGGTGCGCTTTCGCGCAGCAGGCGGGCGAATTCACTGGCCGCTTCCTGCTCGTCGCGTTCGGCCATCCGTGCGCGCGGACGTGGCCTGGGCGCAGCCGGCGGTGGCCCGCTGATCCTGCGCAGCGGGGTCACCTCACCGATGGCCGAGCGGAACAGCTCGGCAGGGTCTTCGTCATGCGGATCCGACATGCCTACAGGTTAACGCATGCCCGGATGCATCGCTTCGCGGCGCCAATGACCCATGGCAGGGTAGGCCCTGCCGCCCGGTTGCGGCACAATAGCGAACGCACCCGCGTGGTCGCCGCTGCTGCCCGGGGGAGCGCCGCCACCACGCCCCTGTCGGCGGATGATGGAAACGAAGTCTTGAACAATCAAGCGGTTGAAACGCAGATGCGGATCCTGGTCAGCAACGATGACGGCGTGGACGCTCCGGGCATCATCATGCTCGCCACCGTACTGCGCCAGGCCGGTCACGAGGTCACTGTCGCCGCGCCCGACCGCGACCGTTCCGGCGCCAGCAACTCGCTCACCCTGGACGTACCGGTCCGCGTCAAGCGCCTGGACCACTACACGATCTCCGTGGCGGGCACGCCCACCGACTGCGTGCACCTGGCCCTGACCGGGCTGCTGGAGCATGAGCCGGACATCGTGGTCTCCGGCATCAACAACGTGGCCAACCTGGGCGACGATGTCATCTATTCCGGCACTGTGTCGGCGGCGATGGAAGGGCGCCATCTCGGCCTGCCCGCCGTGGCGGTCTCGCTGGCCACCCGCAACCATGAGCCGAAGCATTTCGAGACCGCCGCACGTGCTGCGGTGGAGATCGTCGCGCGCCTGAAGGCCGATCCGCTGCCGGCCGACACCATCCTCAACGTCAATGTGCCGGACCTGCCCTGGAACGAGGTCAAGGGCTTCGAAGTGACGCGCCTGGGCAACCGCCATCGCGCCGAAGGCTGCATCGCGCAGAAGGACCCGCGCGGCAATCCGGTGTACTGGATCGGGCCGGCAGGGCGCGAGCAGGACTCCGGTCCCGGCACGGATTTTCATGCCGTGCGCACGGGTTTCATCTCCATCACGCCCATCCAGGTCGACCTGACCCGCTACCAGGCGCTGGAGAAGGTGGCGAGCTGGGTGGGTGGCCTTACCGCCGCGCTGGGCCAGCCGGCATGAGCCCGCGCCTGCGCCTGCAACCGGAAGCCATCGGCATCGGCATGACCTCGCAGCGCGTGCGCGACCGGCTGGTGGATCGCCTGCGCGAGGCCGGCATTGCCGATGAGGCGACGCTCAATGCGATCCGCGTTGTGCCCCGCCATCTGTTCATCGACGAGGCGCTGGCCTCGCGTGCCTACGAAGACACCGCACTGCCGATCGGGCATGGGCAGACCATCTCGCAGCCGTGGGTGGTGGCGCGAATGACCGAGGCGTTGCTGCAGATCGCACCGAAGACCGTGCTGGAAGTCGGCACCGGCTCGGGTTACCAGGCCGCCGTGCTGGGCGCGCTGGGGCTGGAGGTCTTCACCGTGGAGCGCATCGGCGATCTGCTGCGGCAGGCGCGCAAGCGTTTCCGTTCGCTGGGCATGAACATCCGCACCAAGCATGATGATGGCCGCGTCGGTTGGCCGGAACACGGTCCCTATGACGCCATCGTCGTCACCGCCGCCGCTCCGGCGCTGGTGGATGCGCTCATCGAACAGCTGGCCGTGGGCGGCCGCCTGGTTGCTCCCGTGGGCGGCCCGGGCGGGCAATCACTGGTACAACTGGACCGTCGTGCCGACGGCAGTATCGAACAACGCGTGCTGGCGCCGGTCACCTTCGTGCCGCTGCTGTCTGGCATGCTGGACTGATATCCACGGAGCAGGACATTCATGAAGATTTTCGGGCCGCTGTACGAGCGGGCATTGAAGTGGGCCAACCATGAGCGTGCACCGACCTACCTGACGGTATTGAGCTTCATCGAGGCGATCATCTTTCCGGTGATGCCGGAAGTGATGCTCGCACCGATGTGCGTGGCGCAGCCCCGGCGTGGCTGGTGGTTCGCCACGCTGAGCCTGGCCGGGTCGATGGCCGGTGCGCTGGTGGGCTATGCGCTGGGCCACTTCGCGTTCGAGGCGGTCAAGCCACTGCTGGCCGCCATGGGCATGTTGCCGGGCATCGAAAGCGGCATCGCGCTGGTCCAGGAGAAGATGGCCGAATCGCCATGGGCCGTGTTCTTCTTCCTGGTGCTGGGCGGCTTCATGCCGATCCCGATGAAGGTCTTCACGTGGGCATCGGGTATCGTCGGCGTACCGATGCCGCAGTATCTGCTGAGCATGTTGATCGGTCGCGGCAAGCGCGTGTTCGTGCTGGCGGCGGTGATCCGCGTCGGCGGGCCGCGCGCCGAGGCGGTGTTGCGGCGCTGGATTGAACCGCTGGGTTGGATCGCCACCACGCTCGTGGTGCTGCTGGTCGCCTGGCTTGTATGGAGGTCGAAATTCGCATGAGTGCAGAGTGTTTGAGCAGGGGAGTGCGCCTGGGTGCGCTGGCGCTGGTGGTATCGGCGCTGGCCGCGTGTGGCACCGCCACGGTGGTGCGTCCCTCGGGCAGCGGCGGCGGTGGCGCATCCACCACGCCGAAGGCCTCGATCGCGCAGCCGGGCAAGACCGTGCGGGTGCAGAAGGGCGATACGATCTACGCGCTGGCGCGGATCCACAGCATCACGCCCGCGGACCTGATTGCATGGAACAACCTGTCGAACCCGTCCACGATCTACCCGGGCCAGACCATCCGCCTGTATCCGCAGGGCAGTGGCGGTGGCCGGGCACCCACCACGGTGGTCACCGCACCGCAGGGTAAGGGTTCGACCACGGCAGCGACGCCGGCGGCCACGGTACGCAGCAACATCAGCTGGCGCTGGCCGGCAGATGGTGCGGTGGTGGGTCGCTTCGTGGCCGGTGAAACCACCAAGCAGGGCGTTGACATCGCCGGCACCAGTGGCCAGGCGGTGAAGGCTGCGGCGGACGGCGTGGTGGTGTATTCCGGCGCGGGCCTGGTGGGCTATGGTGAGCTGATCATCGTCAAGCACAACGAACAGTGGCTGTCGGCGTATGGTCACAACCGCAAGCGCCTGGTGAATGAAGGCCAGGCCGTGAAGGCGGGCCAGCAGATCGCGGAAATGGGGCGTACCGGTGCGAACCGGGACATGCTGCACTTCGAGATCCGGTACAACGGCAAGCCGGTCGATCCGCAGCACTACCTGCCGGCGCGCTAGCGCGGACAGGCATGGGTAAGGCCGACCCAGGGTCGGCTGCCCTTCTTCCCTTCAAGGGTTCGTTCAACGCAGCCGACCCTGGGTCGGCTCTACAGCATCCTGCGGCCGACCAGGCTCATTCTTCCAGGATGAACGCTGCCGCCACCCGGCGGCCTTCGCCGGCCAGGATGTTGAACGTACGCGCGGCAGCGGGATTGTTCATCACTTCCAGGCCGATACCGCGTGACAGGCAGGCCGCCATCAGCTGCGGCGCCGGAAATACCTGGGCTGCACCGGTGCCAAGCACGATCAGCGTCGGTTCCAGGGCCAGGATGCGTTCCAGGTGTTCCAGTTGCAGCCCCGCGGCCGAATGGACGGGCCACTCGTCCACCAGCGTCTGCGGGGTGACGATGAAGCTGCGCGTCATCTCACGGTCGTTCACCCGCGCCGAGCGCCCATCGGCGCTGCGGAGCGTGAAGGCGTAATCGGGGATTTCCTGGCTCAGCTGCATGGCAGGGCGGATGCCTCAGGAGCGTGGCAGCACGATCTGGCGCTGTTCCTTGCTGGGCCGGTACAGCACGGCCACGTGGCCGATGCGCTGCACCAGGGCCGCGCCGGTGGCCTGCACCAGCTCGGCGACCATGGTCTCGCGGGCCTCCCGGTCTTCGGCTGCTACCTTCACCTTGATCAGTTCATGGCGTTCCAGCACTTCCTCCAGCTCGGCCAGGAAGGCCGGAGTCACGCCCTTGCCGCCGATCTGCAGCAGGGCCTTGAGGTCGTGGGCGTGGCCGCGCAGGAAACGGGTCTGGGAGGCGGTGAGGGCAATGGACATGCAGGAAAGCGCGGTGACTTGGGGCCAGCAGGGTATCATGGCCGCCCCCTCTGCCCGTAATCATCAATGGCGTCCCGCAGCAAGAGCAGCCAGCGCTGGCTGAAAGAACACTTCTCCGACCCCTTCGTGAAGAAGGCACAGGCCGAAGGCATGCGCTCGCGCGCGGCCTACAAGCTCGAAGAGCTGCTCGAACGTGACCGGTTGCTGAAGCCGAACATGGTGGTGGTGGACCTCGGCGCGGCCCCCGGCGGCTGGTCGCAGCAGGTGCGCCGGCAGATGGGCGACACCGGCCGTGTCTTCGCGCTGGACATCCTGGAGATGCCGCCGCTGGCCGGTGTCGACTTCCTTCATGGAGACTTCAGGGAAGAGACCGTCCTATCGGAGTTCGAGGCAATGCTCGATGGCCTGCCGGTAGACCTTGTACTGTCCGATATGGCCCCCAATAAAAGTGGCATGGACGCGGTCGACCAGCCGCGGATGATGCACCTGGCGGAGCTGGCCATGGATTTTGCCGACAACCACCTCAAGACCGGTGGGGCATTCCTGATCAAGCTGTTCCAGGGCGTGGGCTTTGACGACTACGTGCGCGAACTGCGCCGGCGGTACGACAAGGTCTCCATCCGCAAGCCGGAAGCCTCGCGCAAGCGTTCGCCCGAGGTCTATGCGCTCGGCCAGGGCAAACGCGCCGTGATGAAGTAAGCTCGCTAGGCATGCCTGAATCCCCCGCACCACCCGCACAAGAGGAACACCGGAGCCAATGAGGATGAACGACTTGACCAAGAACCTCCTGCTATGGGTGGTCGTTGCCGTCGTGCTGATGGTGGTTTTCCAGAGTTTCTCGCCGAAAACCAGCGGCGCCGGGGCACAGGGTGCGACCTATTCGCAGTTCCTGGACCAGGTGGACAGCGGTGCGGTGCAGAAGGTTACCTTCAGCGGCGAAATGCGCGGCGGCACCAACGAAATCACCTACACCACGCGCAGCGGCCAGAACGCCACCATCACCGCGCCGTTCGATCGCGACCTGATCAACGTATTGCGTGGGAAGAACGTGGAAATCGTCCAGCAGGAGCCGTCCAGCGGCATCTCGCTGGGTGCCATCCTGATGAATTTCCTGCCGGTCATCCTGATCATCGGCTTCTGGATCTTCATCATGCGGCAGATGCAGAGCGGTGGCGGTGGCGCCAAGGGCGCGATGTCCTTCGGCAAGTCCCGCGCCAAGCTGCAGGG
>Ga0160467_100857_pt1 | contig 19476 bp, 22 predicted proteins | sample HID1972I_E11MG_FD_108221 | JGI IMG/M metagenome (GOLD analysis project Ga0160467, IMG submission 108221) | Enriched pill bug-associated microbial communities from UW Madison campus, WI, USA - HID1972I_E11 MG | ecosystem: Host-associated > Arthropoda: Insects > Digestive system > Unclassified ... | reverse complement strand
GGCCGATCGCGGCGGGCCCACGGAGCAGGACCGGAGCGAGGGAATGCCGAGCCCAGGCGAGGCACCGGACGAAAGGGGCAAGAGCGTTTGGTTACTTGGCGCTTTTCCAAGTGACTCGCTGTAAAAGCTAAACCAATAGCAGCCGTAACCGCAGGAATGGATATGTACACCAGCAAGAATGTCACCGCCGATCAGACCGCTATCGCGAGCAGGCTCGCTCCTACAGTTAGATCCGGGTGCATCAGAGAAACACTCATCGGCTGTGAGGCCGCCATCGCGAGCAAGCTCGGCTCCCACAGGTAAATGCGTGAGCTCAAGCGTCAGGTCACGCAGCGGCAAGGTCGAAAGATCGCAGCCTCGTTTCACTCGACAGCTCCTACTGTTCAACTCGGGGGGCAACCGGAAAGTAGTTGGATATAACGATAGTCCGCAACGATATAAGTGGTTATAAGAAAAATCGCTATGCTGCGGGCCAGTTTTTCCTGCGGTCTGTGGACGGTTTAATGGAATTTGTGAACTTCGGGTTGATCGTCGCCGGACTGGTGGTGGGTTTTATCGTTGGCATGACTGGCGTCGGCGGTGGTTCGTTGATGACGCCGATCCTGCTGTGGTTCGGCATCAACCCGGCAACGGCAGTCGGCACCGACCTGCTGTACGCGGCCATCACCAAATCCAGTGGCGTGCTGGTTCACCGAAAGAACAAGAACATCGACTGGGCCATCACCGGTTGGCTGACCCTTGGCAGTGTGCCAGCGGTGGCCATGACGCTCTGGTTCCTGAGCACGCTGCACACGTCTCCCGATGCGATGAATGCCGTCATCAAACAGGCCTTGGGCTTTGTACTGTTTGCTACTGCGCTGGCGATTTTCTTCAAGAAACGTTTGCTGGATTTCGCCCACAAGCGCGCGGGCGGCAACTACAACCCCAGCGGTCCACGCCTGAATGTCATGACCGTGATCACCGGCCTGGTCCTCGGCACCATGGTCGCCTTGACGTCCATCGGTGCCGGAGCCTTGGGCACGGTGGCGCTGTTTATTCTCTATCCGCTGCTGCCAACCCGCCGTCTCGTGGGTACCGAAATTGCACACGCGGTGCCGCTGACCCTGGTGGCAGGCCTCGGTCACGCCAGCATGGGTAATATGGACTGGCAGGTGCTGGGTTATTTGCTGATCGGTTCGTTGCCGGGCATCTGGCTGGGCAGTCATTTGACCGGTCGCATTTCCGATGAAGTCTTGCGTCCATGCCTGGCCACCATGCTGGTTTTGATCGGATACAAACTGGCGTTCTGATAGTCCCTCAAACTCGGGTCATGATTTCCAGCAGATGGCCATCCGGGTCATCGAAGTACACCCGCCGTCCACCGCCATAGTCATTGATCTCGCCGGACCGTAGCTTGCCGGGATCGGCCCACCACGGCAGCTGGTTGCCTGCAGGCGCGCAAAAGCCGCATCGAAATCGTCGTCGCCGATCAGGAAGGCATAGTGTTGAGAGGCAATCGGCGAATCGTTGTCGTAGAAGTCCAGCGACACGCCGTTGTCCAACTTGACGATCAGCATCGGGCCAAAAGAATCTGCGGCCGGCGAACCGAGGATCTCGACGAGGAACGTCGCCGAGACCCGCTTGTTTCGGCACCAGACGATGGTGTGATTTAGCTGAGCGCTCATGGGTAAGCCTCCAGGGTTCACTCCCATGAGTTAAGCAGGATTGCGTCAGGCCTTCGAGGTGTCGCGCTTCATCACGGTGATCGCAAGGTCCTCGTCGTCGAGCGTGTCTTCGACGATTTCCCAACCCAGCCTGGCGTAGAGCGACTGGGATGTATCGGTGTAAAGGTACAGTTCGGGAATGGCGAGTGCCGCGGCTTCCTCTACGATTCGCGTAACCAGCGCCGACGCAACACCCCGACCACGGTGTTCGGCCTTCACGTAAACCCCCGCCAGCCAGGGCGTGAGTTCAGGTCGCGATGCCAGGTCGCTGTCGATCAGCAGGGCGCCGCCGAGCAGCTGTAAATCTTCGATGGCGACCACCACCGTGGGCACGGCGCCCTTACCGCAAGCTGCCCGCATGCGCTCTGTTCTGGCTTCGAGCGTATCGTTGGGCTTGTAGTGCCCCCATTCCTTGAAGTTCAGCTCGGCCAGTTCCGGTATCAGCGCCGGATGGTCGCAGAGATAGACGATTTGCATGGCAGTCGAAACTCCTTTTTCCGAGGATGACGAGTCGTTCATCACCCGTGAGAGGGACAATAAAACGATCATCACAGGTAATCAATTTCCGCGCTGCAACCGGTTTGACCGGTTGCGCAATGACCGCCCTGACCTAAGCTTTGGGCATGGCGAAACACAATCGTGGTGCGTCACCCGGAACAATCGCCGCGATGCGCAATCATTAGAGCGTGGATATCAAAAGGAGATGCGCATGCTCATCAGGTCATTGACCCTGACTACCTTGCTGGTTCTTGCCGGCCCTTTGTTCGCTGCTGATGGCGACTCACCGCTGGACATGGACAAGGGCAGGTCCCGTCCGCTGATTGTCATCGCTCCCAGCTCGGTGGATCCGACGTGGGTCGGCCTGAAAAAGTCCCTGGAAGAGCCTGCCAACAAACAGGGTTTCACCGAGCGAAACATGGTGCTGTATTCGGTGATCAATACGATGGGCCAGCGTGAGGGCAAGGACCTCGATCCGCAAACCACGATGGCGCTGATCCGGGCGCTCAAACTGGGCGCTGGCGCGCAAACCAAGGTCATTCTGGTGGGCAAGGATGGCGAGAAGAAGCTTGAGCAAACGGGGAAGGTCGAACTGAAGGAAATCTTCAGTGCCATCGACGCAATGCCGATGGCTGAGAAAGAAGCGGCGGCACCGACAGTAGCGCCGACGGCTGAAGCCGAGCCCGCAGCGAAAGGCGCGAAGGGTGCAAAACCGACGAAGCCTGCGAAGCCGACCAAACCGCCTGAAATGCCGGATGATTGAAATTTCGTCGGAATAAAATCAAAAGATCGCAGCCTCGTTTCACTCGACAGCTCCTACAGGTTCACGCAAAACCGGTGTAGGAGCTGTCGAGCGAAGCGAGGCTGCGATCTTTTATTGGGTGTTACCCGTTCTTTCAAATCCGCGCCAATTGCTGCAGCAAGTGCGTCATTCGGTCAGGACGTTCAGTATCGTGTGAGCGATTTTGATCCGCTCCGGGATCGGGAAGTTTTTGTTGGCCAGGATCACGATGCCGATGTCTTTGGACGGCACAAAAGCCACGTAGGTGCCAAAGCCGCCGGTGGAGCCGGTTTTGTTGAACAGCACGTTGTCGGGTTGAGGCTCGGGAGGGTTCAACCATTCGACCTTATGCGCTTGCATGACCATTTCCGTGGAATTGCCCGCCAGCAGTTTTTCCAAAGTGATGGGGTAGGTGTAGCGCTCCCAACCCAACCCTTGGGTCATGCCGCCGACGGTGTAGTAACCGGTGTGCGTCGTGGCGATGGCCTGTTGCAATGGCTGTTCAAGGTTAGACGTTTTGAGGTTCACCTCAACGAACCGGAGCATGTCCGTGGCGCTGGTTTTCACACCATAGGCTTCTGAACCCAGCGCTCCCGGGCGGACCCGGACCGGTTTGTTTTCCTTGTCGTAACCCTGGGCGTACACGCCCATTTCGGTCTGCGGAACCTTGAGCCAGGTGTGCGACAACCCTAATTTTGGCAGTAAGGTTTTTTCCATCACTTCATCAAACGGAGCTCCCATGCGTTGGGCCGCCAGGTAGCCGAGCAGCCCGATGCTCGGGTTGGAATACTGGCGGTGGGTGCCAGCACCGTAGATCGGCTTCCACTGCTTGAAGTAGCTGAGCATCGTGTCCGGCGTGTCGAACTCCGCGGGGAATTGCAACGGCAGGCCACCGGCGGTGTAGGTGCCCAGTTGCAGCAGGCTGATGCTGTCGAAGGCGCTGCCATGCAATGCCGGGAGCACCTGGCTGGCCTTGTCCGAAAGGGAAAATTTGCCGGTCGCGTTGGCATAGGCCGCGAGGGTGGCGGTGAAGGTCTTGCTGACTGAGCCGATCTCGAAAAGGGTGTCCCGGGTCACGGCTTGACCGCTTTCCTTCGAGGCTACCCCGTAGTTAAAGTAATGCTGTGTGCCGTTGACGGTAATCGCGACTGCCATGCCGGGAACGTGCTGTTGCTGCATGACCGGCTCAACCGCGGCGCGCACAATTGCGTCGAGGTGTTCGTCAGCCATGCCGTGACTGGCAAACAGTAAAAATGCGAAAGCGCTGTAGGACGTGATCTTGTTAGGCATGTCGAGGAGTCTTTCCATGAATTTGGTGAATAATGACCGCTACACTCCCAGCGGTTTTCAAGCCCTGCCGGTGATCGGGCGAGCCAAATCTAAGTAGACTGTCATTGCTCGACAACCGACCATATCTCGTATGAGCCATTAGAAAAATTATAAGGTGAACATGATTCGGCCTCTCCTGCCTCTTAATGCGCTGCGCGCCTTCGAAGCGTCCGCCCGGCATTTGAGTTTTACCCGAGCAGCAGTGGAGTTGTGTGTCACCCAGGCAGCGGTGAGTCATCAGGTCAAAAGCCTCGAGTCCGTGCTGGGCGTCACCCTGTTCAAACGCTTGCCCCGTGGCCTGATGCTGACCAGCGAGGGCGAAACACTGCTGCCGGTGCTGCGCGAATCCTTTGACCGAATTGCTCGGACCCTTGAACAATTTGTGGGCGGGCATTTTCGTGAAGTGCTGACTGTCGGTGCGGTAGGCACTTTCGCGGTCGGTTGGCTATTGCCCCGTCTGCCTGATTTTCAGGCGAAACATCCGCTCATAGATGTGCGGTTGTCGACCAATAACAACCGGGTCGATGTGGCGGCTGAAGGGCTCGATTATGCGATTCGATTTGGCGCCGGGGCGTGGCACGGAATTGAAGCGGTGCGGGTGATCGAGGCACCTTTGTCGGTGTTATGCGTACCCGAGATCGCTCGGCAATTGAGAACGCCGACAGACCTGTTGAAGCAAACTCTGTTGCGCTCTTACCGCGTGGACGAGTGGTCAGAATGGTTCAAGGCGACAGGGCTGCCGGGCATTGCGACGTCAACGCGAAGCGTAGTGTTCGATTCTTCACTGGCGATGATGGAGGCGGCGCTTCAGGGGGCGGGTGTGGCATTGGCGCCGCCGCTTATGTTCAGTCGACAGCTGGCGACAGGGGCCATCGAACAACCCTTCGCCATCGGGATTACCACTGGCAGCTACTGGTTGACTCGATTGCAATCGCGTCCGGAAACATCGGCCATGGAGGCGTTCAGGGAGTGGTTGCTTGAGGTTGCGCATCGCTGACCGCCGTTCGTCAACTCGATAGCACGCCATCTGCGCGTTCGTTTCCAACTTATACGGCCCAGATTTGCTGGACCTCATCAATGAGGTGCGTCATGGCTAACGAATCAACGTTCCAGGGTGGAACACCCAACACTGACCCAACCAGGCCCATCCCCGGCACCGACGAGCCGACGATGGATCATGACGCACCTCCAGGCATGGATCCTTCCCGGGATCCGGCGGAAGCCGATGCGGATCGACCCGAAGACTGGAAGGATCCGACGGCAGACGAAGACATGCCGCCTGCGGATGAACCTACACCGCTGTCCGATGACAGGCGATAAACAGAACCCGGCCAGTGTGCCGGGTTTTTTGTGTGCGGCCGGTTGACCGCGTCATCGTTCATCGCGGGCAAGCCTTGCTCCTACACTCATGTGCACTGGAGATCCATTGTGGGAGCCAGCCTGCTGGCGATAGCGGACTCTCAGGCAGCACAATTGTCGGCTTTGCCACCGTCATCGCGGGCAAGCCTTGCTCCTACATGCATGAGCACTGGAGATCCATTGTGGGAGCCAGCCTGCTGGCGATAGCGGACGTTCGGGCAACACAATTGTCGGCTATGCCACCGTCATCGCGGGCAAGCCTTGCTCCTACACTCATGTGCACTGGAGATCCATTGTGGGGGCCAGCCTGCTGGCGATAGCGGACTCTCAGGCAACACAATTGTCGGCTATGCCACCGTCATCGCGGGCAAGCCTTGCTCCTACAGTGATCAGACACTGGCGGGAATCGCTACCGGCCTGCGCTCCAGATTCAATGCCAGCACACTGACCAGCACTACCATCGCGCCCACCAGTATCATCACTGTCGGGCGTTCCCCCAGTGCGAACGAAGCAATCGCCATGGCCGTCGGCGGCACCAGGTACAGCGTCATGGTCGCCCGGCTCAGATCAACGTGAGCCAGCACATACGCCCATGCCAGGTAGGCGAGTGCGCTCGGAAACACGCCCAACGCCACAACTGCCAACTGCACATGAACCGGTGCGCTGACCACCTGCGCGGCCAGGCCAGGCAGATAAATCAGCAGCAACACCGTCCCCGCCCACACGGTGTAGCAAACGAGGGTCAGGCCGTCGTAGCGTCCGGTGTGATGCTTTTGCAGCGCAAAGTAGAAACTCCAGGACACCGCCGCCAGCAAAATCAACAAGCCGTGGGCGTCGATGCTGCCGAAGCCACGATCGCCGGCCACCACCGTGACGACGCCGATCAATCCCAGGAAAACGCACCCCCAACGCCACACACTTACCCGGTCCTTGAAAACAAAACGCGCCAGCAGCGTGCTGAACAGCGGAGTGGTTTGCGCCAGCACGCTGGAGGCGCCGGCGCTGACACCTTGCTGGCCGAAATTGATTGCGACGTGATGCAGGCTTACGGCGAAAAAGCCGAGCCCGAACAGCAGAGGCACGTCGCGGATGCGCGGCAGGCGGATGCCTTTGAACGCTGCGACGAGGGCCATGAATGCCGAAGCTACCAGAAAGCGCAGTAACGCGAGGTGGCCCGGGTCATAGGTTTGCAAACCGATGTGGATGCCCGTGGGGGAGTAAGCCCAACAGGCGACAACAAAAGCCATCGACAGCACGATTTGCAAGGGGCGCGGAGGTTTCATGGGCATAGACCGGTGGGGGAATGCAATGAGTATCGGAACCCTCATCGATCTCCACAACTGACTTATACTGCGTGAAATATTCACTTTTGGTGATGTATGGAGCTGGCGCAGATTCGCATGTTCAAAACCGTGGCCGACGTCGGCAGCATTGCCCGGGCGGCCGAGCTGTTGCATTGCGTGCCGTCAAATATCACGGCGCGGATCAAGGCACTGGAGGCGGAGTTGGGCGTAGCACTGTTTTTGCGCGAGGGGCGCGGGCTCAGAATCAGTCCTGCCGGGCAGACGTTTCTGGTGTATGCGTCGAAAATCCTGGCGCTGACCGTTGAAGCGAAGCGTGCGGTGGATCCTTCTGCCGAGCCGTCCGGGCCATTGCGTATAGGCGCCATCGAGTCTTCGGCGACGGGGCGATTGCCACGTTTGCTGGCCCGGTTCCACAAGCGCTATCCCGCCGTTGCGCTGGAATTGACCACCGGGACCTGGAGCCAGCTGCTGGATGACACGCTCAATCACCGGCTCGACGGTGCGATCGTCGCGGTGGATGTCGAGCGCGCACAACTCAAGCGCACGCCGATGTATCGCGAAGACCTGTTGCTGATTGCCTCGACGTCTCTGGGACCGGTGCGTGATATCGCGGATCTGCACGACAAGACGGTATTCATGTGGCCTCAGGGTTGTCCTTATCGGGCAGCGCTTGAGCACTGGTTGCTGCGCCAGGGGCAGGCGCTGCCGATTGTCAGCCTGGCCAGTTACGGTGCCATTGTCGGCTGCGTCAGCGCAGGGGCAGGGGTGGCACTGGTGCCCAAAGGGGTGTTCGATCAATACGCCAAGGGCGCGGGCTGTGTGGGGTATGAGTTTGCTGAACTGACGGCGATCGAGAACTTGTTTTACTGGCATGAAAACGCTGGCGTTCACCCGGCGCGGGAAGCGTTCGTCGGAATGCTGCGGGAGGAGTTTCAGAAGGACCCGTAGGACCGCCTTGGACCGCGCTGGACCGTAGGAGCTGCCGAGTGAAACGAGGCTGCGATCTTTTGATCTTTGTTTTTAAAGGCCAGATCAAAAGATCGCAGCCTCGTTTCACTCGGCAGCTCCTACATTGAATCAGGCGTATCAGGTAAATCAGGTCAGTCAGGTCAATCAGGTCAATCAGGTCAATCAGTCTGCACCGACATCCCGCATCAATAACCCAAACTCCAATCCCACCGCATCCGGTATCGGCAGGTACACCGTGTGCCCATCCCCCGGTGCCACTGCAATAGCTTCGCCTTTGCCGTTCTGCAGCTGATGCAGGTCGAAATGAAAGTTGCCCTTGGGTGTCATCAGCTCCATGTGGTCGCCCACGCCGAAGCGGTTCTTGACCTTGACCTCGGCCAGCCGACCCAGGCGCTCGCCGGTCAGTTCGCCGACGAACTGCTGGCGCTCCGAGACCGAGCTGCCGTTCTGGTAGTTCTGGTATTCGTCATGCACGTGACGGCGCAGGAATCCTTCCGTGTAGCCGCGCTGGGCCAATGATTCCAGGTCGGTCATCAGGCTGCGGTCGAAATCACGTCCGGCCACTGCGTCGTCGATGGCCTGGCGATAGACCTGAGTGGTTCGCGCGCAATAGAAGTGGGATTTGGTACGTCCTTCGATTTTCAGTGAGTGCACGCCCATCTGCGTCAAACGCTCGACGTGTTGCACGGCGCGCAGGTCCTTGGCGTTCATGATGTAGGTGCCGTGTTCATCCTCGAACGCCGGCATCAGTTCGCCAGGGCGATTGGCTTCCTGCAACAGGAACACCTGATCGGTCGGCGTGCCGATACCCAGAGTCGGCTCTGGCTGGAAGGTCTGGACGATGTCACCAAGCTGGTTTTGCGTGGCTTCCTGGGCCGAGTACTTCCAGCGGCAGGCGTTGGTGCAACTGCCCTGATTGGCATCGCGCTTGTTCATGTACCCCGACAGCAGGCAGCGGCCGGAATAGGCCATGCACAGCGCGCCGTGGACAAACACCTCAAGCTCCATGCCCGGCACTTGCAGGCGGATTTCGGCGATTTCCTCCAGGGACAGTTCCCGCGACAGGATGATCCGGCTCAGGCCTTGCTGTTGCCAGAACTCCACGCTCGCCCAGTTCACTGTGTTGGCCTGCACCGACAGGTGGATCGGCATCTGCGGGAAGTGCCGGCGCACCAGCATGATCAGTCCCGGATCGGACATGATCAACGCGTCCGGTCCCATGGCAATGACCGGCTCCAGGTCTTTGAGAAAGGTTTTCAGCTTGGCGTTGTGCGGGGCAATGTTCACCACGACATAGAAGCGCTTGCCCAGGCCCTGGGCTTCGCGAATGCCGACCGCCAGGTGGGCGTGATCGAACTCGTTATTGCGCACCCGCAAGCTGTAGCGCGGCTGCCCGGCATAGACCGCATCGGCGCCGTAGGCGAAGGCATAACGCATGTTTTTCAAGGTGCCGGCGGGGGCGAGCAGCTCTGGGGATGAAAGGGTCATGGGTAGGTGGTCGCAAAAGCCACGCAGAGTAAGCGGCTTGAGCCGAGGCTTTATTGATCTGGATCTATGCTTGATGAACAGACGGATGGCACTCGCGCGAACCGTGGCGGACTAAGCATCAGGACCGCTCTTAACGACAAGAGCGTGCCCCCTGCGGACTGACATGGATCGGACATGAACGAAAAGACATTACAGAACAAATCACTGGTGATACTGCTGTTTGTGGTCACCGCCGCCTTTATCTGGATCTTGCTGCCCTTTTACGGGGCCGTGTTCTGGGCGGTGATTCTTGGAATCGTCTTTGCGCCGTTGCAAAGACGCCTGCAAATGAAGTTTTCCTGGCAGCGAAACGTCACGTCGCTGTGCACCTTGGGCGTGTGCCTGGTGATCGCGATTTTGCCGGTGATCATCATCAGCGCCTTGCTGGTTCAAGAGGGAGCCGTGTTCTACAAGAACGTGGAAAGCGGCGAGCTGGATATCGCGGCCTATGTCGCGCAGTTCAAACACAGCTTGCCGATGTACTTCCAGCACCTGCTCGACCGGTTCGGCATGGGCGAGTTGAACGGGTTGCGCGAGAAGCTGGTCAAGAGCGCAATGACCGGTGGCCAGGTCCTGGCATCACAGGCGTTCAGTTTCGGCCAGGGCACCTTTGAGTTCATCGTCAGTTTTTTCATCATGCTGTACCTGCTGTTTTTCTTTTTGCGCGACGGTCCCGAGCTGGCGCGCAAGGTCCGGGCGGCGGTGCCGTTGCAGGAACACCAGAAGCGTCGCTTGCAGCTCAAATTCAATCGTGTGGTGCGCGCAACCGTGAAAGGCAACCTGCTGGTGGCGGTCACGCAAGGTGCGTTGGGCGGTTTCATTTTCTGGTTTCTGGATATCCCCAGCGCGTTGCTGTGGGCCGTGCTGATGGCGTTTCTGTCGCTGTTGCCAGCGGTGGGGGCGGGGATTGTCTGGGGGCCGGTAGCGGCTTACTTCCTGCTGACCGGTGCGATCTGGCAAGGCGTGGTGCTGGCATCGTTTGGGGTATTCGTGATCGGGCTGGTGGATAACGTGCTGCGCCCGATTCTGGTGGGCAAGGACACCAAAATGCCGGATTACATGATTCTGATTTCAACCCTGGGTGGCATGGCGGTATTCGGACTCAACGGCTTTGTGATCGGGCCGCTGATCGCCGCGCTCTTCATGTCGAGCTGGGCGATCTTCAGCGAAACCAAACCGCGGGTGCAACTGCCTTAGGCGCTGAGTCGACCCGAGTCGATACGTTGTGACAGCGCTTTTGCCGCTGGCAGCGAGGTCAGCGGGCCGCTGATGGGCTCGCCGTCCTGCATCAGATACCAGCAGGCGAGTAATCCCAGCTCTCTCAACGGGGCGGGAACGGCGCTACCGATTACGGACATGATCTGGACCTGGGACATACATACCTCCATCGCTTGATGGAGTTACCTTACGGACCTGGCGTCAAGACGGACAATCAACGCTTTCGATAGTGGTCATTGACGCCAGTGAGTGTTGGATCAGTCGACAACCAGGTCCAGCATGTGCACCACTTCCTGCTCGTTGAGCAGGCCCTTGCGCACCAGGTTTTCCGCCAGCAGCGAAAGAAACTTGGCGCTGCGGTGGCCTTCCAGGTGCTTGAGTTCGGTGAGCGTGTCGTACACCTTGCTGGAGGTGCACAAGCCGACATTACGGTGCGGGTTCTGCGTGGGCATGAGGTCGTCCTTGTTGTTATTGACCTGTTAGGGAGCGGACAGAGCCAACTGTGCGGACCTGTCATGACATAAATATGACCGTTTTCCCCAAGGCGAGGTAAGGCTGTTCAGCTTAATCTTGCCTTTTTTGTGCATCGAGACTGTCCCGACAGCGACCTTGATGGGAGTTATCCAGACACTGTACCGATGAGCGGGCACAAAAAAGGCCCCGCTGATGAGGCGGGGCCTGTTGGATAACGTGCAAACGTGAGTGGCTGCAACGCTATCAGTAGTGCGGGCCACCATAGTAGCCGCGAGGCGGGCCGTAATAACGGGGAGGACCGTAGTAACCACGGGGTGGTCCGTAATACACAGGCGCCGGTTGATAATAAACCGGCTGTTGCACGTAGACCGGTGCCGGCTGGTAGTAGACCGGTGGCGGCGGTTGTTGAACATACACGGGCTGTGGTTGCGCGTAGACCGGTTGCTGTACATACACCGGCCGGTTGGCGTTAATCAGGGCCGAACCGACTATGGCCGAGCCGACAATCGCACCAAATACCGCTGGGCCTTGCCAGTTGTTACCGCCACCGCCATGGGCTTGAGCCTGTCCCGCGATAGCGAGGGCGCCAATCAGCAAGGCAACTGTGGGGAGTTTACGGATCATGATAATTCCTCGGTTCTTCGACCCGGCGCTTGTGTCTGCAATAGACCCAAGGATTGTCGCGGGGATACTTCTAAGACAGCGCTTTTTCGAAATTCAGCACGGCCTCAAGGTAAATTTTGTGTAAGGTCTGTACCGGCTTCCTTACGGTCGCGTTCCCCTGTGAACACAGGCCTTTATGATCGAACAGAACACGATGGAATGGCTAATCCCGTCCATCTGAAAGTGCATTTGAAGGAGAAGTTTCATGCAGATGAACCCCAACCGCGATACCCAATTGTGCATGTCGCTTTCCGGGCGCCCTGGCAACTTTGGCCTGCGCTTTCACAACCACCTTTACGAGCAGTTGGGGCTGAATTTCTACTACAAGGCGTTCAGCAGCCAGGACTTGCCCGGCGCGGTGGGTGGCATTCGTGCCCTGGGCATACGTGGTTGCGGCGTTTCGATGCCGTTCAAGGAAGCGTGTATTGCTCTGGTTGATGAGCTAGACCCTTCCGCTGCGGCCATTCAGTCGATCAACACCATCGTCAACACGAATGGCCATTTGAAGGCTTACAACACCGACTACATCGCGATTGCCCAATTGCTGGAAACCCATCAAGTCCCCAGGGAATCGACGTTTGCCCTGCGTGGCAGCGGTGGCATGGCCAAGGCCGTGGCAAGCGCCTTGCGCGATGGCGGGTACAAAAACGGCCAGATCATCGCGCGCAATGAGCGCACCGGTCGCGCCTTGGCAGAGTCACTGGGCTATGAATGGCGAGCTGAACTGGCGGACTTGCGCCCGCAAATGCTGATCAATGTCACCCCGGTCGGAATGTCTGGCGGGCCGGAAGCGGATCAACTCGCGTTTGATGCTGAAGCGATCGAACAGGCCGAGACTGTTTTCGATGTGGTGGCGATCCCTTCGGAAACGCCACTGATCGTGCGAGGTCGTGCAGCAGGCAAGCGGGTGATCACCGGGCTTGAAGTCATCGCCATCCAGGCACTGGAGCAATTTGTGTTGTACACCGGGGTGCGGCCGACGGATGAGCAGTTTCGCAAGGCGGTAGAGTTTGCACGCAGCTGACGCCTGCGCAAGCGGGAAGGGTCGACCGCCTGGGGGACGCGGGCGGGTTAGATAATTGGGATGGTATCCCGATGTAGGAGCCGTGTGGATTACTCAAGGCGGGAAAGGCGTTCTTCCAGCGCGGCAATCCGCGCTTCCAGCTCTTCGATCCGCTCCAGCGAAACACCGCTCCCCGAGCCTCTTTCCGCAGGGTTCTGCCGAGCGGCGAGGATCACCTCGATGTCCGCCGGATCACCCAGGGCGTGCATGTAACGGTCTTCACGCTGGCCCGCCTGACGCGGGATCAACAGTGCAAGACCGCGAGCAATCAGGCGCTCCAGTTGATGCACCACCTGTTCTGCGTCTCCGAAGTCATGCATGCGGCCGCTGCGGGTCAGCAGTTCATTGACCGTTTGCGGACCGCGCAGGAATAACAATCCCGCCAGGATGACCTGCGCCGGCACCAACTCCAGGGCCTTGTCGACTTTATGCTCCCAGCGGTCGGCGCGGCTGCCCATCACCAGTTTGGTGAACCCGCGTCCTTCAAGGGCACGCAGGCTTTGACCGACCTGACCCTGGGTGAGGTTCATCACCGGTTCGCGGCTGGTTTTCTGATTGCAGGCAATCACCAGTGCATTGAGGGTCAGCGGGTAGGTTTCCGGGCTGGTGGCCTGCTTTTCGATCAGCGAGCCAAGGATGCGGATTTCCGTGCTGTTGAGCCGTGGCTCGTCGAAGATGGTTTCTTGCTCGGTGCTCATTTTTTTTCTATCCCTAATTGGCAGTCGGGTCTGGAAAACTTCAACTCATACCCATTTGAATCGAGCCGGGAATCTTGCGGTAAAGCAGGTTCCCGATTCCAGCGTCGAGGTGACGCTCAACGTTCCGTTGTGTGCGGTGGCAATTTGCGAGGCGATGTAAAGCCCCAACCCCAGGCCCTCGCCCCGTTGCCCGGCTTCCGAGCGGGTAAAGGGCTCGAACAGCAAGGGCATCAAGCCGGGTGGGATCGGTGAGCCCTGATTGGTCACGCTGATCACAATCTCGTCCTCCTCGGTGAAGGCTTGCACGCTGATGGGCGCTGCGGTTGAGCCGTGAGTGACGGCGTTCCCGAGAAGGTTGGATAACAACTGGCTGATGCGCAGCGCATCACAATGGACACCGGCTGGCACTTCCAGCGAGTGAATCAACTGCGCCTTTGGGTGCGATGCCTGTACTTCATCCAGGGTCTGCTTGAGCGTATGACTCAAGTCATCGACCAGCTGGCGCTTGACCGGGATCCCGCCACCCATGCGCCCTCGGGCGAAATCCAGGACGTTTTCGATCAGCACACCCATGCGTATCGAGCTGGTGCGGATGGCTGAAATAAGGCTCAGGGAGCGTTTGTCCTCGGTCTTGGTGTCCAGCAGATCGGCGCTCATGCGAATGGCGCTCAACGGCGTTCGCAGGTCATGCCCGAGCACCGCGACGAACTGCTCGCGCAGCCGGCCATGTTCATTGGCCACGACCAAGGCCTCTTTCGTGATTTCAAGGTGGCTTTGACTGTCGAGACTCATCGCAATCAGTTGCGCGAAGAGGGTGAGGGTCTTGGCGATGGCTGGCTCGTCAAGATTCGCCGGTACCGAGTCGATGGCACACAGGGTGCCGAAGAAGTCGCCATTGGCCTTGACGATGGGAATCGAGATGTAACTCTCCAGACCATAGGTCCTGGGGGTGTGATGCTGCGAGAAAATCGGATGATGGCTGGCATGACCGAAAATCACCGGCGTGCGGTGCTGGCGAATTTCGTGGCAAATGGTCGACTCCAGGACCAGTTCTCCGCCGGGCTTGAGCCCGAAATCAATGGAGTCATCGACCGCGCAGGCGACCCACTTGTGCTCGGTCACTCGTGCCACGGCAGCGAAGCGCATCCCGGTGAGGTGCTTGACCATGCTCAGAATCACCGGCACCGCATCGATGCTGCGGATGGCTTCAACGTCTGGAGTGAAATCTGCTTGGGTCATTTGGCCATGGGACGGAAAGGAATTTGATCAGAGATTATCCCTTATTCCTCACTGTGGCGAATGGACTGGCGTGTTCATCGGTAACTGATTGCAGCGCATCGACACCAACGTGCCATCCGATTCCAAGGCTATAATCGCCTCCACGTTTTTCCTCCTGTCACCTCATGAGACTGCCATGACCATTTCCCTGTATGACGCTTCCGTTCCTGTTTTCAAGCAAATGCTCAACGCCCTGAGCGATGTGCTGAACAAGGCCGAAGCCCACGCTACTGCCAAGAACATTGATCCAAATGCCTTCCTGCAGGCTCGCCTGTACCCGGACATGTTCCCATTGGTACGCCAGGTGCAGATCGCCGTTGATTTCGCCAAAGGCGTTTCCTCGCGTCTGGCTGAAGTTGAAGTGCCGAAGTACGAAGACACCGAAACCACCTTCGCCGAGCTGCAAGCGCTGATCACCAAGGTCCTGGCCTACATCGGCGAGATCAAGCCCGAGCAGATCAATGGCAAGGAAGGCATCGAGATCGTTACCCGTCCTGGCACCCCTAAAGAGAAGCGCTTCAGTGGTCAGGCTTACCTGCTGAGCTACGGCCTGCCGCAGTTCTTCTTCCACGTCACCACCACCTACGCCTTGCTGCGTCACAACGGTGTGGAAGTGGGCAAGCGCGATTACATGGGCGCGTTCTAAACCGTCCAGCGACAAAAAAGCCCGCCAAGGTGTAAGCCTTGGCGGGCTTTTTGTTTTTCTGTGGGAGCCCGGCTTGCCGGCGATGGCGCATTTGAGATCGCCATCGCCGGCAAGCCGGGCTCCCACAGGGATTGTGTTTACGCCATTCGTTGGGCTTTTTCTTCTTCACCCAGGCAAGCCGCCGCGGTGAACAGCACATCGGTCGACGAATTTAGCGCCGTCTCTGCCGAATCCTGCAACACACCGATGATGAAGCCGACCGCGACCACTTGCATGGCGATTTCGCTCGGGATGCCGAACAGGCTGCACGCCAGTGGAATCAGCAGCAACGAGCCGCCGGCCACGCCCGAGGCGCCGCATGCGCAGATCGCTGCAACGACGCTCAGCAGGATGGCCGTCGGGATATCCACTGCGATACCCAGCGTATGCACGGCAGCCAGCGTCAGCACGGTAATGGTGATCGCCGCGCCGGCCATGTTGATGGTCGCACCCAGCGGGATCGAGACCGAGTAGGTGTCTTCGTGCAGGCCCAGGCGTTTGCTCAATTCCAGGTTGACCGGAATGTTCGCCGCCGAACTGCGGGTAAAGAAGGCCGTAATGCCGCTCTCGCGCAGGCACGTCAATACCAGTGGATATGGATTGCGACGCAGCTTCCAGAACACGATGAGCGGGTTCATCACCAGTGCCACGAAGAGCATGCAACCCAGCAACACCGCCAGCAGATGCGCGTAGCCGATCAGGGCACCGAAACCGGAGGTGGCCAGGGTCGAGGCCACCAGGCCGAAGATGCCCAAGGGCGCAAAGCGAATCACCAGGCGCACGATCACGGTCACGCCGTTGGACAGGTCGCCCAGCACTTCACGGGTGGTGTCGCCGGCATGGCGAATGGCAATGCCCATGCCGATCGCCCAGGCCAGGATGCCGATGAAGTTGGCGTTCATCAGGGCGCTGACCGGGTTGTCGACCACGCTCAGCAGCAGGCTTTGCAGGACTTCGCCGATACCGCCCGGCGCGGTCACCGCAACGTCCTGGGTGGACAGCACCAGGCTCGAGGGAAACATCATGCTGGCGACGACCGCGACCACAGCGGCGGCGAACGTGCCCAGCAGGTACAAAAACAGAATTGGCCGGATATGGGTTTCCTGGCCGTGCTTGTGGTTGGCAATAGACGCCATCACCAGCACAAACACCAGAATCGGTGCGACCGCTTTCAGCGCGGAGACGAACACTTTGCCGATGAACGCCGTGGACTTCGCCACGTCAGGTGCAAACAGGGCCAGGGCGATACCGGCAAGCAGGCCGATCACGATCTGCGTAACCAGGCTCAAGCGTGTCAGGCGTTGCAATAGAGAAGGGGGTGAAGCAGTCATAAAACGGCATCTCTGATTTTTTATAAGTGCGAGGCTTCGCCATTCCTGTGGCAACAAGCAGGCAGGCCACAGGCAGGAAACCGAAAAGTGTCGCGACATCGACGCTGATGACGGTCGATGAACACAGGGCATACGTTTTTCAAGGCGCGGACTTTATCACAGCGTAGGCCCTATCTTTCAGACCTGTGACGAACTGCCGCCGGGGCATTCAACGCAATAGGCAGGTTTGTGCAACCGTGTCTGGAAACACTCTGTTAACATTGCGCATCCTCATTTTCATGTTCTGCCAGTGGGCCTTCGGGCTATCGCTGGTGTCGTCGTTTTCTGGAGTTCTGCATGCTGTTGCCCATCCTTCTGTTGTCGGCCGCCGGTTTCACGGTGCTGACCACGGAATTCGTCATCGTCGGCCTGTTGCCGGCCATCGCCCGTGATCTGGAGGTCAGCATCCCGCAAGCGGGGCTGCTGGTGACGCTGTTCGCCTTCACCGTCGCCGCTTTCGGGCCGTTCCTCACGGCGTACTTCGCCCGGTTCGAGCGTCGCAAGCTGTTTATTTCGGTGCTGATCATGTTCGGCCTCGCCAACACACTGGCCGCCTTCGCGCCGAACATTTGGGTGATGGCCATTGCGCGGCTGATTCCGGCGCTCGGGCTGCCGGTGTTCTGGGCGTTGGCCAGTGAGACGGCGGTGGACATTGTCGGGCCGGATTACGCCGGACGGGCGATTGCCAAGATCGGTTTCGGCATCGTCTGCGCCACCGTGTTTGGCATTCCGGTCGGCACGTTGATTTCCGATGCGTTTGGCTGGCGCAGTGCCTTCGGCATTTTGGCGGTGATTGCGTTTGCCAAGGCGCTGCTGCTGTTTATTTACCTGCCAAGAACCGATTTGCATCAGCACCAGGTGAGTTTCCGTTCGCAGTTCAAGATTCTGCGCAGCCCGTTGATGATCGGCCACGTGGTGCTGTCGGTCCTGGTGTTCAGCGGCATGTTCACCGCTTATACCTATCTGGCGGATATCCTCGAACGACTGGCCGGTTTCAACGGCACCGTGGTTGGCTGGTGCCTGATGGGCTTTGGCGCCGTAGGGCTGATTGGCAACTCGCTGGGTGGCCGGGCGGTGGACCGTCACCCACTGATCGCTTCGATGATGTTCTGCGCCTTCATGATTGCCGGCATGGTGGCGTTGGTGCCGAACATTCATTCGCCGGTTGGACTGGCAGCGGCGATGGGCATCTGGGGCGTGACGCAGGCTGCGTTGTTTCTGGTCAGCCATGTACGGCTGATGAAAGCCGCCCCGGAGGCGCCAGCTTTTGCCGCTTCGCTGAACATCGCCGGCGCCAACCTTGGCATCGGACTGGGGGCTATGGTCGGCGGGCGGGTGATCGACAGCGTCGGTTTGCAAGGCCTCGGTTTTGCGGCGGCGGTGTTTATCCTGGCGTCGATTTTGTTGTCGATCGCCTTGATGACCTTCAAGCCGCGTGAACTCTGCGCCTGATTGTTTACACCGCCGTAAACAGCTCGCGTCGGGCACCTTCGGTAATCGCAACGATGCCGGGGTGCTTGACCTTACGCTCCACTGAAATGGCGTAGAACGACTCGGTCACGGCGTCGGTCTGGCCAATCAGTTCCACGCCATATTGGCGTTTCACTTCGTCGGCAATCACGCTTGGCCCGATGAAAATCCCGCTGCCGGACTGGCCAAATGCTTGCATCAGGGCGCTGTCATCGAACTCGCCAACGATGCGCGGCTGGATCTGCTGCTCGGCGAACCAGCGTTGCAAGCGACTGCGAACGACGGTTTCCGGCCCGGGAATCAGCAACGGCGCAACGTTGAGGCTGCGAGGAAAATCCTGGCCATATTGCGCGGCCAGGGTGGCGGTGGCGAAAAAGCTGATACCGCATTCGCCGAGTTTCTGGCTGTAGCCTTTGATGTCGAGATGAGAGGGCATCGGGCTGTCGGAAATCACCAGGTCCAGGCGCTGGATCGCCAGGTCGGCCAGCAGGCGTTCGAGCTTGTCTTCGCGGCAGGTGATGCGCAGCGGCTCGCTCAATTCCATGGTGGGCGCGATCAGGCGATAGACGATGGATTTGGGCACCACGTCCGCGACGCCCACCCGAAACAGAATCTGCTGCTCATTGGGTTGCGCCCGCAGCATCAACTCCAGCTCTCCCCCCAACTGAAACATTTGCTCGGCGTAGGTGAGGGTCTGCCGCCCGGCTTCGGTGAGTTCCAGCTGTCGACCTACTCGCCGAAACAATTCAATGCCATAGGTTTGTTCAAGCAAGGAGATCTGCCCGCTGATGGTCTGCGGCGTCAGATTCAATTGCTCGCAGGCACGTACGATGCTGCCAGTTTTGGCGACGACCCAGAAGTAGTGCAGTTGACGGTAGTTGAGCATGTCGTTCTACAGTTCGTAAAAACCGAAGTATAACCGCTAAAAATACGAATTTTACTGAAGTGTTTGTCTCCCTAGAATGCGTCGCTATCAACGGGCCACTGTATTGGCTCTGTTTGTTCTATCGAGGAAAGCGACATGAAGCTTAAAACCACAGCAGTGTTGATCGCGTCTTTACTGCTATTGGCCGGCTGCGATCAGGCT
>Ga0160467_100856_pt1 | contig 19481 bp, 13 predicted proteins | sample HID1972I_E11MG_FD_108221 | JGI IMG/M metagenome (GOLD analysis project Ga0160467, IMG submission 108221) | Enriched pill bug-associated microbial communities from UW Madison campus, WI, USA - HID1972I_E11 MG | ecosystem: Host-associated > Arthropoda: Insects > Digestive system > Unclassified ... | reverse complement strand
CGCCTTGAACTCGCCGAAATACTTCGTGATCGCAGCAGTCAACGACGTCTTGCCGTGGTCGACGTGACCGATCGTGCCAATGTTGACGTGCGGCTTATTGCGCTCAAACTTGCTCTTTGCCATTAGTGGCTCTCCATTCTTGTCCCTTGAGGGGAATAATCTTCAAATCTCTGATGGGGCGTACCCCGATCACTTCTGACCGGAGTACTTTGCCTGGATTTCCTGCGCCACGTTCGACGGAACCGGCGAATAGTGATCGAACGTCATCGAGTACTGCGCGCGGCCCTGCGACATGGAGCGCAGGTTGTCGACGTACTTGAACATGTTCGCGAGCGGAACGTGTGCGCTGATCACGATGGTGATGCCACGCGATTCCTGACCCTGGATCTGACCGCGACGCGAGTTCAGATCGCCGATCACGTCACCGACGTAATCTTCAGGGGTGACGACTTCGACCTTCATCATCGGCTCGAGAAGCTGTGCACCAGCCTTCTTTGCTGCTTCACGGAAGCAGGCACGCGATGCGATTTCGAACGCCAGAACCGAGGAGTCGACATCGTGGTATGCGCCGTCGATCAGGGTCGCCTTGACGCCCAGCATCGGGAAGCCAGCGAGCGGACCGGAAGACAGAACGCTTTCGATACCCTTCTGAACGCCCGGGATGTATTCCTTCGGAACAGCACCGCCGACGATCTTGGATTCGAACTTGAATTCTTCGCCTTCAGGGTTCGGTTCGAAGATGATCTTCACGCGAGCAAACTGACCGGTACCACCGGACTGCTTCTTGTGCGTGTAGTCTTCTTCGTGCTGACGCGTGATGGTTTCGCGGTAGGCAACCTGCGGAGCACCGACGGTTGCTTCAACCTTGAACTCGCGACGCATACGGTCAACGAGGATGTCGAGGTGAAGTTCGCCCATGCCTGCGATGATCGTCTGACCGGATTCTTCATCCGTCTTGACGCGGAACGAAGGATCTTCAGCGGCCAGGCGGTTGAGCGCGAGGCCCATCTTTTCCTGGTCGCCCTTGGTCTTCGGCTCGATGGCGATCTGGATGACCGGCTCGGGGAATTCCATGCGCTCGAGAATAACCGGCTTCAGCGGATCGCAGAGCGTATCGCCAGTGGTGGTTTCCTTGAGGCCAGCCAGAGCAACGATGTCGCCGGCAAAGGCTTCTTCGATGTCTTCACGGCTGTTGGAATGCATCTGCAGCATACGGCCGACGCGCTCGCGCTTGTCCTTGACCGTGTTGATGACCGACGTGCCCTTTTCGAGCTTGCCGGAGTAGATGCGGGCGAAGGTCAGCGAACCGACGAAGGGGTCGTTCATGATCTTGAACGCGAGCATGGAAAGCGGCTCGCTGTCATCGGCATGACGCTCGATTTCGGCTTCGGTCTTGAAGTCGATGCCCTTGATCGCGGGAATGTCCAGCGGCGAAGGCAGGTAGTCGACGACGGCGTCGAGAAGCGGCTGAACGCCCTTGTTCTTGAACGCGGTACCGCAGAACATCGGGTGGAACTTCACGTCGATGGTGCCGCGGCGAACGAGCGAACGGATCTTCTCGTTGTCGGGCATGATGCCGTTCAGGTAGTCTTCCATCGCTTCTTCGTCGATCTCGACAACGGTCTCGATCAGCTTTTCGCGATATTCTTCAGCCTTGGCCTTCATGTCTTCAGGAATTTCGACGACGTCCCACTGAGCGCCGAGCGATTCGTCGCGCCAGATGAGTGCGTTCATCTCGATCAGGTCGATAACGCCCTTGAACTCGGTCTCAGCGCCGATCGGCAGCTGCATGACAACGGCGGTAGCGCCGAGACGGGTCTTGATCATTTCTACCGAGCGGTAGAAGTCAGCACCGGTCTTGTCCATCTTGTTGCAGAAGATCATACGCGGAACGTTGTACTTCTCAGCCTGACGCCAGACGGTTTCCGTCTGCGGCTCTACACCGGCGTTGGCGTCGAGAAGAGCGATGGCACCGTCGAGAACGCGCAGCGAACGCTCGACTTCAATGGTGAAGTCAACGTGGCCGGGGGTGTCGATGATGTTGAAACGGCGCATCTTGCCATCGCGACCCTTCCAGAAGGTCGTGGTCGCAGCGGACGTGATGGTGATACCACGTTCCTGCTCCTGTTCCATCCAGTCCATCGTGGCAGCGCCATCATGAACTTCGCCGATCTTGTGCGACTTACCGGTGTAATAAAGAATACGCTCGGTGGTCGTCGTCTTACCGGCGTCGATATGCGCCATGATACCGAAATTGCGGTAGTCTTCGATTTTATATTCGCGAGCCATAATGGACTGCCTTTCGATATGCGACCGTTTAAGATTACCAGCGGTAATGCGAGAATGCGCGGTTTGCGTCGGCCATCTTGTGCGTGTCTTCACGCTTCTTGACGGCGGAACCGCGGTTGTTCGCAGCGTCCATGAGTTCGCCGGAAAGGCGATCGACCATGGTCGTTTCGTTACGCTTGCGAGCAGCAGTGATCAGCCAGCGGATGGCGAGAGCCTGACGGCGCTCCGGACGAACGTCGACCGGGACCTGATACGTAGCACCGCCAACGCGACGCGAACGCACTTCAACGTGCGGAGCAACGTTGTCGAGGGCGGAGTGGAACACGCCGAGCGGCTCCTGCTTCGTCTTGCCCTGAACGACGTCGAACGCGCCGTAAACGATGCTTTCCGCGACGGACTTCTTGCCGTGAAGCATGATGGCATTCATGAACTTGGTGACGACCAGATCGCCGAACTTCGGGTCCGGGTTGATCTCACGCTTTTCTGCACTATGGCGACGGGACATATTCTTTGTCTCTCAATGTTATTGACGCTAAACCACGCGGAGAACCTCGCGCAGCGCCTGATTGTTGTTGCCGAAAATTACTTCGGACGCTTCGCACCGTACTTCGAACGGCGCTGCTTGCGGTTCTTGACGCCTTGGGTATCGAGAACACCGCGGATGATGTGGTAACGCACACCCGGCAAGTCCTTTACGCGGCCGCCGCGGATCATGACCACGGAGTGTTCCTGAAGGTTGTGACCTTCGCCGGGAATGTAGCCGATGACTTCGAAGCCGTTGGTGAGACGGATCTTGGCAACCTTACGCAGAGCCGAGTTCGGCTTCTTCGGGGTCGTCGTGTAAACGCGGGTGCAAACACCACGCTTCTGCGGGTTTTCCTGAAGTGCAGGAACCTTGTTGCGCTTTACCTGTGCCTGGCGGGGCTTACGGATCAGCTGGTTTACGGTAGGCATATAACCATCCCTTGCAAAAACTACTTTAGCCACCCTCACGGGTGGCGGCTATGCCGTTTCCGGCGACGAAGCACGCATATATCCTCATGCGCAAAACGTGGCCCGATCCGTTTTCACGGATGGACCACCAAGAGCAGAGGACGCCGGATGAGGCGTCTTGCGTGCAACATTCGTGTCTTCTACGTGCAATGAAGCTTCATTTGAGATGATGTCCGGGAAAAACGTTTCCGAACGGCCAGCACAGATAGAGGCTCCGATGGCGGGCGTACTACTGTTTTAGCCAGCTTTCGTCAAGGGCGAATCCGCATTTTGCGCTGGCACCCGCGGCCACAAAGCCTGCGCACAGGCCCTTTGCCCTCTCCTTCTAACATAAGTCACAGCCGGCAACAGCGATTTTGACCTCCGGCCTTTGGCTTTTCACAAAATCCGTCTATTGATTCCCTCAAGCGGGCCGGAGCTGGCACCGCGGCGCGCAAGACCGATTCCGTCCGGCCCGCATACTCCACAACGACATATCAAGGAACCGCGTCATGACAAACCTCCCCGACAACGACAACGGACGCGACGAGCCGATGGTCTTCATCGTCATCGGCAAGGCTTACGAACACGACAATTCCGAAGGCATCGACATCCACGTCATTCTGCGGGCGCCGGACGACGACACCGCCGTACGCGAAACGCTGAACGCGCTTTCGGAGGAAGGTTTCATCGAAGCCGACCTCGACCAGATCGGCATGCTGACTGAAGTTCCGGACGAAGAGCCGCACGCTTCCGCCTATCAGGGCGCCCTGGAGGGCGAAGTCGCCATCATCCGTTTCGCCTGAGGGACCGCCCTCACCGCGACAAATGCGCCGCCACCGATAAAACGGCACCCGCCCACACCAGGGCGGTTGTCTTCCAGGACTTGATGCCAAGGCCGAAATCTTGCGTGCAGCCACCTTTTCCTGCAAAAGACCTTGGTAAATGTCAATATATTAAGTCACTGATAGATTATATACTTTAAATATGATAGTATTATTTGTATTTCCGTTGAAATATACGAAGATATAAGATTAAATTGATCCCGACGCATGATTTCGGTGGCGGGTTGGATAATATATCTTCGGCAGACATTATAGATGACATTTACGAGGCAGCACTTTTTCCCGATCGCTGGGCGAACGTGATAGCCGCAATCGGCCAACGGCTCGATTTCTGGGGCGGCGCGCTCACCTGGGGCAAAGGCGAGGATGAAGCATGGCTCTATCCGCCCAATTTCCAGGAACTCATGCAAGCCTTCATGAAGGGCGGCTGGAACCACCGCAACGATCGCCTCACACGCGCTGTCCGCGAGGGCCAATTTTCCTTCGTGCGTGATTTCGATATCTTTACCCCTGACGAATGGGCGGGGCTGCCAATCGTGCGCGATTTCCTGATGCCGCGTGGACTGGGATATGGGGTGGCAACGCAGGTTGCGCCGCCGGATCATCCCGAAATGACTCTCCTGTTCGAACGCAAGCTCGACAGAGGAATCATTGGTCCGGAAACCATGGCGGCACTTGGCCGGCTGAGGCCGCATATCGCCCGCAGCCTCACCCTCGCAACAGGGCTGCAACGCCAGAAAGCAGATGCCATCACGCTCGGCCTCAACGCCATCGGTGCGCCGGCGGCGGTGCTCCAGGCAAGCGGACGCGTTCTTTCCACAAACACCCTGTTCGAGGCGACCAAAAAGTGTATTTCCACCCGCGCCCGCGACAGGATCTTGATCTTGGACGAGAGAATAAACCGGCTGCTCTACAAGGCGCTAGCCGGCGGCAGTGTCAGTTCCCTACCCCTGCCGACAAGCGAAGACGGGGTGTGCATCCTTCACGTCATACCGCTGCGCAAGGACGCGCTGGATTTATCCCCTAACGGCAGCGCCATCGTGCTGATATCGCAACCATCGGACACCGTTGCCGACGTCACGCCGCTTCTGAAGGGGTTATACGATCTCACCAAGGGCGAGGCCCGTGTCGCGCTGGAAATCCTGAAGGGCCTTTCACTTCCCTCCGTGGCAAAGCAACTTCAAATCTCGCATGAAACGGTTCGCAGCAACGCCAAGTCTATCTATGCAAAGACCGGCAGTACGGGCCAGACCGATCTCGTTCGCCGGCTTTCCGTTTTGACGCGCTACACCATCGGTGAGCAGGAAAGACCCCGAGACGGGACTGGCCATATGAAGGACCAGATCTGACCTTCTAACCCGACCAAAACAAAAAACGCCCGGATTGCTCCGGGCGTTTTTTTACTGAACTTTGGCGGGGCTTCGTAAAGCCCCTGCCCTTGAGCAGACCTTATTCGGCCGGAGCCGGATCCGTCATGTCCTGCAGCATCTGTGTTGCAGAGCCTGCACCCGTACCCTTGCGGCGTTCCTCGAGAATGAGGTCGTCGCGCGAGGTGGCGATGCGGCGGATCTGCGTCATGGTGCCGCCGGTACCGGCCGGTATGAGGCGGCCGACGATGACGTTTTCCTTGAGGCCCTGCAGCGTGTCCGTCTTGCCGGCGATCGCAGCTTCCGTGAGAACCTTGGTGGTTTCCTGGAACGATGCGGCCGAGATGAAGGACGGCGTCTGCAGCGATGCCTTGGTGATACCGAGAAGAACCGGATCGCCATAAGCGGGCTTCTTGCCTTCTTCGATCAGGCGGTCGTTGTTGTCGTCAAGCTCGATACGATCGACATTGTCGCCAACGATGTAGTGGCTGTCGCCCGCATCGGTGATCTCGACCTTCTGCAGCATCTGGCGAACGATCACCTCGATGTGCTTGTCGTTGATCACAACGCCCTGCAGTCGGTAGACTTCCTGGATTTCGTTCACGAGGTAGGAAGCCAAAGCCTCTACGCCCTTGATTGCCAGAATGTCGTGCGGTGCCGGATTGCCGTCGAGAATGTATTCGCCCTTCTCGATGTAGTCGCCTTCCTGAAGATGGAAGGGCTTGCCCTTCGGGATCAGGTATTCGACCGGCTCGACGCCATCTTCCGCAGGCTCGATCATCACGCGACGCTTGTTCTTGTAGTCGCGACCGAGGCGGATCGTACCATCGATCTCAGCGATGACAGCATGATCCTTCGGACGACGTGCTTCGAACAGTTCGGCAACGCGCGGCAGACCACCGGTGATGTCCTTGGTCTTGGCGCTTTCCAGCGGCGAACGTGCAAGCACGTCACCCTGGAAGACCTTCGAACCAGGCTCAACCGACAGGATCGCGTCCACGGAGAGGTGGAAGCGGGCTTCGCCACCGCGGCTAAGCTTTGCGACAGCGCCGGAAGCATCCTTGATGATGATCGCGGGCTTGAGGTCCGAACCGCGCGGCGTCGAACGCCAGTCAATGACCTGACGCTTGGTGATGCCGGTGGATTCGTCGGTGGCTTCCAGAACGGAAAGACCGTCGACGAGGTCCTCGAAGTGAACGGTACCTTCCACTTCCGTCATCATCGGACGGGTGTAGGGGTCCCACTCTGCAAGACGCTGGCCGCGTTTTACCTTGTCGCCGTCATCAACGAAGATCTTCGAACCATAAGCGACACGCTGCGAGGAACGTTCCACGCCGCGCTCATCGAGAATGGTGACCGACATGTTACGGCCCATTGCGATGAGAACGCCATCGGAGTTCCGCAGGATGTTGCGGTTCTTGATCTGGATCGTGCCTTCGTACGAAGCTTCCAGGAACGACTGGTCGACCACGTTTGCCGTACCGCCAAGGTGGAAGGTACGCATGGTGAGCTGCGTGCCCGGTTCACCGATCGACTGTGCGGCGATGACGCCAACGGCTTCGCCCATGTTGACCGGAGTACCGCGAGCAAGGTCACGACCGTAGCAGACGCCGCAAACGCCGACCTGCACTTCGCAGGTCAGTGCCGAGCGGATACGGACGGACTGGATGCCAGCCTTCTCGATGATTGCAACGTCGGCTTCGTCGATCAACGTTCTGGCCTTGACGATGTTTTCGCCAGTTACCGGATTGTCGATGTCATCAAGAGCCGTACGGCCGAGGATACGTGCGCCGAGCGAGGCAACGACCTGACCGGCATCAACGATGGCGGTCATGGTGAGGCCCTTGTCGGTGCCGCAATCCACGGAGTTGACGATGCAATCCTGTGCCACGTCGACGAGACGGCGGGTAAGGTAACCCGAGTTCGCAGTCTTCAAGGCGGTGTCTGCAAGACCCTTACGGGCACCGTGGGTCGAGTTGAAGTACTCGTTAACGGTCAGGCCTTCCTTGAAGTTCGAGATGATCGGCGTCTCGATGATTTCGCCCGAGGGCTTGGCCATCAGGCCGCGCATGCCGCCCAGCTGACGCATCTGGTTCGGTGAACCGCGGGCGCCCGAGTGGCTCATCATGTAGATGGAGTTCATCGGCTTCTGGCGGCCCGTTTCCGGGTCGAATTCCACAGCCTTGATGCGCGCCATCATTTCTTCGGCGACCTTTTCGGTTGCCTTACCCCAGGCGTCGACAACCTTGTTGTACTTTTCGCCCTGGGTGATGAGACCGTCATTATACTGCTGTTCGTATTCCTTCACCAAGGCTTCGGTGTCACCGACGATCTTAACCTTGCTGTCCGGAATGACCATGTCGTCCTTGCCGAACGAGATACCGGCGCGGCAAGCGTGAGCAAAGCCGAGCTGCATGATCCGGTCGCAGAAGATGACCGTGTCTTTCTGGCCGCAATGACGGTAGACCGTGTCGATCATCTTGGAGATGTTCTTCTTGGTCATTTCCTGATTGCAGACGTCGAACGGCACGTTGACGTTCTTCGGCAGAAGTTCGCCAATCAGCATACGGCCAGGCGTCGTTTCATGGATCTTGGAAACTGGCTTGCCGTCAGCATCCACGGTCTTGAAACGACCACGGATCTTGGCATGCAGCGTCACGACCTTGTTTTCAAGCGCGTGATGCAATTCGCCGATGTCCGAGAAGGCCATGCCTTCGCCGGGCTCATTCTGGTTCATGATCGACAGGTAATACAGGCCGAGAACCATGTCCTGCGAAGGAACGATGATCGGATGGCCGTTTGCCGGATGCAGGATGTTGTTGGTCGACATCATCAGCACGCGGGCTTCAAGCTGGGCTTCGAGCGACAGCGGCACGTGAACGGCCATCTGGTCGCCGTCGAAGTCGGCGTTGAAAGCCGTGCAGACGAGCGGATGCAGCTGAATAGCCTTGCCTTCAACCAGCATGGGTTCGAAGGCCTGGATACCCAGACGGTGCAGCGTCGGTGCGCGGTTCAGAAGGACCGGATGCTCGCGGATGACCTCGTCGAGGATATCCCAAACTTCAGGCTTTTCTTTTTCAACCAGCTTCTTGGCCTGCTTGACGGTCGAGGAGTAACCCTTGGCGTCGAGGCGGGCATAGATGAACGGCTTGAACAGCTCGAGCGCCATCTTCTTCGGCAGGCCGCACTGGTGCAGCTTCAGCTCCGGACCGGTCACGATGACCGAACGGCCTGAATAGTCGACGCGCTTGCCGAGAAGGTTCTGGCGGAAGCGGCCCTGCTTGCCCTTGAGCATGTCGGACAGCGACTTCAGCGGACGCTTGTTCGCACCCGTGATGACGCGACCGCGACGGCCGTTATCGAACAGCGCATCGACGGACTCCTGCAACATACGCTTTTCGTTGCGGATGATGATACCAGGCGCGCGAAGCTCGATCAGGCGCTTCAGACGGTTGTTACGGTTGATGACGCGGCGATAGAGATCGTTGAGGTCGGACGTCGCGAAACGGCCACCATCCAGCGGAACCAGCGGACGAAGGTCCGGCGGAATAACCGGAACGACCTTCATGATCATCCATTCCGGACGATTGCCGGATTCCATGAAGTTCTCAACGATCTTGAGACGCTTCATGAACTTCTTTTGCTTGAGATCCGAGGTGGTCTCGGCAAGCTCGGCACGCAGGTCGCCGGCGATCTTTTCGAGGTTCATCGAAGCCAGCATCTCGTAGATGGCTTCAGCGCCGATCATGGCGGTGAACTGGTCTTCGCCGAACTCGTCAACGGCGATCATGTACTCTTCCTCGGACAGAAGCTGGTTCTGCTTCATCGAGGTGAGGCCGGGTTCGGTGACGATGTAGTTCTCGAAATAGAGAACGCGTTCAACATCCTTCAGCGTCATGTCGAGCAAGGTCGAGATACGCGAGGGAAGCGACTTCAGGAACCAGATATGGGCAACGGGCGCTGCGAGCTCGATATGGCCCATGCGCTCACGGCGAACGCGCGACAGCGTAACTTCAACGCCGCACTTTTCGCAGATGATGCCCTTGTACTTCATGCGCTTGTACTTGCCGCACAGGCATTCGTAGTCCTTGATAGGTCCGAAAATGCGCGCGCAGAAGAGACCATCGCGTTCCGGCTTGAACGTACGATAGTTGATGGTTTCCGGCTTCTTGATCTCGCCGTAGGACCACGACAGGATTTTTTCCGGCGAAGCGATCGAAATCCGGATGGAATCGAAATGCTGCGCAGGCACCTGAGGATTGAAAAGATTCATGACCTCTTGGTTCATGCCTTGTCTCCTTGAGAGGCTAGCTGCTGCCCCTGTTTGCATCTGGACCGGCTTCTTCCCGGGTCACCGTCCAGAGCTTTAAATACGGATTAACCGCACAATGCGGCGAAAGTGTCCCGCGGCAACCATTGGTCGCCGGGGAAACGACAGGCGCCAACACGGCGCCCGCCTCTCTCATCTTTATTCCGCTGCGTCGGGCAGCTGATCCTCGGGCTGGGTCTCGACCTTCGAGTTCTCCAGTTCGACCGAAAGACCGAGCGACCGCATTTCCTTGACGAGAACGTTGAAGCTCTCGGGGATACCGGCCTCAAAGGTATCGTCGCCACGGACGATCGCCTCGTAGACCTTGGTGCGGCCCGCCACGTCGTCCGACTTGACGGTGAGCATTTCCTGCAGCGTGTAAGCCGCGCCGTATGCTTCCAGAGCCCAGACTTCCATTTCCCCGAAGCGCTGTCCGCCGAACTGCGCCTTGCCGCCCAGCGGCTGCTGGGTAACGAGCGAGTAAGGACCGATCGAGCGAGCGTGGATCTTGTCGTCAACAAGGTGGTTCAGCTTGATCATGTACATGTAGCCGACGGTGACCTTGCGGTCGAACGGCTCGCCGGTACGACCGTCATAAAGAACGGACTGACCGGATTCATGCAGACCTGCCTTCTTCAGCATCGCGGCAACGTCGGGTTCATGCGCACCGTCGAAGACCGGGGTCGCGATGGAAACACCGCGCTTGGCTTCTTCGGCAAGCTTGACCAGCGATTCGTCGTCGAAGCGCTTCACCTCGTCATGCGATTCACTCGCATAGATTTCGGTAAGCTCCGTGCGAAGCTCGCTGATGTCCATCGTCTTGCGATACTCTTCGAGCATCTCGCCGATCTTCTTGCCCATACCTGCGCATGCCCATGCGAGGTGGGTTTCGAGGATCTGGCCGACGTTCATGCGCGAAGGCACGCCGAGCGGATTCAAGCAGATGTCGACATGCGTGCCGTCTTCGAGGAACGGCATGTCCTCGACAGGAACGATACGCGAGACGACGCCCTTGTTACCGTGACGGCCGGCCATCTTGTCGCCCGGCTGGATCTTGCGCTTCACAGCGACGAAGACCTTGACCATCTTCATGACGCCAGGAGGCATTTCATCGCCGCGCTGGACCTTCTCGACCTTGTCCATGAAGCGCTGTTCAAGGCGCGACTTGGATTCGTCGTACTGGCCGCGAAGTGCTTCCAGTTCGGACTGGGCCTTCTCGTCTTCGACTGCAAACATCCACCACTGCGAGCGGGGATATTCGGAGACGACGGCGTTGGAAAGCTCGACGCCCTTCTTGAAGCCCTTCGGACCGGCGATGGAAACGTGACCACGCAGCATGTCGATCAGGCGGCCGTAGACGTTACGGTCGAGAATTGCCTGTTCGTCGTCGCGGTCCTTTGCCAGACGTTCGATCTCTTCGCGCTCGATTGCCATCGCGCGCTCATCCTTCTCCACACCGTGACGGTTGAAGACGCGGACTTCCACAACGGTACCAAACGTGCCCGGAGGCATGCGCATGGAGGTGTCGCGAACGTCGGAAGCCTTTTCACCGAAGATGGCGCGCAGAAGCTTTTCTTCCGGCGTCATCGGGCTTTCGCCCTTCGGCGTGATCTTGCCGACGAGGATATCGCCCGGCTGAACTTCCGCACCGATGTAAACGATACCGGCTTCGTCGAGGTTCTTCAGCGCTTCTTCCGAAACGTTCGGAATGTCACGCGTGATTTCTTCCGGACCAAGCTTCGTGTCACGCGCCATCACTTCGAATTCTTCGATGTGGATGGAGGTGAACACGTCGTCGGAAACGATACGTTCCGACATCAGGATCGAGTCTTCGTAGTTGTAGCCGTTCCAGGGCATGAACGCGACGAGCGCGTTACGGCCGAGCGCCAGATCGCCGAGGTCGGTCGACGGACCATCAGCGATGATGTCACCCTTGGAGATGATGTCACCGACAGCGACCAGCGGACGCTGGTTGACGCAGGTGTTCTGGTTCGAACGCTGGAACTTCTGCAGACGGTAGATATCGACGCCCGACTTGCCGGCATCGAGTTCTTCCGTAGCGCGGATAACGATACGGGTCGCATCCACCTGGTCGACGACACCGCCGCGGCGAGCCGCGATGGCAGCGCCGGAGTCACGGGCGACGATCGGTTCCATGCCTGTGCCGACGAACGGCGCTTCCGCCCGCAGAAGCGGAACGGCCTGACGCTGCATGTTCGAGCCCATGAGAGCGCGGTTGGCGTCGTCGTTTTCCAGGAACGGAATGAGAGCCGCTGCGACCGAAACGAGCTGCTTCGGCGAAACGTCCATCAGGTTAATGTTGTCGCGCGGTGCGAGCATAACTTCGCCCGAGTGACGGCAAACAACGAACTCTTCAGTGAAGGCGCCTTCGCCATCGAGCTCGGCATTGGCCTGTGCGACGTAGTACTTGGCCTCTTCCATAGCGGAGAGGTAGATAACGTCGGTCGTCACCTTGCCGTCGATGATCTTGCGGTACGGGCTTTCGATGAAGCCGTACTTGTTGACGCGGGCAAAGGTGGCAAGCGAGTTGATCAGACCGATGTTCGGGCCTTCCGGCGTTTCGATCGGGCAAATACGGCCGTAGTGGGTCGGATGAACGTCGCGGACTTCGAAGCCGGCGCGCTCACGGGTCAGACCACCCGGTCCAAGAGCCGAAAGACGGCGCTTGTGGGTGATTTCCGAAAGCGGGTTCACCTGGTCCATGAACTGCGAAAGCTGCGAGGAACCGAAGAATTCGCGAACGGCGGCAGCTGCCGGCTTCGCATTGATCAGGTCCTGCGGCATCACGGTGTCGATTTCGATCGAGGACATACGTTCCTTGATCGCACGTTCCATGCGCAGAAGGCCGAGGCGGTACTGGTTTTCCATCAGCTCGCCGACCGAACGCACACGGCGGTTGCCGAGGTTGTCGATGTCGTCGATTTCGCCCTTGCCGTCGCGCAGTTCGACCAGCATCTTGACGACAGCGAGGATGTCTTCCTTGCGCAGCGTGCGCACGGTGTCTTCCGCGTCGAGGTCGAGACGCATGTTCATCTTCACGCGGCCAACAGCCGAGAGATCATAACGTTCTGCATCGAAGAACAGCGAGTTGAACATCGCTTCTGCCGAATCCATGGTCGGCGGCTCACCCGGACGCATGACGCGGTAGATATCGAACAGCGCTTCCTGGCGGTTCTGGTTCTTGTCCGCATGCAGCGTGTTGCGGATATAGGCGCCAACATTGACGTGGTCGATGTTGAGGACCGGAATCTCGTCAAAGCCGGACTGAAGAATGAGGCCAAGCGTCTTTTCGTCGATTTCGTCGCCGGCTTCGAGATAGATCTCACCCGTCGAGTAGTTGACGATGTCTTCGGCAAGGAAGTTGCCGTAGAGGTCTTCGTCAGTCGCCTTAAGTGCCTTCAGGCCCTTGTCGACGAGCTGGCGGATAAGACGCGGAGTGAGCTTCTTGCCACCTTCGACAACGACTTCGCCGGTGTCGGCGTCGATCATGTCGGTGATGACCTTGGCATTCTTCAGCGTTTCAGGCTGGAACGGAATGCGCCAGCCATCGCCGGCGCGCTCGTAGGAAGCCTTGCTGTAGAAGGTCGACAGGATTTCTTCACCATCCATGCCAAGCGCCATCAGGAGCGAGGTCACGGGCAGCTTGCGGCGACGGTCGATACGCGCATAGACGATGTCCTTGGCGTCGAACTCGATGTCGAGCCAGGAACCGCGATATGGGATGACGCGGGCAGCGAACAAAAGCTTGCCGGAAGAATGGCTCTTGCCCTTGTCGTGGTCGAAGAATACGCCCGGCGAACGGTGCATCTGCGAAACGATGACGCGCTCTGTACCGTTGACGATGAACGTGCCGTTATTGGTCATGAGCGGCATGTCGCCCATGTATACGGACTGTTCCTTGATGTCCTTGATGGACTTCGCGCCTGTATCCTCGTCGATATCGAACACGATGAGGCGCAGCGTCACTTTCAGCGGCGCTGCATAGGTCAGATCGCGCTGACGGCATTCCTCGACGTCAAACTTCGGCGCTTCGAATTCGTAAGACACGAATTCGAGCATGGATGCGCCGGAAAAATCGGTGATCGGGAATACGGATTTGAATACGGCATTCAATCCCTCGTCGGGACGGCCACCCTTGGGCTCGTCAACCATGAGAAACTGGTCATACGAAGCCTTCTGAACCTCGATGAGGTTCGGCATTTCCGCTACTTCTGGAATTTTGCCGAAAAACTTGCGTACGCGCCTGCGACCGTTAAACGAAAGGGTCTGAGCCATCGTCGCTCCTTTAAAATTGCATCCGGGCCTGCAACGGACGGGAACCGATGGCCAGTCGATCCCGTCAAGCAATGGGTGTCATCAATCTCGTTCCACATCCCGGATCGATCAGGCCGGATTGCCTAGATGAGCCGGTTCGGAACCATTCTCTTGAAGAACCCATTACCCAAAAGCCATTTTCACGCGGCTTTTGGGTAATAAGTTTTAAAACGATGACGACGGAAAGGGGCATGAAGCCCCTTCCCGCCAGCAATCGCAAGATTACTTAACGTCGACCTTGGCGCCAGCGTCTTCAAGCTTCTTCTTGAGGTCAGCAGCTTCAGCCTTGGAAACAGCTTCCTTGACAGCCTTCGGAGCGCCTTCAACGAGGTCCTTAGCTTCCTTCAGGCCGAGACCCGTGATAGCGCGGACTTCCTTGATGACGTTGATCTTGTTGGCGCCAGCGTCAACCAGGATCACGTCGAATTCGGTCTTTTCTTCTTCAACGACAGCAGCAGCGCCAGCACCGCCAGCAGCAGCAACAGCTACCGGAGCAGCGGCGGAAACGCCCCACTTTTCTTCGAGAAGCTTCGACAGTTCTGCAGCTTCCAGAACGGTCAGGGTGGAGAGGTCTTCAACGATCTTTGCGAGATCAGCCATTTTGATAGTTCCTTTTGTTCAGTTCGAACCAGTTTGAATAATTACAGCGAAAAACCGCCTTAAGCGGCTTCGTCCTTCTTGGCGTAAGCCGAGAACACCCGTGCAAGCTGGCTTGCAGGTGCTGCGACAACCGTGGCGACGCGAGTTGCCGGGGCGTTGAGTAGGCCCAGCAGCTTTGCGCGCAGCTCGTCCAGCGAAGGCAGGGTCGCAAGCGACTTGACTGCTTCGGCGTTGAGCGTGGTTGCGCCCATGGAACCGCCGAGAACAACGACTTTATCGTTGGTCTTTGCGAAATCCATGACGACTTTCGGAGCAATCATAGGGTCGACGCTGTATGCAATCAGCGTCTGGCCCTTGAAGAGATCTGTCATCCCTTCCGACTCCGTGCCCTGAAGAGCGATCTTGGCCAGGCGGTTCTTCGCGACCTTGACGGTGCCTCCGGCAGCGCGCATTTTCGAACGGAAGTCGTTCATTTGCGCAACGGTGACACCAGCATAGTGGGCCACGACAACCGAACCGGAAGCCTTGAAGACTTCGTTCAGCTCCGTGACGAATTCGCGTTTTTCCGCTCTTTCCACTGTCTGTCTCCAGTAGACGGGGCCACATAAGTGTGAACCCGTCGGGTTTGCCTTTGCCCCAAGGGACCTTTTTACAAAGATCCCGAGCGACGCTCGAGGATCCTGTCCCCCGCTCTGTCGCCGCAAACGGCTTCAGGCACAGGCACACCAGGTTCGAACCGGACAGTCAGGCATCTGCGATGCCTCAAATCCAGCCTCACCCGTCTCATGCAGGTTGAATGATTAAGGCCAAACCCCGAAGGACATGGCCACCCGCAATCTCGGACAGGAGTTCCGGGTTTCCCCGGAAATCTCCGGCTCCCTGAGAGCCGGAAATTCTTTTAATCACGCTCCCCGACAGGGAAGCACGAGAATTGATTAAGCCGTAACCGACGAAGGTTCGATCTTGACGCCCGGACCCATGGTCGAGGAGATGGCAACGCGCTTGACGTAGTTGCCCTTGGCACCCGTCGGCTTTGCCTTGATGACCGCATCGGCGAAAGCCTTGATGTTTTCTTCAAGAGCCTTGGCGTCGAACGAAGCCTTGCCAATACCAGCGTGTACGATACCGGCCTTTTCGACGCGGAACTCAACAGCGCCGCCCTTGGACGCCTTGACGGCGCCGGCAACATCCATCGTCACCGTACCTACCTTCGGGTTCGGCATCATGCCACGCGGGCCGAGTACCTTGCCGAGACGGCCGACGAGCGGCATCATGTCCGGGGTCGCGATGCAACGATCGAAGTCGATCTTGCCGCCCTGAACGATTTCAACCAGCTCTTCTGCGCCAACAACGTCAGCACCAGCAGCCGTGGCTTCATCAGCCTTGGCGCCACGTGCAAAAACGGCGACGCGAACGTCACGGCCCGTGCCGTTCGGCAGGTTGACAACGCCGCGAACCATCTGGTCCGCATGGCGCGGGTCAACGCCGAGGTTCATCGAAACTTCAACGGTTTCGTCGAACTTGGCGACTGCACGTTCCTTGACCATCGAAATGGCGTCGGTGAGAACGTAGAGCTTGTTAGGATCCACACCTTCGCGGATCTTCTGAATACGCTTTGCTACCTTGGCCATGATCAACCTACTACTTCCAGGCCCATGGCGCGGGCAGAGCCCTCAACCATTGCCATTGCGCCTTCGATATCGGCAGCATTCAGATCCTTCATCTTGGCTTCAGCGATCGTCTTGACCTGAGCCTTGGTGATGGAGCCAACCTTGGCGCCCTTACCAGGCGTCTTGGAGCCGGAGGTGATCTTCGCTTCCTTCTTCAGCCAATAGGTCATCGGCGGCTGCTTCATGACGAAGGTGAAGGACTTGTCCTGGTAATAGGTGATGACGACCGGAATCGGCATACCCTTTTCCATTTCCTGCGTGGCGGCATTGAACGCCTTGCAGAATTCCATGATGTTGATGCCGCGCTGACCAAGTGCAGGACCGATCGGCGGGGACGGATTGGCCGACCCTGCCTTCACCTGCAGCTTGAGCTGGCCCATAACTTTCTTAGCCATATCTCTCTGCCTTTCAATTCAAACCGGTTTCCCGGCTTCTCTCTAGCCGGATCGCTCCGGCGGCTGCGGTTGCGTGGTGCGGCGCCCTGCCCCGGCTATGGGAGCCCGTTTGCCTTCCACGCGATTGGGGTTTCACCCCTCCAGTCAGACCTTCTCGACCTGACTGTATTCCAGCTCGACCGGCGTAGCGCGGCCGAAAATCGAAACTTCCACCTTCAGGCGCGAACGCTCTTCGTCGACATCCTGAACAACGCCGTTGAACGACGCGAACGGACCATCGGAAACGCGAACCTGCTCGCCGACCTCGAACGAAACCGAAGACTTCGGACGCTCGACACCTTCCTGAACCTGACCGAGGATACGATCGGCTTCATAATCCGGAATCGGAACAGGCTTATTGTCCGAACCGAGGAAACCGGTCACCTTCGGCGTGTTCTTGATGAGATGATAGGCCTCATCCGTCAGGTTGGCGCGCACAAGCACGTAACCTGGAAAGAACTTGCGCTCGCTGTCGACCTTGCGGCCACGACGCACCTCGACAACCTTTTCGGTCGGAACGAGGATTTTCTCGAAAAGATGATCAAGACCCTTCTGACGAGCCTTCTCTTCGATCGACTCAGCGACCTTCTTTTCGAAATTCGAATATGCGTGAACGATATACCAGCGCGCTGCCATTTTTATTCTCCGTTCAATCCGTTACCGGCCGACGTTCAGCACGAGGCTAAGCACCCAGCCGATGAGCTGGTCAGCAGCAAAAAAGAACAGAGCCGCAAAAATGACCATCACAAGCACCATAGCCGTCGAAATCATGGTCTCGCGGCGCGACGGCCAAGTGATTTTAGACGCTTCGGCGCGAACCTGCTGCAGAAACGTAAACGGATTGGTTTTGGATGCCATTGACTGCCCACGCAATTACGGCGCGTAAAGCCGAACTAATCAGCCCCACGCACCGCGTGTCTGTTTTGACCTTACATAAACACCGATTCCAGTTTTAACAAGAGGAAATCGACATTCGGCGAAATTCGCCGGAAAACCGGCACCCATCTGCCATGCAGCGAAGACCGCGCTTGCGGATGGAAAGTGGCAGGGGCAGTAAGGCTCGAACTTACGACCTGCGGTTTTGGAGACCGCCGCTCTACCAACTGAGCTATACCCCTTTAACACCTTAGCCGACCACGAAAATCACTTGGCCGCTTCGGTATGCGTTCCCTTTAAGGCGCACGGAAAAGAATGGCAAGCGCTTTTTATTCGCTTTCGGAAGAAACTGTTGACACCCTCCCCGCCACGTTTTTTCCTCGGCCGCTTAACCGGTTACCCCCAAGCCCGTCACCTCAACGAACCCCTTTGCGGCATCCAAATGCGCTGGTTTGATACCTTTCGCAACCGACCTTTAATCTATTACGGCTCAAGCGCACTGCGATCGGACCTGATCAACTGACGCTCCCGATACTTGCGCTTGAAGTGTGCGACGTTGCGCGTCACGGAACGCCGCCATTTACGGACTGTCGCCAGCGAAAAGAATCTGTCGAGTTCTTGCGCCACACCGCGCCAACCACGGCGTTTCTTAAGACCATAATTGCTGCGGCCAAATCCCGAATGGCTGACGCCGGTTTCGGCCAACCACGCCATGATCGCGCCCTGATCCTTATAAAAGATACTAATCTCCGCCTCTGTCCGGAAACCGGCATAACCTTGTGGTAGTTTTTTATAGCAGGACAACCGCTTGACGGTCGGATTGAAGGTGAAGCTATGCCAGACACGATGCGCGGTCGGCGGTATTCGCCAATACCTTAAATCTTCAACTGCCTGCGCCTTACGCCGAATGTCACGGGGCATGTCGTCATCGGTTCTGAGTTGAACGAGCGCCACCTGCGGGTCCCGCTTCAGTATTTCGATGCCCCTGCCGACAACCTTAGAAACAGGAAATGCCCAGTCGTCTTCGAGATGCAGGATGTAAGGGGTTTGCACTTCCGAATATGCCCGGTCGATAGAGCGGTGCTGCCCAATATTGACGCCGTTCAAAATGACGCGGATCGGTTGCTCTGGATACCGCGCCGGAATCGCCCACACCGATTCGTCGTCAGAGTCCTCGATAATGATAAATTCCCGTAGCGGGTAATCATTAGTAGAGAAGAAGCTATCGAGAGTTCCGATGAGAAGATCAGGACGGCGGCAGCTGGTGAGCACAACAGTTAAATCGGACATGAAGTCGTCTCGGAAGAAAACTGGCCGATAAAAACAAGCCAGCCAAGCGATGATTAATATAGTTTCATCTACTTTGAACGAATTACAGGATTATTACGTCACTAATAAAAATATAATTACATAAGAATAAATCATAATTACAATTATCTTAAATATAGCGCATAATATACGGATAAAATAAGTAAAATATTAGAATTTATACTCACATAATAAAAGTATACGAATCTTTCAACTATATAAATTTACAAAAATCGATTTTTACATAAAAAAAACGGCGGTGCCGAAGACACCGCCGTTTTAGAACTAGATTTTTAAATCCGGCGAAACCGCCGCCTGTCGAAAATTACTCGACGATAGAAGCGACGATGCCAGCGCCGACGGTACGGCCGCCTTCGCGGATAGCGAAGCGCAGCTTTTCTTCCATCGCGATCGGAACGATCAGCTCGACTTCAACAGTCACGTTGTCGCCAGGCATAACCATTTCCGTGCCTTCT
>Ga0160467_100850_pt1 | contig 19651 bp, 18 predicted proteins | sample HID1972I_E11MG_FD_108221 | JGI IMG/M metagenome (GOLD analysis project Ga0160467, IMG submission 108221) | Enriched pill bug-associated microbial communities from UW Madison campus, WI, USA - HID1972I_E11 MG | ecosystem: Host-associated > Arthropoda: Insects > Digestive system > Unclassified ... | reverse complement strand
CCCGGCATAGGGAAACCGCCGCCGCCCTGACCCGGCACACCGCCCGGCATAGGTAAACCGCCGCCGCCCTGACCCGGCATACCGCCCGGCATAGGTAAACCGCCGCCGCCCTGACCCGGCATACCGCCCGGCAGCGGCATTAAGCCTCTTTCGTCTTGGACCGGTACGGACTGGACGGGGATTTGCATTTGGAAGTAACGAGGATCGTAAACGACCGTTTGAGAGGCCGGAGATTGACAAGAGCAACCCATTCGAGCAACACCCTTTCGAGATGTGATAGCTCTACATCGTATGCGGCATCCGCCCAAAGGTTCGATGTCATCGAATCGACACGAACTGCGGCCCCGAATGTGACGAACGTATCATGACGCTGCGTCCGTCTGGTGGTAAACTCATGTTGGCCAGGTAAAATAAGGCGATCCGCTCGCGCGCAGCTCGTCATGCTCATCATACATATTGCGGACAAGAGCCGGAATACGGAGGGATGGCATGGGGTAAAGGAATGGCTCTTGCGCATTAAATATATGCAAGCTCTGTACGTTATCGGCATTGTCCTGATCGTCGCGCACGGCGCATGGTCGATATGGTCGCTCGCTCACGCATGCGCGCCGCCTTCCGCCCAGCCGAGGCAGGCCGCTATGCCATCGGGCAAGGGAGGAGCCTCCGGCAATCCCGAACCGGCTTCTTCATCGGCACCGCTAGTCTCGGCCGAACGGATTGCCGGTCCGGATGCGCCAAGCGAGGCCAACACGATTACGACCCTCGTCATTAAGCCGATCGTGACGTCGCCGGTGAACCGGGTTATTTTTCGCAGCTTGTTCTATCTGTTCGTCTGGGTGCTGCTGTTTCTGGTCGTGCCGGTTGCGTTCCTGCGGCTGAAACGGTTCAAGTTTTTCAACGTAGAGTTCGAGGTCGAGGGCGAACGCGCCGCAATTCAGCAGGCCATCATTACGACGTCCAAAGCGTCGCTAATGGAATATTTGACGGGCAGGGATGCATTTATTAAAACATTGGGCTGCATGCACGGCAACGTCATTACGTTCACCGATGTGCTGCGCGTCCTGCTCGACGATATTCAGACCGCGTATCGGGATACGTTCAACGCGGGCTTTACGATTGAAATATACGAGGACGAAATTCCTCTCAAATATGCGCGGATGGCGCAGCATTCGAAGGAGATCGGCCATTCCTCGCTCTGGAACAAGGCGGAGACGGATCACCCGTTCAAGCCGAACCGAATGGTTTATTATTATCCGCTTGGCGAATCAAGCTTCTTGCTAACGGTGCTGAGCAGCTATGCGACGCAGTTCGATGCGTTCGATAAGCATGTGCTGCCGCTGCTTCACAATGTCATCAGCACGAATATCGAGTCTATCGAGCTCATGGTCGTTGCCACGAACCCGAGTCCGAATTCGAATACGAGCCCGAATGCGAATCCGGAATCATAAGGCGCGGCTTGGTTAATTTTTGCTCATATTGGTTGACCGGCTTGTCCGGCAGCGAGTACAATATGGTCCAAAAGAAGGAGGGATCGGAGCATGAGCAAGAAAGGAAAGCCCATTAATGCAGCCGAAGTCATTAAACGCGCGTCCGCCGTGCTGTCCGGCCCCCGCGTTCCGGCGAAGACGGCGAAGGATGCGATGAAGAATGTCAAAGTAGAGAAAGACGACCCGCTCGTCAAACGTTACGCATCCCGATAATCAGAATGAAACCTCCGAATGCGCGCATCTTCGCGCGGCCGGAGGTTTTTTGCCGTTATATGGAGGGTTATCGTTTCAGCAAGGGGACAATAATGGAATGCCAGTGCTTGCGGACGATTCGTTGCAGAATAGGCGAGTTCGCAATCAGCTCGGAAGGCTGGTGAATGTCCAGCTTGTGAAGGTTCAATTCCCGATAGGACCGGGCATGAAGCTGCTCTCCTTGCCGGTGACGCCGAAACAGCTCTCGCATCGTTCGGTTGTGCATTTTTTTCACCTCAATTATCCATCCTATGCACCGGACAACGGGAAAGCGACGGCGGAACAAATAGTCAGGATCGCACTTCTGTATAAATACTGTATATCCAGTATTTATTATAATTAGACTTTTGCGGAAATCGTGTCTAACCTTAATTTTATGAAGTAAAAGCTTTATTTCACTGGGTTAAGTTATTCGGGCTTTCTCGCTTATGATTACATTAGAGCAATTATATCGAAACCTTAAGTGGCCGGAGGAGACGCAATTTATGAGTCATATAGCTGTAAAATACGAAAACCCGGTCATCCCGGGCTTCTTCCCGGATCCGAGCGTTATTCGGGTAGATGATTATTACTACTTGGCGACCAGCTCGTTCGAGTATTTTCCGGCTGTCCCCATTTTTCGCAGTCGAAATCTAGTCGAGTGGGAGCAGATCGGGCATGCGCTGACGAGAAGCACTCAGGTGGATATGACGAAGCGCAACAGCTCGGAGGGCATCTATGCCCCGACTCTTCGGTATAATGACGGCGTGTTTTACCTTATCACGACAGATGTGTACGGAATCGGCAATTTTTACGTCACGGCCGCCAATCCGGCTGGGCCGTGGTCGGATCCTATTCGCATTCCATATGGAAATATCGACCCCTCGCTGTTCTTCGACGAGGACGGCAAAGTGTATGTGACGGCGCAGAATGGCGCCGATCTCGAATCCCATATTGTTACGTACGAAATCGATATCGCTACGGGCAAAGCGCTCAGCGAGCCGGTCGTCGTCTGCCGCGGAGACGGCGGCGTATGGACGGAAGGGCCGCATTTGTACCGTATTCACGGCTTTTACTACTTGCTGTGCGCCTGCGGGGGAACGGGACGCGACCATCGCGTGCTGGCGGCCCGCAGCGAATACCCGACTGGACCGTTCGAGCTGCACGACCAGCCGATTCTGACGCACAACAAGCTGCCGGACCACCCGCTCCATAACCTCGGTCATACGGACCTGATTGAAGACGAGGCCGGCAATTGGTGGGCGCTGTTCCTCGGCGTACGCCCGGTGGACGGCCATTACAGCGTGCTCGGCCGTGAGACGTTCCTTGCGCCGGTTACTTGGACGGAAGAGGGCTGGCCGATGATCGACAACAACGAAGGCACGGTTCAGCAGAGCATGGACGTCGAGATTTATTCTGGCGGAGCCGGTATTGCGTCGTCCCGGCAAGCCGCAGCGGGCGCCTATCGCGAGCAATTCGAAGGCGCAACGCTTAGTCCGCGTTGGGCGGCTCTACGAACGTTCGACGAGGAGCGGATTTCGCTCGCGAAGCGGCCGGGTACGCTTGCGCTGACGGGCCGCTCGTATACGCTTAGCGATGCGGCGCCGACCGTGTTCGCGGGCGTTCGCCAGCAGCATGTGAGCATGCGGACGGAGACGTATATTTCGTTCGAGCCGACGCGGGACGGAGAAGAAGCGGGCCTGTCCGCCCGCCTTCACGAGAAAGCGCACTATGAGATCGGAATCCGCCGCGAGGACGGCGCCGACTACGTCATCGTTACGCTGACGGCAGGCGGCTCAACGAGCCAGACGGCGAAGCGGCGCGTCGAGCCGAATAGCGGCGGAATCGGGCTTGCCATCGCGTCGGACGCGCATACGTATCGATTCGCATGGTCGGCTGACGGCAGCAGTTGGCACGAGCTTGCGCAAGCGCCGGCGAACGTGCTGTCCTCGGAAGTGAGCGGCGGCTTTACAGGCGTCTGCATCGGCTTGTATGCGACCGGCAACGGAGCGCCTTGCGCCGCTGCGGCCTATGCGGAGTGGTTCGCGTATACGCCGCAATGAGTGTGCAATGAATCCGAGCGCAGCGCAAGCGTCGCAATAAGGATAATAGGTAGGGATTGCTCCGGACGTCATAACGCATGACGTTCGGCGCAATCCTTTTTTTAGTATGTTGGAATGTATAGTCATGTCATTTTATTGGGGGCGAGCTTAAGGCATGCCGTTCAGGAAGGCCGCTCTTTCACGTTATGCAGGCCGCGATAGACGGTGGGGAGGTTTCCTAATCTTGGCGTTGTCGGGTCATTTCGCTTGGTTTGGAATGTCGAATCGGGTATATGCGGCGGTTTACGGCCGAATGCTGTCCCGGAGAGGTTTTGAATGATCGGATGCACAGGCGTATATTGAAGCTAACGTAAAGAACGGAACTAGAGAATGAAGGTGAGCGGCATGGAATCGTGGCAGCGTCAAATGTGGATTTTATGGTTCGGCGTATTGTTGTGCAGCTCCAGCTACACGATGGTCATCCCTCTTCTCCCGCTATTTTTGCCGGAGCTGGGCGTATCCGATGATTCCGTCTACTGGTGGGCCGGGATTGTGCAAGCGTCAGCGTTTCTGATCGGCGCCGTCATGGCGCCGTTGTGGGGGTCGCTGGCTGATAAATACGGTAAGCGTAAAATGGTTATCCGGGCCGGATTAAGCTTGGCGGTCGTATACTCGTTAATGGCGTTCGTACACAACCCGTGGGAACTGATCGGCATCCGGATGCTGCAAGGCTTCGTCGGCGGCTTCGTGCCGGCCTCTATGGCAATTGTTGCTTCCATCGCGCCGGAGAGCCGGCTCGGCTGGAGTCTCGGCACGATGCAAGCCGCCTCCATGACCGGCAGCATTATGGGACCGCTGCTTGGCGGCTTGCTCGCACAAACGTTCGGCCAGCGGCAGTCGTTCGTCGTAGCGGGCGTGTTCCTGCTGCTTGCGACGGCGGCGGTATTCTTCTTCGTCCACGAAGGTAAGACAGGGACGGCTAGCGCGGGATCGCCGCAGAAGACGTCGATGCTCCGCGAATATCGGGATGCGCTGCATAATAAGCGGCTGTTGAATTTGCTGCTGCTGCTGTTGTTGTTCCAGCTTTCGGTTAACATGGTGCAGCCGCTGCTGACGCTGCATATCGCCGATATGCAGGGCGGCGTGAAGGATGCGGCGGCGACCGCCGGCTTCGTCCTGTCGCTGATCGGTATCGCCGGCATACTCGCTTCGCCGCAATGGGGCCGAGTCGGCGAGAAGCACGGTTATATGAGGGTGTTGGTTTTTTGTCTCATCGCGGCGGGCTGTGTAATTTGTACGCAATATTTTGTTCATCAGCTATGGCTGTTCACCGTTGTGCAATTTTGCTTCGGGTTGTTTCTGGCAGGTATCGTGCCGGTCGTCAATACGCTTGTCGTGCAAAGCACCGACAGCTCTTTCCGCGGCCGCTCGTTCGGCATGACGACGAGTGCCAATCAGCTCGGTCAACTGCTTGGCCCGCTGATCGGTGGGGGAATGGGCATGTTCCTCGGCATCCAATGGCTGTTCGTAACGACGGGCACGCTGCTGGCAACGGCCGGCGTCGCCGTGGCGCTCCGCTCCGCGCTGAAGCATGTACCGCGCGGGCGAGCGGGATATTCGGACCAGCCGAGGTAGGCTGCGAGTTTATGCTGTGAACGGTAAGAATCGAAGGAAGAGAGCCAGAGCGCTTACTTTACGAGGAGAGTACGAGAATAGACAGCGTTTGCTTGCCGTCAGGCAGGCGGGCGCTGTCTTTTTGTGCTTGTTTGGTCGATTGGTTGGAGGTAGAGCGAGGAAAGTGCGGGATTAAGCGGCTTGTGGAGACACTTAGACGTTTTACTGGAAGCTGTGCGTTGCGATAAGCGTCTCGGAAAGTTGCTTGATTAGTCGATTGGTTGGAGTTAGAGCGCGGGGAGTGTGGGATTAAGCAGCTAGAGGAGACACTTAGACGGTTTACTGGAAGCTGTGCGCTGCGATAAGCATCTCGGAACGTTGCTTGATTGGTCGATTGGTTGGATAGGGCGAGGGGAGTGTGGAATTAAGCGGCTTGTGGAGACACTTAAATGGTTTACCGGAAGCTGTGCGTTGCGATAAGCGTCTCGGAACGTTGCTTGTTTGGTCGGTTTGTTGGATAGAGCGAGGGAAGTGTGGGATTAAGCGGCTTGAGGAGACACTTAAACTTTTTACTGGAAGCTGTGCGTTGCGATAAGCGTCTCGGAACGTTGCTTGATTGGTCGATTGGTTGGAGGTAGAGCGAGGGGAGTGTGGGATTAAGCGGCTTGTGGAGACACTTAAATGGTTTACCGGAAGCTGTGCGTTGCGATAAGCGTCTCGGAACGTTGCTTGTTTGGTCGGTTTGTTGAATAGAGCGAGGGAAGTGTGGGATTAAGCGGCTTGAGGAGACACTTAAACGTTTTACTGGAAGCTGTGCGTTGCGATAAGCGTCTCGGAACGTTGCTTGATTAGTCGGTTTGTTGGATAGAGCGAGGGAAGTGTGGGATTAAGCGGCTTGAGGAGACACTTAGACGGTTTACTGGAAGCTGTGCGCTGCGATAAGCGTCTCGGAACGTTGCTTGATTGGTCGGTTTGTTGGATAGAGCGAGGGAAGTGTGGGATTAAGCGGCTTAAGGAGACACTTAAACGTTTTACTGGAAGCTGTGCGTTGCGATAAGCGTCTCGGAACGTTGCTTGATTGGTCGGTTTGTTGGATAGAGCGAGGGAAGTGTGGGATTAAGCAGCTTGAGGAGACACTTAGACGGTTTACTGGAAGCTGTGCGTTGCGATAAGCGTCTCGGAACGTTGCTTGATTAGTCGATTGGTTGGAGTTAGGTTGAGTGGTTGAGTTATTAAAAGTCACCTAAGGAGTATACAGGATCGAAACCCGCCCGACAGTGACACATAAGTGAAGCAGCGTAGCTCCAGATTGGAGGTGTCGACTACAGGCTTGAGAATTCGGCAGCTTACATCACAATTTGTGTCACAAGAGACGTTGGGCGCTAGAAACGGAGCTGTTGCATCACAATTTGTGTCACAAGAGACGTCTGGCGCCAGAAACGGAGCTGTTGCATCACAATTTGTGTCACAAGAGACGTCTGGCGCTAGAAACGGAGCTGTTGCATCACAATTTGTGTCACAAGAGACGTCTGGCGCTAGAAACGGAGCTGTTGCATCACAATTTGTGTCACAAGAGACGCCGTTCGCCAGAAACGGAGCTGTTGCATCACAATTTGTGTCACAAGAGACGCCGTTCGCTAGAAACGGAGCTGCTGCATCACAATTTCTGTCACAAGAGACGCCGAGTGCCAGAAACGGAGCTGCTGCATCACAATTTGTGTCACTAGGATGGTGGTTGGGCGGCAGCCCACGGTTTGGTTTGACTCGTTCGATATGTTACCATTCATACTATAGCAACCGGTTTATAAGCAAGCTAGAATTAAAGATTACGAGTGAAGGAGTCCGGCATCTATGTTTATTCGATTGCTTCCTTTCTTGGTATTATTGGTGTTCATCAACTTCTATATCGGCTGGCATGGGGATCTTGTGCTGCGGCATGCAGGTCTGGGTATTGCACCGGGAATATTTTGGCCGGTGTTCGCTGTGATATCTTTCGGCTATTTGTTAAGCAGGCTCGTAAAGCTCGGCCCGATCGGACGGCTGCTTAAAGTGGTTGGATCGTATTATGTGGCGATTATCGAGTTCGCTCTTCTGCTCCTTCCTGTTGCGGATTTGGCGGCATGGCTGATGGGGAAAGCGGGGATGGAACGCGGCTATACGGTGATGCTTTTGTTCGGCATTGTGGCGGCGGTGCTGCTCGTGCTGCTGCTTCGCGGTTCCTATAATGCATGGTCGCCGGTCGTGCGCGAGCATGTGTTGACGGTGGACAAGCCTGCCCCTGCCGGAGGTCCGAAAGAGCTGCGGATCGCGATGGCATCCGACCTGCATCTAGGCAACATCGTCGGCAACCGCCACCTGCGCAAAATGATCGACCGTATGAATGCCATCAAGCCGGATGTTGTGCTACTGGCGGGCGACGTGCTCGACGATTCGATTGAACCGTTCATCCGCAACAATATGGCCGCTACGCTGCAGCAGTTGGAAGCGAAGCATGGCGTGTATGCGGTGCTCGGCAATCATGAATATTACGGCGGCGATATTGAACAATATGTACAGACGATGGACCGAATCGGCATTGCCGTACTGCGCGACGAAACGGTGACGGTAAACGGCCTGTTCCATGTCGTCGGTCGCAAAGACAAGACGGCCGAGACGGGCGGAGGCAGATTGCCGATGAGCGAGCTCACGGCGCCGCTGGATGATTCGTTGCCGGTGCTGGCGATGGATCATCAGCCGTACGGTTTTGCGCAGGCGGCTGAGGCGGGCGTCGACCTGCTTGTATGCGGACATACGCACCGGGGGCAATTTTTTCCGAACCATTATTTTACGCGGCGGCTGTTCGAGCTCGACTGGGGTTATATGCGCAAAGGGCTGACGCACGTCATCGTATCGTCCGGCTTTGGTTCATGGGGACCGCCTATTCGGCTCATGAGCCGCTCGGAGCTGATCGATATTAAACTGCGCTTTCAGGATGCTTAATGTTGAATAAGCGATAACTAACTCGTCTGTCGAAAGGATGGAATCGAACGGATGGATATTCGAAATATTTATTGCGTCGGCCGAAATTATGCGCTTCATGCACAGGAACTGGGCAACGATGTGCCGGAGGAGCCGATGATTTTCTCAAAGCCGACGCATGCGCTGCATCCAGCCCAAGGGGAGCTGCGCTTGCCTTCCGGCATTGGCGCCATTCATTATGAGGCGGAGCTTGTTGTGCGGATCGGACGTGCGTATGAGCCGGGGATGTCCGTCGACCAGTTGGTTGACGGCTTGGCGATCGGCATCGATTGGACGGCGCGCGATGTGCAGTCCGTGCTGAAAGAGAAACGTCATCCGTGGCTGCTCGCCAAAGGGTTCAAAAATTCCGCCGTGCTGTCGCCGTTCCGACCGTTCCCAGGCGCAGCGGCGTTCATGGAGCTGACGTTCAGCTTACTGAACAACGGCTCCGAAGTGCAATCGGGCAGCCCGCGGGATATGATTTTTTCGCTGGAGCGGCTTGTAAGCTATATCGGCGATACATTTGGCCTCGACGCGGGCGATGTCATCTACACCGGCACACCGGCCGGCGTCGGCGGAGTGAAGGATGGCGACGAGCTTACGCTTATTCTGAATGGAGAGCGCTTCGGTCCGCTGCGCGCCCGGTTTTAAAGGAACTGCGATTGTGTGTGTATGCTGACTGCGATGTATGTGGGTTAAGCGACTGTCGAAGTTGCTTAAACCCCTCACACTGAGCTATGCGCTGAGATAAGTGACTCTGAAGGCCGCTTAATTGTGTGATTGGTTGGTCAGAACAAGATTCGTGTGTGCTTAAGCGCGCGCCAGAGTTACTTAAATCTCCCACACGAGGCCATGCGCTGAGATAAGCGCCCGCGAAGGTTGCTTAGTTGGTCAATTCACCGAGATAAGCGGCCCGCAGGCCATTCAGTTGAACCGCCACGATGAAGCTTCTACGACTAAAGTCGTAGAAGCTTTTCTTTTTATACAGACGAAAGCAGTAGTCCGGGCTCCTACTATTCACTGACGATTGCGCGCGGTTCCTCCGGTACAATGAGCACATGCAATCAAGCAAGTAACTAACTTTATTCAAGCAACCAATCGAGGAGGAAATATAGTTATGACTAACGTTTTATTTATCAAAGCCAATGACCGCCCTGCCGATCAAGCGGTAAGCGTGCAACTGTACGACGCTTTCGTGGCGAGCTATAAGAAAGCCAATCCGGATCAACAAGTTACGGAGCTGGATCTGTATAATACGAATCTGCCGTACCTGAACAACACGATGATTACGGGCATGTTCAAAGCGGCTCGCGGCATCGACATGACGACGGAGGAAGCGGAAGCGGCGGCAATCGCGAACGGCTACCTCGACCAATTCATGGCGGCGGACAAAATCGTGCTCGCATTCCCGCTCTGGAACATGACGATTCCGGCCGTGCTTCACACGTACATGGACTACATGAACCAAGCCGGCAAAACGTTCCGCTATACGGAGAACGGTCCGGAAGGTCTGCTCGGCGACAAGCAAGTCGTTATTCTTAGCGCCCGCGGCAACGTGTACTCCGAGGCTCCTTTTACGGCGTTCGAAATGGCCGTGAACTATGTCGAGAACCAACTGCGCTTCTTCGGCGTTCAAAATATCGAGAAGGTTATTGTCGAAGGCCATGCCAAATTCCCCGACCAAGCGGCATCGATTATCGGTGCGGGTCTGGAGCAAGCGGCGGCCGTGGCAAGCTCGTTCTAAGACGAAGCGACCTTCGAAGCTTGATTCCATAAACAAAGAGAAGAGCAGGGCGCATCACGCGCCGCTGCTCTTTTTTGCATATTTACCGCATCGTCTCGCATCACTCTTTTCACCGGATAACGGAATTTCGGATCGCGCTTCGTGCCGCCAATAAGGAGCAGGAACGACGTCAAGCCGATGCGGCCGATAACATAAGCGCCATCAGATCGCACTTGGTGAACGCGCTCAAGTCGGGCGTGATGCCCGTCGATACCGAATGCGGCATGCTTCCACTATGATCGAGATGAGCGGATGATCCGCATCCGTGATGCTCACGCGACAACCGATCGCGTACACATGACGATGGCCAGCGATTTCAAAATATTCCCTTCGTGAATTTTACGCCCAGACAACTGAACAGAACTAAAACAGCCCTGCGCGGGAGGACAAAAAAGTCCTTCCCGCATAGGGCTGCGGAGCATGCTTCATATTCAATTCATTCGGGCTCTATCCAGTTCGTCGACCAAGTCCCGATCTCGCTTAGCACAGGCGCCAGCGCCCGGCCTTTGTCCGTCAACGAGTATTCGATACGAACCGGCGTTTCCGGGAATACTTCTCTTCGAACGATGCCTTCCTGCTCCAGTTCCTTCAGCCGTTCCGATAGCAGTCTGCCGCTAATATTCGGTAAGGAAGCCTCGAGACCGCAAAATCTCCGGGGTCCCGGCAGCAATTGAAATACGATTAGCGAGACCCAGCGCTTGCTTAGAATGCCGACCGCTTTCTCGAAACGGGGACATAAAGCTGTCTCGTTCATCCTCATCACCTCAATAAATTTATTATATCGCATGTTCACTAAAATAAATATAGTTGGTTCAAAAAGGAAACGAAGACGCCGGCCCATAAGCCGATTGACTTCGCGCGTCAAAGGTAATATACTCACTTATATAAAGTAATTAATTTCATAAAAGTAACTATTGGAATCGTGCTATACGGTTCGAATTTATTTCATACGGCATGAGCATGGGGAGGCTAACGTTATGATGCCAACATTATTTATCGGTCACGGGTCGCCGATGATGGCGATTGAAGACAACGAATGCGGTCTGTTTCTGTCCGGCTACGGTCCAACGATCGGCAGGCCGAAGGCAATTGTGCTGTTCACGGCGCATTGGGAGACGGACGTGCTGACGATCTCGTCGGTGAACGGCTCTTACGAGACGATTTACGATTTCGGCGGCTTCCCGCGCGAATTGTTCGAAGTAACTTATCCGGCGCAAGGCGCTCCCGCGCTCGCGGAGGAGGTCGGCCGACGGCTTGGCGAGCATGGCATACCCGTCCAATACGATGAGAAGCGCGGACTCGACCACGGCTCGTGGGTCGTACTGAAGCGGCTGTTCCCGGATGCGGACATTCCGGTCGTGCAAATATCGGTTCAGCCGTTCCAATCGAACGAGTATCAATACCGTGTCGGCGAAGCGCTTCGCGGGTTGGACGCGCAGGACATCCTCGTCATCGGCAGCGGCGCGACGGTGCACAACTTCCGGCAGATGAAGCGGGGCGGCGGCGATCCCGAGCAGTGGGCGATCGATTTCGACGATTGGCTCGTGAGCAAAATGACGGAACGCGATCTGCCCGCGCTGTTCCGTTACGAGGAGCAGGCGCCTAACGCGACGCTGGCGGTGCCTCGTCCGGAGCATTTTGTCCCGCTGTATATTGCGTATGGCAGCAGCGATCCCGAGCGGAAGCCCGAAGTGATTCATCGGAGCTACGAAATGGGCACGCTCAGCTATATTTGTTTAAAATTTTAATACGGATGAATGTCCGCAATGTAACGAGGCTTGCCGATAGGGCGGCCTCGTTTTTCGTATGGTCTGCCTCTGCCTTGTGTGGGACTAGCGCGATCGAAGTTATCCCGAATGTTATCCACATTATGCACAATTACGACTGGGGATAAAATCTGAATAACCTTTTTCCACAGCGAAAGCATTGACACTCACGTTGCGTGATCCCTTACGATGATGGCATGAGGTGATGCGAAATGAACTACAAGGTGAAGGAAGTGGCGACAATCGCGGGGGTGAGCGTCCGGACGCTGCACCATTACGACGAGATCGGGCTGTTGAAGCCGTCGGAGGTGAGGGATAACGGCTATCGGTACTACAGCGACGAGGATTTGGAGCGGCTGCAGCAAATTTTATTTTTTAAGGAGCTGGATTTGCCGTTGCAAGAGGTGCGCGCCATTCTCGACGACGAGCAATACGACAGGCGCCGAACGCTGCTTATCCACAAGGAGCTATTGCTGAAGAAAAAGCATCGCCTCGAGCAAATCATTACGTCGGTGGAGCGGACGCTCCATTCGATTGAGGGAGGTTCTGCGATGAGCAAGAAGGATATGTTCGAGCCGTTCGATATGAAGGAAATCGAGGAGCATCAGAAGAAATACGAGCAGGAAGCGGAGCGGCGCTGGGGACATACAGAAGCATATAAGGCATCGGCCCGCCGCGCGGCCAAGTATACGGAAGCCGATTGGAAGCGAATCAAGGAGGAGACGGCCGCGGTATACGCCGGACTGGTCGCCCGGATGGCGTACGGTCCGGACGACGAGGAAGCGCAGCGGATTATCGCGAGCCACCGTCAGCTTATCACGAACAACTTCTACGAATGCTCAACCGAAATTTATCGCGGGCTTGCCGATATGTACGTGAACGACTACCGTTTTACCGAAAATATCGATAAGCGGCAGCCGGGCCTCGCCGCCTTCATGCGCGAAGCGATGCATATCCACTGCGATCGAACGGATTCGGGATTAAATTAACCTCCTCGTGGGTCATCTGCTGTCGTTCCATTAGCTGCCCGACGTGAATAACACACATGTTGTCCACATTATCCACAACTCAACATGTGGATAGAAACTGAATAAAAAGGAAGCTGGGGCATTTATTTCGTTGCGCGGCAGCCGGTGAATCGGCCGGATTGTGTGTGGCGAAGGGGCGTATTCGCCAAGCCTGAACAACGTGCAGGCTTTCAGGCTGTCGAGAAAGCTTTGCTAGACCGCCTGCGAACGAAATAAGCTCCCCTTAGAGACCCATAGAGTCGCTTAATTCGTTCGAGGTCTCGCATGTAGTCGAATAAGTGCTCCATACGGTCGTTTAATCACTCGTTTGGTGCTGAAAAGTAACGTTGGCTTTAGATCAGGCGTCCGTGCGAGACGCTTAATTCGGAATGGAATCGTTAGCGAGTCAAATAAACGTCTGTACAAAGCTCTTATTACTGAGTGAGGCATGGTTGGTTGGCTGACCACACCCAGATGTCTCGAAATCTGTCGGCAGGTTTCTCTACAATCTGAAAGCCTGCACAACGTGTAGGCTTTGTTGCCGTTCGCCGCCAGCCGTTCGCCGCCAGCCGTTCGCCGCCAGCCGTTCGCCGCCAGCCAATCACCGCCAGCCAATCACCGTCAGCGAATCGCCGCCAGCTATCCGTCTGCTGTACGGGGTCATCATCTCGATGCATGTGGGTGTTTAGTAAGTAACTAGGCGTCTTTTATTTCAATCGTTACATCTGAAACGCCTTAATGGAGCAAATTATTGTGTAAGGGGTGGTACGAGCAGAATGGGTATGATTACGAAAGGGGCGTTATTGGGCGGTGACGGGCGGGTTTAGACGAAATGGGATGGGGGCGAACGAAATGGTCGGGGGTGCTGTTAATAAGAGCTTTGCCGCGGAGCGGCAAGGGTGGGCGTACGGAAATAGTAACAAAGGAGCGTCTTGCGGGAGTCCAGAGGGCGCGAGCCCTTTGGGGCCCTCCCTTGCAGGGAGGGTTTGGGTGGGTAGAAGGCTTCGAGGGGTTTGGGTGGGCGGCGAATGAGGACGGAATCATACGGACCTGCGGTCGACGTCGTCATCGTCGGGGGTGGTCCGGCCGGCTTAAGCGCGGCGCTTGTGCTCGGCCGTTCGCTGCGCAAGGTTGTGCTGATCGATGAAGGAAAGCCGCGCAATGCGGTCGCCCGGAGATCGCACGGCTACATGACGCGGGACGGCATCGAGCCGGAGACGCTGCGATCGCTTGCAAGGGAGGAGCTGCGCCGCTACGATACGGTCGACGTACGGCACGATACGGTCCTGAATGTGACCCTGACGGAGGGACAGTTCCAAGCGCATACGGACAGCGGCAGTACAATATCGGGCCGCGTCATTGTATTCGCATCGGGCATGAAGGAACGGCTTCCGGCGTGGGAGGGGCTGCCGGACGTATACGGCCGCTCCGTGTTCCCGTGCCCCTACTGCGACGGATGGGAGCTGCGCGGCGAACCGCTGGCGCTGCTTGGCGGCGGCTCCGGCCTGCTGAAGCATATTAAGCTGATTCGCCATTGGAGCGACGATCTCGTCGTCTGCGCCGACGGGCCTGCCGAGCTGAATGAAGACCAGCGCGAGCAGCTTCGTCAGCGAAATATCATACTATACGAGCAGCCGATAGCCAGACTGGTCTCGTCCGCAGAAGGACAGCTAACGCATATTGTATTGGCGGATGGGCGGCGGATTGCCCGCAGCGGAGCCTTTCTGACCGACTCCGGCGCGCGCCAAGCGACCGATATTCCGCATCGGCTTGGCGTCACGCTCGACGAGTCGGGCGTTTACCGGACCCGATCGCACGGGCTTACCCGCATTCCCGGCCTCTATATTATCGGCGACGCGAAGCAGTCGTTCTCGGGGCTGACCGGCGCGGCGAGCGAGGGCTACGAAGCCGGCGTTGCGATTAACGGAGCATTGGTGGAGGAGGATTGGCGAGCATAACAACCAACGGTTGGGGGCTCCCGCCTAGCTCCGTGCGGCCTCTTGGTCCCGATACCAGAACAAGCCGTACTCGGTCATCGTGGACGCGTGACCCATCTGGCGCAGCATAGAGGAAATGTTGCCCCGATGATACGTACCGTGATTGACGACTTGGAGCACTATTTCGGACAGCCGCGTATCGCGGTCTCCTGCGTAAGGATTGCGAACAAGAATGGTCCGTTCCAGATCGGGCTGACCGGCCAAGCAAGCTTCGAACCGGCCGCGTACTGCGGCGTACCGCGCTTCCAGCTCCGGCAGGCTAAGCTCGCGGACGCCGGCCTCGATCATGCGGGCCTCCGTCATGGAGACGGTCATATCCGTCCCTTCCATAATGCCGAGCCAAGAACAGTCCACCGTGTGGATATGGGCAAAAGCGTGCGCGAGCGTCGGAAAGCTGCTCGTTATTTGCTGGCGATAGACCGAGTCCGGCAGTCCTTTTACATGGCTCAGCAGCGTTTCGTTCGCCCAAGCATGGTACCGGTACATCGTCGTGGCCGCATCTTTCATCGCGTATCGCTCCTTCCTTTCTCGTAATGTCTTCTATAGCTTCATCTTACAGGAAGGGCGCGACAACAGGCTGTCAGTGTTCAGTGCTTCGGCGAAATTTATTTCGCATAGGAGGATGGCGTCCGTCCGGTCGTTCGCTTGAACACGCGTTGAAAATAGGAAACGTCGCGATAACCGAGATAGTCGGATATTTCGGCTACCGTCAGCAGCGAGTCGGTTAGCATATAGACGGCTGTCTTCATGCGTGCGGCATGAACCGCTTCGCTGATCGTCTGCCCGGTCGCCCTGCGGAACAGCGAAGCGGCATAATTCGGCGTCCGGTTGATGCAGGCTCCAAGCTCGTCCTTCGTCACCTTGTCCCGGTGATACTGCTGAATGTATTGCTTCATCTTGTCGACGAGCTTCTGCGTGCTTTGCGCCATCGGCGCTTGCTCGAACTCGCGGTTCCAGAGCGCAAGCAACTCGGTGACGACCGCAGAGCCGCGGATGTCGGCATAGGCCGTCCGGTCCGTCCATTCCGCGTAGACGTCGCGAAGCCGCTCCAGCATCCATTCGAATCGCCCCGGCCTGCCGTGGGCGAACCCGGGTCTATGCAGCAGCGACAGCTCTTGAACAAGCGGCTGCTCCGCTCGAAACCGGACGACGAGCTTCTCGTGGAACACGGTCGGCACCGTTTTGCCATAGAAGTCCGTGCCTGGCGGGATGAGGAGGACGTCGCCTTTTTCGAGAATAAGCTTGTCGCCCCCGATCCAATAGACGCACTTGCCGTAGCTGACGATCACGAGCGAGTAGGCGCCTTCCGTATCCGTTCCTTTGAAGTTGCCGTACCAATTCATGCCGCGGTCCATATTCATGTCGAGAAATTTTAACATGGTTAAATCTCCTGTTTCAAAAATCGTACTATAGTATTAATAGAATACTATAGTTCATATGCGAATGAAAGTTTCAGCAGTACAATGAATACATAAAGCACAATTCAGGAGGCGTCACCAACAATGCGTAGAACCAAAATCGTATGTACGATGGGACCGGCCTGCGAATCGGTCGAAACCTTGAAAGAGATGATGAAAGCGGGCATGAACGTCGCGCGTCTGAACATGGCGCACGGCGAGTTGGAGGATCACAGCGCACGTATCGCATCGATCCGCGAAGCGGCGGCCGCTACCGGCTCGAACGTATCGATACTGATGGATATTAAAGGTCCGGAAATCCGGATCGGCAAGCTGAAGGAAGCTTCGTACGAGCTGAAAGCGGGACAAGCGCTGACGTTCGTCACGGAAGAGCAGCTTGGCGACGGCGAGAAGCTGTGGGTGAACTATGCGGATATGCCGAAGGTAATGAAGCCGGGCGGCGTTATTCTGCTCGACGACGGCCTGATCGAGCTTCGCGTCGAATCCGTTGACGACAAGAACGTATATTGCACGGTCGTGAACGGCGGCGTTATCAAGCCCCGCAAAGGCGTCAATCTGCCGGGCGTTCGCACGACGCTTCCGGGCGTAACGGAGCGCGACGTGATGCATATCGAATTCGGCATTAAGGAGAATGTCGATATCGTGGCGGCATCGTTCGTCCGCCGTGCGGAAGATATTATCGAAATCCGCCGTCTGCTTGAAGAAGCGGGCGCAGGCCATATCCAGATCGTGTCCAAAATCGAAAACCAGGAAGGCGTCGAGAATCTGGATTCGATTATCGAGACATCCGACGGCATCATGGTTGCGCGCGGCGACCTCGGCGTCGAAATTCCGGTTGAAGACGTGCCGCTTATCCAGAAAGTAATGATCGACAAATGTAACGCGGCCGGCAAGCCGGTTATCGTCGCAACGCAAATGCTCGATTCGATGCAAGTGAACCCGCGCCCTACGCGCGCGGAAGTAACGGACGTGGCGAATGCGGTGCTGCAAGGCACGGACGCGGTCATGCTGTCCGGCGAGACGGCTGCGGGCAAATATCCGGTGGAGTCGATCCGGACGATGGCGACGATCGCGGTCAAAGCGGAATCGATGATGGAATACGGCAGCAACCTGTACAAGCCGGGCTTTGGTCAATCGTCCAGCGTGACGGAAGTCATCAGCAAGTCGGTCGTAAGCTCGTCGCTGGAGCTTGACGCGAAAGCGATTCTGACGCCGACGGAGAGCGGCTTCACGGCGCGCATGGTATCCAAGTACCGTCCGAAATCGCCGATTATCGCAATTACGTCGGACGATCGCATCCAGCGCCGTCTTGCGCTCGTATGGGGCGTTACGGCAGTAGCCGGCACGAAGGTTGCGTCGACGGACGAGCTGTTCGCGTTGTCGCTTGAAGCGGGCCGCGCGACGGAGCACCTCGAATCGGGCGACACGGTCGTGATTACGGCGGGCGTGCCGATCGGCAAGTCCGGCGCGACGAACCTGATTAAAATCGCGCAAATCTAATCGACGATACGAATAATTAGGCTTGGTATCGCCCGAGCCGTCAAGCCGCAGATGGACGCCGTCCGTCTGCGGCTTTTTGTGTTGCGGACGGTGTGAAGGTGATCCTCGCCAATGGTTCAAGCATTCGGCAGGAAGGATGAATTTCAACCCGGCCCCAGGTCGGATGCGGTTTTATACTTGAGGCGGTTACGCCCGGCATCGCGTTCCCCTATAGTTAAAAGCAGTTATTTGTACTCGGGGGGTTAACGGATGTATTCATTATTGACAGGATTGGATCTGGCGATGTCTGCGCTGCTTGCTATCCTTGCCTGGACGGGAGGAACGAAGGCGCTTCGCCTCGTATACGCCGGCTCGGCGGGGAAGCTGGCGCGGCGATCGCGCAAGCTGCTGTCTTGGGCGGTCTATTCGACGGCGGCGGCGCTGATCGGAACGGCGGCGGTCATTCTGCTCGCCGTATCGTACGATCCGATCTTCTGGATCGACCGTCTGACGCTTCATGTGCCGCTTGAGCTTGGAACGGCCGCGGTCGTATGGCTGGTAGCCGTACCAAGATTGCGCAGGCTGAGGCAAGCGGCGAAGGAAGCGGACGGCGCGCTGACGCATTCGCTGCGAGCGGAAGCGGCTGCGCCGGGCATCGTCATCCCGTTCCATGCCGCTGCGCTTGGCGGCGTCGCCGGCTTGTTCTATGCGCTGGTGCCGCCTGTGCCTGCGTTACGGACTCTGCCCGTCATTGTGCTGCTGCTCATCTATGTTCCGGCGCTGGGCGTGCTATATTGGAGACAGGTGCGCCGCTGGCGGCATCTGTGCGATACTGACGCCACCGTAAAAATGGGTTTGAAGGCCTCCTTATTGCTTAAAATCAGCTCTCAAGCGGGGGACTGAACAATCATGACTTTCGTATTATGGTGTGCTATCACAGAAGTTCCTTGTTCAGACGGCAAGCTCTATCTGTCCGCGGTACTGGATGGTTTCAACGGAGAGATCGTGGGTCTCGCTAGGGACGACAACATGCGCAAGGAACTCTGCATCCAGCCTTTGAGAACGCCCTGTAAAGCAAGAAATGCTCGCGGAATGATTTATCGCAGCGAGCGATCGAGGCAGCCAATTCATGAGCCATGCATTCCGAGAGCGCCTGGCTAAACGAGATGCCATTCAGAGCATGAGCGGCACAGGGCGCTGTTATGACAACGTAAGGATGGAAAGCTTTTTTGCTACGCTAAAGAAAGAGAAGCTGTAGCTGTACAAGATCCACACGGAGCGCTATCCGATGGCCGATATGAAATCGATCATCCTCAGCTACATCATGGTCTACTACAACAGACGGCGGATCTACACCTCTAATCCAGGGGGGTGGCCCCCAGCTATTTATCGCGAAAGAATGCTGTCACAAGCCTTAGTAACGGGATTTCTGTATGAGGGTGTTTTCAACTGCACTTTTTTTGACAACTCTATGCATCAATTAAATTAGCCGCACCCCGTTGCGGGTGCGCGGATTGAAACATCATCTTGTACTCGCCATCGCAGTGTTTGCCCTTGTCGCACCCTCGACTCTTTTGTAGAGCAGTATAAAAGGTTCCCCTTTCAACATTCCTGCCTGAATTTCTCTCGTAACTATCGGCGTTGTGCTATAAGCAACAATAATCCGCTCTTTCATTCTCTTCGAAAGCTTACAGCCCGAAGCAGTTCCCCTATACCACATCTTATTGTTTTCATCATTTCAGAGACTCTTTCGAAGACGGTTCGTTCATGTTGCCGTCGTTTTTGTTGCGTCAATGACAACGTATATAAAATCTTTATCTAAATTTTAAT
>Ga0160467_100849_pt1 | contig 19661 bp, 13 predicted proteins | sample HID1972I_E11MG_FD_108221 | JGI IMG/M metagenome (GOLD analysis project Ga0160467, IMG submission 108221) | Enriched pill bug-associated microbial communities from UW Madison campus, WI, USA - HID1972I_E11 MG | ecosystem: Host-associated > Arthropoda: Insects > Digestive system > Unclassified ... | reverse complement strand
TTTATTAAGAGGCCGACATTGATTTTGTTTCACACCAAAAGATGCGGCCTTTTTTTAATTTTAGCTAATGTAATGGCGAATTACTTTTGCTAAAATCTGTTGATACAAAGTTGCTACTTACAGCTGGTGAAAGATAGGGCCTTGAATTATCTCGATAACAGAGAAGTAGAAAGAGCAATTGAGTTTTTGGTGAACAACGCATTTCTCACCAAAAGTGAGATTCCAGTGGGGAAAGGTGCTATGCGGAAGATACAAATAACCTACACCTTAACTTATCAGTCCATTATGGAGATTATAATGGCTGAAAAATATGTGGATGGCATCGTCAACAAAGAAATTACAGCCATTCCGCAACACCTTCGGGCTGTATCAGAAAGAGCCGAACTATCCGAACGGCAGTTAATTAATCAGCGAATTGTACAGGAAATTGTAAATATGCTTTTTATCGACCATAATCTACTGATCGGCCGGGATGATTTTTTGGCAGAAGGTTTTTCGGAAACCAACATCCAGCGGTTGCAGACCAAAGCGCTGATCCAGGCTCCGCCGGATGTCGCAGCAACTTTTAAGACCAACATAGACGGTTTATATTTTAAAGATCACAGAAACCGTCACTTAGTATTCCGTAACCTCATTTATCCTTCAGCGACATCCTCATCAAATTATTTCGGTGCGGAATACCTTCATGGCCTACTCATAGAGCAACCCACAGCAGTTGATCGCGATAAAATTTGGCTCGGAATGGACCGCCATGATATTCATGAATTAGGAAGAGAAGAAAGCGAGCAATACTACCGTTATGACTTGCGTAGGGTAATTGATTCAGATGGCGAAAGCGAACTTTACCTGTCGGAACTGTCCTTACATAATGAATATCCCCTGATCTTTGGCTGGGCACTGGCTACGCTAAACCAATCTTTTAGGGAACGTTTGCGAATAGCCCTTACCGGCTGGGCAATAAAACAGCCACAGGAGTTTAAATTATTATTGGATAAATTATTTCCTTGTAACGACCCGCAAATACAGGAGGATTTAGCATCGATTACATTAGGGATTGCTTCTAGGCTTAAAGACAAAGAGGTTTTAGGCCAGTTAGCTGAATGGGCCCTGAACAACGTCTTTGCTGACCCCAGCACTCACCGGAATATCTTAGTCAGAACCGGCTTTCGTTCCGTTGTGGAAAGGGCATATTATGCAGGGGTGATCAGCGAGAAACAGGCGAGGAAGGCTCGGCCACGTCGGCTGGAAACGATGCAATTTATTCCGGTTGACACCGAGGCCTTAGAGAATGGCGGGGAAGAGATCTATCCTATCGTTAACGACTTGGCTTGGTACGTGATTAAACGCTCATTTTATGATTTTTTGGAATATCATTCCATTGACAAAGAAACAGAGCCTGAGGATACGAGGCAAGATTTTTTGAAAGCATATCTTGAACATTACGGTCTCGAACATTTATCAGTTACCTCTTGGGCAATCTCAGCAGCAATTGCGTATATGAAATCCCTGGGTTTCAACAGGACTGAAGATAATGGTAATGCTTATACAGATTCCAGCCACGGCTCAAAAAGCAAGCTGTTCACCCAAGAAGAAAAATATACCTGGCTGGCTGTACATTATATACAGGGCTACCTTTCCGATTACTTACCATTAAAAGACAGTGAGAGTTTCGTGACGGATTATATGCAGATTGTTAACATTGGTAACCCAGCGGAATTCCTTGAGGAAATACCTCATAATGAAATGCCGGATATTGAAGATAACTGGATTGTGAAAGAGCCGCTTGCTCCAGAAATGCAGGCGCATGGAACACCTGACGAGCAGGTGAAGGTGGCCGTGGAAAGCGAACCGATCATCGATTTTAATAATTGGATACATTTCAGTGATAAAGATTTTCGAAGTGAGGGCAGTGACAAAAAGTGGCTGGCGCTATTTAATTACACTAATGTCCATGATTCCAAGTCTTATATTTATTCAAGCGTAGATATAAGGGGTGTATTAATTGAAAAAGGACAGGCACCGGCATTATTGGATATAGTGAAAAATCATCCCCGCCGCAGCTCTTTTGTCGCATCAATTGACAGTATGGTTAGCTCACCTGATACCGACACTTATAGCAATCCGACAGACGTAGTTTGGATGAAATGGATCGATGAAAATTATGATTCAGAAACCTACTACCTGCCACCGGACGGCGAAGAAAAGATTATGCAGTATGCTGTCACCAGTGTGACAAAAGATACAGTGGAAAATGGTGAAGATGAAATATACATTCCTTCCAAAATAGTACGAGATATGCTAGGCATCACTGAAATGGTGCAGCAACTGTTCCTAAATGATGATGGCCGTATCATGGCTATCAATCATATTTTGAGCCGTGCTAAATATGATAAGCAGGAAATGACTCTAGTTTCTAATGAGGAATTTTTAGGCAAGCTGGAAGACGAAGGAAAGGAGATAGTCTGGTTCGTCGATTTATACCGTACAAAGGATGCCCTAAACGAAAGTATCAAAAGCGAAGAGCACGCAATGAAGACCCGAAAATACATGGTATGGTACGAAAAAGGCGAACTGCAATGGGAAAAATTCTGGGATGCCCGTTTCTCAAATCAGCGTGACAAAAGTCCCAATGATTTAATTAAAGATGACGAAGAAGACGAATGGGAAGATTTTGCAGTGCCAGGGAGCTACTTAAAAGATTTTACACCTGAAACCGATGCGAAAGAAGATCCGGTACCACCAACCCCTAAGGAACAGGAATAATTCAAAATAAAACGAGATGGCCTCACTCTGAGGCTTTCTCGTTTATATTCAAATATGCTAAAATTCAAAAAATAAAAAGATGATTCATTCTTTGATAGCAATTGTTATAGCACAACGTTAAAATAGAGCCAACCATAAAATGTGGGCTCTATACCAATTGTTTTTTACAATCTTAATGAAGTATCACGTTACAGTAACCGTTCCCGTACTCAATGACCCTGCTTATGATTCGTTGACAACTTTCCTTCGATTGTGGGTCTTTAAGTTTGACAAGCATACCAGATTGGAAGCCCTCATCCATTCGGCCTTGGAAACTCACTACAAAATGAGGTTTCTCAATATTTACTGTTTTAAGCATGATATTTTGTGATTAAAAAATTACCGATCTGGACACCATCGTGGCTCCACAATAAAAATACGAAACAAAAATTACTTCCTAAAATTCATAATTAGCAAGGACGAATAATATTCTAATACTGTTCCAAATAGCTTGAATTAGCTAGTAAAGCATTAAATAGGTTGTCTTTTATAATGTATTTTGGAACGGTTTCGATCAGTAAAGAAAACCCTGCGTATTATATTTTGACAATACGCAGGGCTTTTGCATTACATAAATGTGCACCAATATGCACTATTAAGAAACATGATTTATGCAAGCTAACTCTGGTGTGCTACGAACTTCGTCTAGACGCAAATAATATTCCTCTCCAGCTTTATTTAAAGGGCGTTCAATTCTTATAGTATAGTACCTTTCATCAACTTCGACGACGGTGACGGGAATAGCCTTTTTACCTTCCCAAGAAATCCATGCGTTATCTCCTTGTACAAAATTTTCAATTGTCCGCTTTGAATAATGAAGTGGAGTAACATTTTTGACAAACACAATTTTCCTTGGATCGTTGGAAATTTGAGAAACCTCTTTAGTTTTAACTGAACTGGGAGATTTCTTCCTTTTTAAATAATTCTGATAGGATTTCCATGCATTTCCTAAAGCGGTCGTTGCACCCCGTGGTGGATTTTTACTACTTAAATACTCTCGATATTCTTCAAAAGTACCATATAACGGCCACCGCTCCTCTCCGTCAGAGAATCCACGTTTTTTTGCCAGATCACCGAGCGGTGAATTTCTGTTTTTATGCTTCGTTAGCCAGTCTGTGAAGGTAGGCCCTGGCTCTGCAATTAGTCCATCCTCATCAGAAAGTTCTGGACTAATAATTATCTTGTGGTAGGCATCCCTCATTTTTTCTATGGCACCATCCAAAGTCTCCGCTTCCGTATAATGATGATTTCTCTTGATATAACCGATAAAGCCTGCTATCCGTTTGAGGTTGAATACATCGACAACTCCTTTCCTACCCTGTTGAAATGATAATAAAGGGCTTGGAGAAACGTATTCGCGAAAGACTACTATTGCCACTTCATCGTTATGACGTTCGACCTTAACACCGTGCCGTTGAACCTTCATGTCTCTAAAGTAAGCAGGTTTCGACTTCAAATATTGGTCAGCAAGGGCTTTTCCCAATTCTTCCAAAGTTGGCCAAATTTTGTGCATGATCAATTTTCCTTCGTAGAGAGGCAAGTAAACACCTTCTGCTAAATTTTCAGGTAGGTTTTTTGGTAGCCCATTGAGTTTGTTTCTTCGTTCTTTAATTTGAGCTGTAGGTGTTAGAACAATAAGTTCAGCCTGTCTTAAATTGCTGACCGGGCATTTTGTATCAGCTAATAACGCTGCACGTGAAGAATAGCCAAAATAAGCTGCTATAAGTTCGTGAGAGTGAGAAGATTTTAAATCAATACCGAATTTTTCTTTAGAAAATGAGCGCAAAGAATCCGCGCATAGTTTTGTGACATGTTGCATAGCAATATTTTTGTTAATGCTGGGCTTTAATTGTTGTCGAGAGTGTTTAAAGACAATCTGTGCCAGCAGATTTAACTAAAATTTTGCTGTTTGTAGGCTGTCGTTATCGAATTAGCCTTGCGTTTCAGTCACTCACAACTGGGGCGCTCGTTTCCTACACCAAAAGTAAAATAAAAGTTTTAGAAATACAAACTTGGCAACTAGAAGATGTCCTGTCACATCTAACCGTGACTTAAATTTGGAATTCTTTTAAAGATATTGATCACAACTGACTTACAACAAACCGAAAAAGCAAACTTCGTTCTCCGATTTCTTTCCCTAATCTTTCTACTAGCTCTTCTACTTATCTCTCTACTAGTTCTTCTACTTATTTTTCTACTAGCTCTTTCCCTATTCCTTTCCCTAATCTTTCTACTAGCTCTTCTACTTATCTTTATACTAGCTCTTTCCCTATTCCTTTCCCTAATCTTTCTACTAGCTCTTCTATTTATCTTTCTACTAGCTCTTTCCCTATTCCTTTCCCTAATCTTCTCCGATTTCTTTCCCTAATCTTTCTCTTAGAATGAACTTAATAATTTCCAAGAGGAGTGTTTACGAGTTCCTTTGTTGATAATTTTATTAAATTTTCTAAGCTCCGTTAATAAGTTTTCTATTTTCCTCTTTATCTCTGTCATCCAATCCGGTAACTTATTCCATAGCAACTCATCAATATCTTTTCGGGACATAGTACTATGCTGTGATAAAGCTTTTAAAATAAGGTCAAGATAATACTGATTATCAAAGGCCTTATTTTTTGTATAGCCTGCTTTGTCTCCCGCTTTCTGAGCGACATGCAATGAAATAAAATAATTAGGTTTTCGGCCTTCAATTAGCTTCTTGCGCCTTAATTGCTTCTCATCTTGATTACTTAAGGGCTTTCTCTTCTGCACTTTATCCAATGCCATAATATCTTCTAGGGAGAGAGCTTTATTCTGTGCTAATAAGCGAGCATAGTCCAAATTCAATACTTTACCGGAGATAGTAACCTTAACTTTATTATCTGATAGATCATAGTCTGGCATCGGAAAAAATCGGGCTCGCTGATAATTAAAGATCTTCTTAATCCCTCCTCCCGCAGTTTCAACCATTTTCAAGTTGAACGTGAGCCTTTGCTTTGACAATCATTTTTACAAAGCAAATGATATACAAGATTGGTGAATGTTACAACATTTAGAGGTTTGAACTTTTAGAAGTTGGGTTGACCACAAGCATGAATTCTTTTCCTAATCTTATAACTAAAAGGCCACATACACTCAGGTATATTTATCTATATTGATAGCCAATTAGATATATAGCCTATGGATTTGTTTGCCTATAAGTCACGTTCAGTACTTATTCATCTATAAATACCTTAATAAAAAGTAAGCTGCTCCCTAAAATATACCACTTAAATTTTCACGATAATAAGGTAAAAAAGAAAACCCAACGCCTAAAAAGGGTTGGGTTTTATAAATTCTTGTTTTAAAGTGCTGCTCTATAGCAATAGAGTATAGAGGGGCACTAACTACGCTACAAATATACAAACTATTCTATTAAATAGCAAGATCAAAAACTATATGTTGATCAATCATTTCATTTACAGCTCCATTAGTTCTAGCACTAGCGAACAGAGCTATAAGTTCTCTCTCTAAATCATTAGCTCTATTTTGAGAAACTTTACTTAATACAAAAAGAATTAGACGAATTGATGCATTTAGATTAGTTTGATTACGTGTTCTTAATCTATATCGTTTGTTGGGAATTCTTCGGATACCTAAAGGTTGATTACAATCAAATAAAACACCACTGTGACTACAAATATTTCGAATATTGATTAGGGCTAAAATATGATTTTCAAGCACTTCTATGTCTCTTATTTGATATGCATCTGAAACTTTTTGTTTAACAACATCTTCTTTCAAATCTTTAAAAAGGGTATATACCTGACCAAATGTAAAAAATTCTAAGGTTTTCCACGTCGGAGCATAGATATCGTTGATATATTTAGCATGATGATCTCGTATAGGTACATTTTTAGATTTAAATTTACCGTTATAGATCTTCGGTAACTTTTGAATAAATGGAGCGTTCACTACTCTAGGATCATTGAACCAAGTTGGAGATTGTAGATAGTGATTAGAAACATGATAGACCACTTGAGTTCGAAAATGAACTTCAATTCGATATAAATATTTTCCCAAAAGATTCCGCAAATCAACATCAAAATAATAGAGTTTGATAATATCATCAAGACTGATCCCCTCCCGAAGATTGTGATTTTCATCTACTTCAAAGTAATGCCAATAAAACCCCAGCCGGTAATACCCTATATCTAATAAATATTCTTTGGCTTTTTCATCGTCATCAATATACAGCCCTCTATCCTTGAGTAACTGAATTTGTGCGTCCACATCTGTAGCTTGTCTCCCCATTTAAATTTTCAAAAGTTAATAGATAGTTGTTAATTAAACATACTGTTCACTACCTCTCCAAATAACGTTGTGTACTGTTCCTAAACTCCTGCTTAAACTGATCATCCATTAGACGCTTAGCAAATTCCATCTGAAACTTACGCATAGATAAGGCCACATCGTCAAAGATCTTTTTGTAAGCTAGTTCTCGCGTGTATGGATCGAGATTGTCTACATATTTGTGCTGATAATCCGGATGGTCTGCAATACGCTGGGTAAATGTCTCGTATACCTGACGTTTATCCTCGGGCGTCGCCTCCCAATCGGCGAACCAGCGATCATTGAAATCGCGAATAATCTTGTCCAACGCATCGGTCTCGTCGTCACCATGCGCACCACGCGGATTGGCATTGGCAGGTTCCAAAGTACTCTCATCCTTATCTAGTAATAACGATTCATTGAGACGAACACGTTCAATGCCGTAAGTAGATAGGTCCACAGCATCTAATAACTCATCCAGCAATTCATCTTCTTTACGCTGTACAATCATCTTGGGAATAAGGAATTTTAAGAACCAGAATAGCTTTTCCCAAAACATATTTTCAAAACTGATCACTGCAGCCACCTGGCCATATACTTTCACAAAATGCTTAGCCTTGATCTTGAGATCCGCCTTTTGCTCTTCATTTAAATCCAGGGTGTTATTAAATCGTAATGCAGCTTGGTCAATAATAGGGCTCAATTGATCTGCCGGTACATTTTGAAAAAATTTAGTATTAAAAGCCTCAACTTCGTGCCACTCGTATATACCGGAATCATCAAGGCTATCTTTAAGATCATGCAGTACATTAACATCTGTAGCACCACTTAGGGATGTCGCCGTATAAAATGGATCAAATGCAGCTTTGATATCAGCACTATCATTAAAGAAATCTAATACAAAAAGATTTTCTGTTTTCTTTCCGTATTTGTTGGCCGAACGATTAAGTCTGGACAGAGCTTGTACACATAATACTCCCTGCAACTTCTTATCGACATACATCGTGGTCAGCTTAGGCTGATCAAATCCAGTCAGGTATTTATTGGCTACCACGAGGATACGATTTTCATCCTCATCAAATTTGTCTTTGGTCTCTGAATCTGAAAATCCATTCAAAGATGCTTCGGTATACTCAATACCATCAACGAGCTTTTTGCCTGAAAACGCAATAACAATTTTAAAAGGATTGTCGTATTCAGTAAGTATAAGCTTTAATGCTTGATAGTAGCGTATAGCCGATTCGATACTCTGCGTAACGACCATTGCTTTAGCTTTTCCTTTGAGCAACTTTTTGTAATAAACCTGCTGTAAAAAATGCTGTAGCATAATCCGTGCTTTAGCCTGTATGGTACGAGGATCACGCTCTACAAAAGCTTTTAAACGCTTCTGTGCTTTGCTTGTATTAAATATAGGATTGTCCTCAACAGATTTTTGTAATTGGTAGTAGCTGCGAAAAGTGGTATAGTTAGCCAATACATCTAAAATAAATCCTTCCTCTATCGCCTGCTTCATTGAATACAGATGAAAGGGCTTAAAAGAGCCGTCGGCTTGCTTGGTACCAAAACGCTCCAGCGTAGCATTTTTGGGTGTCGCTGTAAACGCAAAATAGGACGCATTTTGACGCATCTTCCGAGCTTCCATTGCACGCAGGATTAAATCCTGCGCATCGACCTCTCCCTCTTCGTTCGTATCCAATTTACCCAGCACCTGATTCATCTTATCCGCTGCCGATCCGCCTTGGCTACTATGCGCTTCATCGATAATAATAGCAAAGCGCTTATCGCTCATATCATCGATATCCTCAAGGATATGCGGGAATTTTTGGATGGTGGTAATGACAATGCGCTTTCCCCCTTCAAGAGCTAGTCTTAGATCGCTGGAAGAAAATGCTGCACCAATAATATTTTTCACCTCAGAGAAGCTCTTAATGTTATCGCGCAATTGCCTATCCAATACCCGTCTATCAGTAACAACAATAACAGAATCGAAAAGCGGTGTGCCCTGTTGATTTTCGACTTCGATAAGTTGAAAAGCTGTCCACGTGATGGAATTGGATTTACCGGAACCAGCAGAGTGCTGCACCAAATAAGTACTACCTACTCCTTCTTTACGCACATCAGCTATTAACTGCTGTACCACATCCAATTGATGGTACCTCGGGAAGATGTAAAATTTCCTACTAAGCGGATCGCTATCCTTACCTTCTAACAGCATAAAATGTTGGATAATGCTAGCCCAGCTTTCTTTGCTAAATGTTTCTTGCCAAAGATAGGCTGTACGGTGTCCATTAGGATTGACAGGGTTCCCCTTCCCCATATCATCGCCTTTATTGAATGGTAGGAAGAAGGTATCCTTCCCTTGAAGTTTGGTTGTCATATACACCTCGTCCGTATCTACAGCAAAATGTACCAAACATCGTCCAAACTGCAATAAAGGTTGATTACTATCACGTGTATGTTTATACTGGTGTATTCCCTGTACCGCAGCAGTCTGGCCCGTCCACGTATTTTTTAGCTCAATCGTACAGAGTGGTATGCCATTAACTGTGATGACCATATCTATTTCTTCTCCTGGATTGAGATTGGAATAGCGGACTTGTCGGGTTACAGCAAATTGATTATGCTCAAAATTATCCCGCACAGCCTGCGCACTACTGGCACTGGGTGCTTCATAAAAAAGTGTGAGATGTGCATTATCTACATCAAGTCCTTTCTTAAGCACACGCAATACGCCATACTTTTTGACCATCCGATCATAACGTTCCAAGATCTTTAGTTTCCAGTCGCCATAGACTTGCAATTTGGCAAGCTCTTTTGCCTGCGTAGCTTGAAGGAATTTCCAAAAACGGTGTGTATCCATGGCATAGCTCTTATCAAAATCAAGTGCATCGCCTAGGTAGTACCCTTTTCCGGACAGATATTGCCCATATTTGTCATTAGCATCTGCAATATTGGATCCATGCTCTTTCAGATCTTCCAAGGATGATCCTGTAAGCGCCTTTTCAATAAGGGATTCTAAAGCTTGTTCGTTATATTTTGAGGTCATTCGGTAAGTTTTTAGATTTCTTTAGCAATAAAAATGTTTCAAATGTTAAATCAGTGAATCAATATTTTTTCCATTTAACTTCCAAGTTTCAAAAACTAAACTTAAAAAGATATTTTGTCTCTTTTCAATGCTTTCCTTGTCCCAGTTTGTAAATCCAAAATTATAGTCTGCTTTAAAACGATTTAAGGCTGTATGAAGACCAATTGTGAATGAATCATCAAGAAGTTTAGTCGATATTAAGTCCGAATTTTGATATTGTATTTTTTTCTTTTCAAACCAGTCTCCTTGTAAATCATTATAATTATTTACAGCTTGATTAATCATTCCCTCAAGTAATGTGGTATTACCCAATCTATATACATAATTGTTGTAATCATGTATATCAACAAATTCTATAGGAAAAATTTGATTTTTAGGTGTCTGCGGTAATATATGCTCTATCTGTAATCCGTTAATATAATTGTAACCTTGTAAAGGCAAATTACATTTTCTTCTTACAGTATTTTCTATTCTTCCCAATATGTAACGCTCCCTATATAATGGTCCATAATGATAATGAGGAATAGTCTTAAATCTATTTTTAAATTCAGCTACCTTTTCTTTTATATATGGAATCAAATCTGACTCAATAATTTCGGACACTTGATTTATGTCTTTTTTACCACGTAATTTTACAGCCCATTTAGTAAAAAGCCCTTCGTTATTTTTTGCTTGAATACCTAAAGTATTGGAATAGAAAAAAAAGCTTTCCAATTGCTCAGCTAAATACTCTATCACTTGTGAGTCAGCCTGTAAATCCAATGCCAATAAAAGGATTAAATGTTGTCTGGATTTATACTTATTGATATAACCAATGCTGGTTACTTTCGGATATTGCCCTCCATCTTTAACAAGTTCAGTTGCGATTACTAAATCGGAATATCGCTTTGACATCGCTTTGAGTTCGGTTGCTAGCCGTAGTGGATCTATTTCGTAACCAAGAGCTTCAACTCCTTCTTTTGAAATAAACCATCTATACAGATCATCTTCTCTAATGACACCATTGTGATATCTAGATATGATGAAATAACGTAAAAAACGTAGAGGTGAGGAATCTTCCTTACAAATTTGGAGATTCAGCATAATCTCCTTCCATATGCCTTTAATTTTCTGGAAGTCTGCTTCTTTTGCTTTAGCAAATAAAAGATTCTTTACCAAGTCCATCGCATTCAACCCAGCACCACGTTGATTAATTGTTTCAAAAATCTTTAAAGCACTGCTAAGATTTTCAGATTCAATGATAACAAGCTCAACTTTTGTTAAAAAATATTTCAAAAAATCTAAAAGACTATCTTTGGTTTCTGCCAAAAGTTGTTCAAAACTTATTTTTAACTTTTGGTAAGCTTCTTCCATACGTACGACAGAGGATGTTTTAAGATCTGTATATGGCTTGTTATGAATAAGCTTTTCTAAATATCCGCTACTTTCTTCATATTGGAGTTCGAGACGCATATGATCGACATCAGACTCAATATCGAAGTCTGTCAACAGTTCCTCAACGGTTTTAAGATATTTTGATTGTTTGCTATCCAACTCTTGTTCTTGCAAAATGTCCCGGAACGCACATAACGACAACATAATCGTCGTCAATCTCTGTTGTCCGTCAATCACATCATATTTAAGTTTATTCTCGACAACAATAATAGATCCTATGAAATAGCTCTTGGGGCTAGATGAGAAAGCCTCATATTCATTCTCTATATCAAGCAAAAATTGTTCAACTTGATTATCAGATTTCCACACATATTCACGTTGATAATCAGGTACAACAAAAAAATAATCTTTTAGTTTAGTAATACTTTTTACTTCGGCTTTAACTTCCATTATAGTTGTTTTTTATATTGGCGTGGGTAGTTAAATAATGATACAGTCTCTCAAAATGTCTTTTAATTTAGACTCTCGTAATAATTCTTCCTTAGTTCTAATGCTAGATATAATAATAGAACCTTTGAATATGAAGTTATCTAAAAAATATTGAACTTTTCGAAGTTCATTCGAATCAGGCGAACTACATATAGCTCTTGATAATACATCAATATATTCTTTTCTACAGTTTAAAATTTCATCCTCAAAAATGATGAGGTCTTTATTATGGCGCTGTAAAAACTCGAATAACGCTTTTGGCGAATCTGGCTTAGGAGCAACAACAAGATTTCTAACTTTCGCTTTAAAACGTTCATACAACATGAATTTCTTTTCTTGAAGAAAAGATGAAATAATATATGGTGTATACCGGCGCCTTGGTGAAAGTATATTTTCATACATCGAATCAAAGCGATCTTGTATAGTAATATCTAGCTGTATTTTACCCTTCATAATTTATGATTTATAATTGGCTTATAAAATTTAAGCAATGATTTTTATTTTCCCCGTTACGACTTCGTTTATTAAGCTTTGTTTGTATTCTTTTAGTTTAATGATCTGCGCTCGTTTTTGAGCAATTGCTTTATCTATTTTGGAGGTTTGCTCTTCTAGATAAACGACGATTTCTTCTTGTTCGGAGATTGGTGGCAATAAGGTGTTTAATGCTTTGAACTGATCCCAATATAAACGCTTTCGAAAGTCTGTAATTCCTTTAGAAACTCTATTCATACTTTCAATATAACCTCTTGTTCGAAAGAGATATTCAACGAACATTGAATTTATTGAAATAATTGGCTTCGCGACAATGTATGCAGGGCTTACCATTCCATCATTTGAAACTTGGCCGATTGCCCCCTGCCAGGCACGCATCATATTAAATACAATATCGTTTGATCTAACCAATTTGTATTTGGATTTATCTTCTATCTTTATTCGTCCTCTAATATTCAAATCTTCATCTATTTCTTCCTTAGAAACAGCAGAATGAATAGATACAGATAACAATGGAAGACTTTCATCACCGTTTTCACTCCTTTCGATAAAGATTGTACGATTCGCTTTCACCTCCCAATGTTTTGGTATCTCTCCAATCCAATCTATTCCAGAATATTTCGTCGGAACAGTCTCTCCTTTAAAATTTGAAGTCCCTTTGGTGACAGCATTGTGAATAGTGATCTGACGCAATTCCTTTAGCTTTTCAATTTGCTGTTCTTTAAGTACAATCGCGGCATCAATTCTCTCGCATTTGTCGTCTAAAAACGTAACAATGGCAATTTGTTCACCAACGGAGGGAAAATGTACCCTCAAAGATTTTATTAAATCTTGACTTATATTAGGTTGTCCTCCACCATAAGACATTGATAATATTTGGTTTTTAGCAAACATGAACCAGTAAAAAATGTATTTTAGCTCTAAGTCAATCTGGCATTCACCCAAAACACAGCAAGCTTGATTAGTAGCAGCTTCAATTTTTAATATACCGAGTTTTCCTATTGTCGCACCATACATTGCTATAACTAAACTCCCAACCGGAAAAATTTTTAAAGAACTGTATTCCAATAGAGCTTTTTCGGTAATCTTCTTTGAGGTAGAAAATATATAATTGTCATTTAAATCCCCTGTTTGTAAGAAATTAATAATCCCATTTTCATAATATAATGCACTTCCCGCAGTAGGAGTTGTTCCGCTACCAATTTGCTTGAAAACATGGGTTATTTTTTTTACTTCCCAATGCTCGGGAACCTCGCCCAACCAGTCTATCCCACTATCTTTATATTTCTCGTATCGTTGCATGTTTACTTATTTACGTTCTAGACTCTTGGCTGTGGTATCAATAAAGGCAACAAAATCCTTCTCCACTTTGGATAGTTCGTTTTTCGTCTTCTCCTTGTACTTCGCATATTCCAACACAGCCTTTTTCACCGCTTGATCATGGCTTACCGCGCCAGCATGTTGCAAAACTTCATTGCCTACCATACGCAGAAATTCATCTAAACGTGTTATCCAGTCCTGCATATACATCGGTTTGCGATTGAGTGCCTGCAATTCGGCCAACTCCAAATAGGCTGTTACCGTACGATTGAGCATATTAAGTTCCTCCTCTGTCAAATAATTTTTAGCAACCTGTATTTCTTGTTTGCTTGGCTGTTCACCTTTGAAGTTCGTTAATCCAAGATTCGGCTTATCGGCATCAATACGTTTGTAAATAATCTCAGCAGCTGTATTTCCATGCGCAGCAAAATGCATCTTGTTCTGTACGGTTTTGAAAAAATGCTGTGAGATCTCTGTCTTGGGATCGTAGTCAATACTTGTCGCATAGATATCCAACACTTTGCGCCAGAATACCTTTTCGGATGAGCGAATATCGCGGATGCGAGCTAGTAACTCGTCAAAGTAATTACCACCTCCAGCTTGCTTCAACAACTCATCATTCATGGTAAAACCTTTAACGATATACTCCCGTAAGCGTGCGGTTGCCCACTGGCGGAACTTCGTGCCCTGATGACTCTTGACACGATAACCTACAGAGATAATGACATCAAGATTATAATATTTCACCTCACGTTCTTGTGTCTTATCTTCGATTGCGCCGTGCTGAGTGGTATGTCGGAAATACCGACATACCACTTCCTCCTCTAATTCTCCCTCTTCAAAAATATGCTTGATGTGCTCAGTAATAGTCGTTCTACCTTTTTGAAAAAGATCGGCCATTTGTGCCTGTGTAAGCCATACTGTCTCGTTCTCTAAACGTGTCTCGATGCGGGTAACACCATCTTCACTTTGATAAATAAGTAGATTACTTTGTGGTTCCATAACCTAGAAGTTTAAAATATCTTGCAATAAACCATCTGCTTGCTCTTCTAAAGCCAAGAGATCTGCCTTGACTTCTTCAATAGAGCGCAATGGTGTATGCTTGTAGAAATATTTGTTGAAGGAAATCTCATAACCGATCTTGACAGAATCCAGATTGATCCAAGCCTCCTCAACATGTGGAAGTACCTCGCGCTCAAAATAACTGATGATGGATTCATCCAATGGAATCTGCTCGCTGTCGCGCAGTTCACTCTCGGTCTCGTATACGGTATACTCTCCAGCTTTAGCTGTCGGATAATAACCAAACAAGGGTATCTGCTCCTCGGAGCAACCTAAATGATTCAGCAATTGCGCTTTTTTATCACCGGTGATCTTTTCGATCTTTCTGATCACTTTCTCTGCTTCGGCATCGTAAGAACTTATCGCCGATAAGATCGCTTTCTTTTCCGTAGCAGCAAGAGTAATCTTATGCTTTTTGCAGGTATCATCCACCAAAGTTGAAAAAGCATTAAAATCCATAAATTCATCATCGCCAATATGCGACCAGAGCACAAGGGCTGCGTCATATAATGCTTTTGGTTTATTCCATGTAGCTGCTTCGATCAGCTTAGCTAGCTGCTTTTTGTTGAGTCCCCAGTCTTCTTTCTCAGCCCGATGGTTGATCTCTTCGCTTTTGCTAGCAAGGTCGGTATATACCAGGTCGCCATAAGTTTCGTACAAGGCCTGCATCTGAACTTTGAGGGCTTTATCAAATCGTAATTCGTCTAAAGCAATTGTTGTAAACTGCGACTTGAGCCTTTTTGGACGTTCGATATTGACTTTGTAGTAGCCGAAGTCTGCATTCTTAAAGCGTTTAACTTGAAGCACATCGTTCTCGGCGCTCTCGGATTGGTTATCAAGATAATTTTTAACGATCTCCCCTATCTGCGCTGGCGAAAATTCGGAGTTCTTACTACCCAGATTTTTGCGTAGTTTTTGAAACAGCTTATTGGCATCAAGCAATTGTACATGTCCTTTTCGCGCAGCTGGCTTATTATTGTTCAATAACCAAATATAAGTGGTTATACCGGTGTTATAGAACAAGTTATTAGGCATCTGAACAATCGCATCCAATAGATCATTCTTGATAATATACCGACGGATATTACTTTCACCAGAACCTGCATCACCAGTAAAAAGCGAAGACCCATTGTGTACCGATGCAATACGACTACCAATCTTATTGGAAGTAGGAGCTTTCATCTTGTCCACCATTTCCATCAGGAACAGGAGTTGTCCATCTGAACTACGTGGTGTAGCGTCTACGGTTTCCCAATTGCCCCAATAGTCTTTGAGCTTGATCTGAAAACGGCTATCAATAACATCTTTTCCATCTTTGATATATTTCTGTTCTGAAGCCCAGGATTTACCATAAGGTGGATTGGACAACATGAAGTCGAACTTCATATCCGAAAACTCATTGGTCGACAGCGTGGAACCTACACGGATGTTCTCAGGGTCCTTGCCCTTGATCATCATATCGGACTTACAGATGGCATAAGTCTCATCATTGATCTCCTTACCATACAAGTAGACGTCTCCTTTGTATTTAAAGGTATCATCTTCGACAAGGTAGTTTTCACTTTCGGTAAGCATACCACCACTACCGCAGGCTGGATCGTAGATAGTAATAATATTAGGCAGGTGATCTTTTAAAGGTTCGAAGACCAAATGGGTCATTAACTGAATGACTTCACGTGGTGTAAAGTGCTCTCCTGCCTCTTCGTTATTCTCCTCGTTGAATTTGCGGATCAGCTCTTCAAATACATAGCCCATTCCCAAATTGGACAATGCTGGTAACAGACGTCCCTCAGGATCGTTCTTTGTTAGCGGTGTCAGGTTGATATAAGGAGAAGTAAACTTTTCCAAGACATCCAACAATACATCTTTGCCTGCCATATGTCGTATCTGTGCACGAAGATTGAACTTCTCAATGATCTCTTGCACATTGGCAGAAAAGCCAAGCAGATACTCTTCAAAATTTGCCACCAATTTTTGTTGCGAATTGGTGGCTGTGCCTTTGAGTTTCTCCATCGTCCAAGGAGATGTGTTGTAAAACACATACTTGGATGCATGTCTAAGACCATCTGGATCGAGTTCGATCTGGCCTGCATCCTCCCGCTGATAGCGCACTTCTTCAAGTACCGCATCTTTTGTCGTTTCTAATAAAGAATCGATACGCCGTAGTACAACAAAGGGCAAAATAATATCGCGATACTTACCTCGTACATATACGTCGCGAAGGCAATCATCGGCAATGGACCAAATAAAACTAACTAATTTATTATGAGCAGTATGAGTCATCTATCTAATTATCTAAAATCTCTATGGCTTAACCTACAAATTAAGCTTTTTTTTAACTGATTAGCAATAAATGTTATTAACATTGTAAGATATAATACTTTATCTGTTAGAATGATAATAAAATAGAATTGTATTGATTTGCTGATTAAATCTGAAAACATGGAAAATATCATTCGTACCTTTAAACTTTTTCAAATAATTCAAAATTTTAAAAGCAGAAATTTTAATTTTAGATAAGGTTTTTCTAATTTAAGAATAAAATAAATTCCTTTTTTTATCTTTAACCGAGTAAACTTTTATTTATCGCTAATTCGATCATTCATCTTTTCTATAATGCTGGGCGCACTTCAATTATATCGGTAAAATATAAAAATATAGATTGTCACCCATTAGTCATGAAATTCTATTATTAGTAAGCAAATGTCTACGACCCAAAATAAAAAGATATGCAATCTAAATTTTATTTGTAAATATTTGAGATGTAGTCTGCTTCCGAATTACTATTTATATCAACAGATTTTGGCTAAAAATCACTTTAATCAAATGGAATAAGGTCAATTTCGCGGTATGGCGCAAGCAATCTCCTGACGAACTTGACCATTTCGCCACGTGGCGAAGACATACAGCCACCATTCCGGTGCATTTTCCCGAGTATCCATATTAATTCGTCATCTCGGTTCTACGGGTTCTGAAGATTTTTTGTAATATTTTTTGATAAGCTTTTATTTCAGTAAATTCACATATAAATATAAACGGATTATGAGAAAATTAATTTTAATGCTATTCTTGGTTCCATCATTACTATTCGCTCAGAGCGAGGGTGTTAAATTTGAGCATGGTCTCAATTGGAATCAAATTAAAGAAAAGGCAGCCAAGGAAAACAAATTTATTTTTGTCGATTGTTTCACCACTTGGTGTGGCCCCTGCAAGTACATGACTAGCACAATCTTCCCACAGGCGAAGGTAGGTGATTTCTTCAATGCCAAATTTATCAATGCAAAAATCCAAATGGATAAGACCGAAGGGGATAATGAAGAAGTAAAATCCTGGTACACGGAAGCAGATCGTTTTGCCAAAGATTATAAAGTAGTAGCATATCCTACTTTCTTGATCTTTGATTCAAAAGGCAAGCTTGTACACCGCATTGTAGGGGGCGGTGATGCGGATGGATTTATTGCTAAAGCTCAAAAGGCGTTGGATCCGAACACCCAGTATGAAACCCTATTGGCAAAATTCAATGCTGATCCGCAAAATACAACGATTGCAAAAGCTATGGCCCAAGTGGCAAAAGAAGCTTATGATAAAGAAACACAGGCAAAGGCTGAGAGCATTGTATTATCTTCGCTATCAACAGATCAGATTTTTACAAAAGACAATATAGAGTTATTGATTTCTTCTGCGAGCATTAAGGATTCGAAAGCATTTAACTTAATAAAAGATAACCCAACCAAGTTTGATGCCATCAGCGAGAAGGTTAAAGCAAATGATTTCTTAGCTAAGCTATTGATCAGTGAAGCTGTCAATACCAAAATACTGGCTAAGGAAGCTGTAGATTTTGCTGCTATAGAAAAAGAACTGGCTCAGAAATACCCTACGGTCAATACCGAAAAAACGAGTTTGGAAATGCAACCGCGTTATTTCTCTTATACTAAAAACTATCCTGGATTGAGAGATAGTTTTAATAAGTATATTGCCAAATACGGTTCGACGGTCACAGCAATGGAATTAAACCAGATGGCTTGGTCTATCTTTGAAAATTGTGATGACCCAGCTTGTTTAAAAGCGGCTTCAGAATGGAGCAAATTATCACTGGAGAAGGAAAAAGATACACCGATGTATCTAGATACCTTTGCCAACCTTCTTTATCGTCTAGGTGACAAAGATCAAGCAATCAAAACACAAGAGAAAGCGATCTCACTTTTGACTGCAAACTATAAAAAAGAGGATTATATAGCAACGCTACAAAAAATGAAAAAAGGCGAAAAAACTTGGGAATAAGCAATATCCCAAAACAAAAAGTCCAGATCGACGAAGTTGATCTGGACTTTTTTATTTCAACAGGAATAATTAGCTTACAACTATTTGCTTATCAAAAAGTTAAATGAGTATTGCATTCATCTATCACTCTGAATAATCCAATTGAAACCCAAAATCGTGGTAAGGATCATCAAAAAAAAGATATGCAATCTAAATTTTATTTGTCAATATATGAGATGGAGTCTGCTTCCGAATAATTATTTATATCATGAGATTTTAGAAAAAAAACTTTTAATAAAAAAATTCCATGGTCAATTTCGCGGTATGGCGAAAGGAATCTCCGGACGCACTTGACCATTTCGCCACGTGGTGAAATTATACAGCCACCATTCCGATGCATTTTCCCGAGTATCCATATTAATTCGTCATCTCGGTGAATCACTTAGTCCCTCCCCCTTTCATGAAGCCCAAAAACTCTTAGACATATTGC
>Ga0160467_100845_pt1 | contig 19818 bp, 16 predicted proteins | sample HID1972I_E11MG_FD_108221 | JGI IMG/M metagenome (GOLD analysis project Ga0160467, IMG submission 108221) | Enriched pill bug-associated microbial communities from UW Madison campus, WI, USA - HID1972I_E11 MG | ecosystem: Host-associated > Arthropoda: Insects > Digestive system > Unclassified ... | reverse complement strand
GTCGTCACCCACCACGAACTCTGTCCCCATTACGGCTACGGGTTGTCACCCACCGTGATGGGCGCCCGGTACAATCAGTGTCCTGAATTCCTTGAACCACGGAGCACCCATGAGCCGCCAGATCATCAACACCGAAAAGGCCCCGGCCGCCATCGGCCCCTATTCGCAGGCCGTGCGCGCCGGCAACACGGTGTACTTCTCCGGGCAGATTCCGCTGGATCCGGCCACCGGCGACATCGTCGGCGCCGGCGACGTCGAAGCCCAGGCGCGTCGCGCCTTCGACAACCTCAAGGCGGTGGCCGAAGAAGCCGGTGGTTCCCTGGACCAGATCGTACGCCTGGGCCTGTACCTGACCGACCTGGCCGAGTTCGCCAAGGTCAACGCCGTCATGCAGGACTACTTCAAGGCGCCGTTCCCGGCCCGTTCCACCATCGAAGTATCGGGCCTGCCGAAGGGCGCGGCCTTCGAGGTCGATGCGGTGATGGTCGTCGGCTGAGACCGGCGTGGCACGCAGGGCGGCAGCGACTCCGGCACTGGCTCCAGCAGGTGAAGCATCGCTGGCGATGCTCGCCGGGGTCGGGCCGGCCGTCGCCGGCAAGCTGCAGGCACGCGGCCTGGCGACCCTGCAGGACCTGTGGCTGCACCTGCCCCTGCGTTACGAAGACCGCACGAAGCTGACCCTCATCGAGGACCTGCGCAGCGGCGTGCCGGCGCAGGTGGAAGGTCGCGTGGTGGCGGTGGAACGTGGCATGCGCTACCGGCCCATGCTCAAGGTCGCCATCGAAGACGAAGGGCGTGGCACGCTGGTGCTGCGCTTCTTCCATTTCCGCCAGCAGCAGGTGGGACAGTTCGCGGTGGGCAACCGGCTGCGCTGCTTCGGCACGCCCCGGCCGGGCCAGCTTGGCCTGGAGATCGTGCATCCCAGCTACCAGGTGCTAGGCCGGCATGACGAAGTCGCGCTGGGTGACTGCCTGGACCCTGTGTATCCGGCCGTCGAGGGCGTCGGGCCGGCAACCCTGCGCAAGCTGATCGGCCAGGCGCTGGACCGGCTGCCGGAGGAATCCACGCTGGAACTGCTGCCGCCGGGCTGGCTCGATGGGCTGGCATTGCCGCCGTTGCGAAGCGCGCTGCTGACCGCTCATCGTCCGCCCCCTGATGCGGATCTTTCCGCGCTCGCCAACGGTATCCATCCTGCACAGCGCCGGCTGGCGCTGGAAGAACTGCTGGCCCATCACCTGAGCCTGCGTCGGCAGCGCATTGCACTGCAGGCGCATCATGCGCCGCCGCTGGCAGGCCGCGGGCGGCTGGCGAACGCGTTGCTCAGGCAGCTGCCATTCGCGCTGACCGGCGCGCAGCAGCGTGTGTTCGAGCAGATCCGCGACGATCTCGCGCGGCCAAGCCCGATGCTGCGGCTGGTGCAGGGCGATGTGGGCTCGGGCAAGACCGTGGTAGCGGCGCTGGCCGCCATGCTTGCAGTGGAACAGGGCAAGCAGGTGGCGCTGGCGGCACCGACCGAGCTGCTGGCCGAGCAGCATCTGAACAACCTGCGCGCCTGGCTGGAACCCTTGGGCGTGCAGGTGGCATGGCTGGCGGGCAAGGTCACCGGCAAGGCCCGCGCCAGGGTGCTCGAACAGGTGGCCAGCGGGCAGGCGCAGGTAGTGGTCGGCACCCACGCGCTGATGCAGGAGTCGGTGCTTTTCCACGACCTTGCGCTGGCCATCGTCGATGAGCAGCACCGCTTCGGCGTGCACCAGCGGCTTGCGCTGCGCGACAAGGGTGCAGGTGGCAACAGCGTCCCGCACCAACTGGTGATGACGGCCACGCCCATCCCACGCACGCTGGCGATGTCCGAATATGCGGACCTGGACGTATCGGCGATCGACGAGCTGCCTCCCGGGCGCACGCCGGTGCAGACCGTGGCGCTCAACGCCGATCGCCGCCCCGAACTCATCGAGCGCATCGCACTGGCATGCAGCGAGGGACGCCAGGTGTACTGGGTGTGCACGCTGATCGAAGAGAGCGAGGAACTGGACGCCACCCCGGCGCAGGCGACGTTCGAATCGTTGCAGGCGCTGCTGCCGGGCGTGCGCGTGGGGCTGGTGCACGGACGGCTGAAGGCGGCGGAGAAACTGGCCACGATGGTGGCCTTCAAGGCCGGGCAGATCGATCTGCTGGTGGCTACCACGGTGATCGAAGTCGGCGTGGATGTACCCAATGCCTCGCTGATGGTGATCGAGAATGCCGAGCGCCTGGGCCTGGCGCAGCTGCACCAGCTGCGTGGGCGGGTGGGACGGGGCAGTGCGGTGTCGCGGTGCATGCTGCTGTACCAGGCGCCGCTGTCGAGCATGGCGCGCGAGCGCCTGCAGACCATGCGCGAGACCAATGACGGGTTCCTGATCGCCGAGAAGGATCTGGAACTGCGTGGCCCGGGCGAGCTGCTGGGAACGCGGCAGACCGGACTGGCCGGCTTCCGCATTGCCGATCTGGCCCGCGATGCCGCGCTGCTGCCGGACGTGCATGCGCTGGCCGAACGGTTGCTGGCCGAACAACCGGCATTGGCCGACCGGGTGGTCGATCGCTGGATCGGCACCGCCGTGCGCTATGCCTCGGCCTGACCGCTGACCTGGCGCAACCCTGTGAAGTGCCCGGTAGAGCCGATCCATGATCGGCTGTCCCGTAACCCCCCATCGCACGGTCTTGCAACGGTCATCATCCCGGTCCACACTTCGTTGCCGCTCAGAAGACGGCAATGATGACCAACAAGATCCCGCTGTTGATCGACACCGACCCCGGTGTGGACGACGCCCTGGCCCTGCTGATGGCCTTCGCCGATCAACGCCACGAGGTGGTCGCCCTGACCATCGCCGCCGGCAACGTCGGCCTGGATTACACGGTTCGCAACGCACTCAAGCTCTGTGAGGTTGTCGGTCGCGACGACGTGCCGGTGTTTGCCGGCAGCCCCGATCCGCTGCTGCACCCTTCGGTGGATGCGGCTCACGTGCATGGCCGCGATGGCTACGGCGATGTCGATCTGCCCGCGCCTGCGCGCCAGGCGGAAACCGAGCACGCCGCGCTGGCGATCCTGCGGCTGTCGCATGAATACCGTGGCCAGCTGATGCTGGTGATGCTGGGCCCGCTGACCAACCTCGCGCTGGCGCTGAAGCTGGATCCCACGCTGCCGCAGCGGATCGGGCGCATCGTGGTGATGGGCGGCGCGGTGACCTGCCACGGCAACATCACCCCGGCCGCCGAGTTCAACATCGCCTTCGATCCCGAAGCGGCGCATGTGGTGTTCGGTGCCTTCCCGCACCTGCGGGTGTCCGACTGGGAAGCCACCGTCGCCCATGGGCTGCCGTTGCCGCAGGCCGAGAAATGGCTCGCAGCGGATTCGAGCCAGGCACGCTTCTACGAGCTGATCTCGCGCAAGACCCGCGCGCTGTCCGAAGACAGCAAGGGCGACCGCTGGTTCACCGCCGATGCGCTGGCGATGGCCTGGGCATTGAATCCGGAAGGTGCGCGGCGCGTGGAATCGCGCCCGGTGAACATCGAGCTGAACGGCACGTTCAGTCGCGGCGCCACGATCGTCGACTGGAACCGCCAGACCGGCCAGCCGGACAACTGCGACCTGCTGATGGAGTATGACCAGGAGCGCTTCGAAGCACTGGTGCGTGAGGCGCTGGGCGCCGGGTGAAAGCGGGGTTTCCTGCCCGCCCGGCAGCGGCACGCAGGCCACGCAGGCGCCGGCCATTGGCCGGCATTTCCTGTGGCCCACACGCGGCTTGCCTCATCCGCCAGGCTGCGCTTATAATGCCGCTCTTGACCACCAGCCCATTTACGGTGTGAGCCCATGAAGGCCGATATCCATCCCGAATACCGCGACGTCGTCTTTCATGACGTCACCTCCGATTTCAAGATCCTGACCCGTTCGACCATGTCGGCGAAGGAAACCACCAAGTGGGAAGACGGCAACGAGTATCCGCTCGTCAAGGTCGAAATCTCCTCGGCTTCGCATCCGTTCTATACGGGCAAGCACAAGGTGATCGACACCTCCGGCCGTATCGACAAGTTCCAGAAGCGTTACGCGCGCTGATACGTCGAGCCCGTGCCCGAGCGACGGCCGCGCCCTGTGCGCGGCCGTCTGCTTTTGTGGCCTGTGAAAACATTCATCGGTCGCATCGACGAATGCAGCTCATGGCCATCCGCCATCCGCCACAGGCCCGCGACGTATGGAAAAACGGCTGCGTGAGGGCTCTCCCTCTACGACTTCCGTCTACCCCCCGGAAAATGTTGCTGTGCGATAATGGCGCAATCCATGGCACAGGCTGTGGACGTCATTCACGTGCCTGACCAATGCGCTTGGGCAGGCGCCTTCCCATGAAGGAGCGCACACAGTGTCCGATCTTGATCAGGTCACGCTCAACGCCGGCGAGAAGTCGGTCGTTCTGCCGGTCATCAAACCCACTCTCGGCAACGACTGCGTCGACATTTCGAAGCTGACCAGGGAAACGGGGTATTTCACCTACGATTCCGGCTTCACCGCAACCGCCAGCTGCAAGTCCGCCATCACCTACATCGACGGCGACAACGGCGTCCTGCTGTATCGCGGCTATCCGATCGAGCAGCTCTCGGAAAAGTCCAGCTACGTTGAAGTGGCCTACCTGCTGATCCATGGCGAGCGTCCCGACGCCGCCCAGCTGAAGGCATTCAACGAGGAACTGGCGGCCGAGGCCAACGTCGATACGTCGATCAACACGCTGATCGGCAGCTTCGCCAAGGATGCCCACCCGATGGCCATCCTGACCGCCGCCATCGCGCAGCTGTCGGGTATCTACCACGCCTCGCTGGACCTGTCCGACGCCGACCAGCGCCGCCAGGCCGCCGTGCGCCTGATCGCCAAGGTGCCGACCCTGTCGGCGCTGATCTACCGCCACGGCAAGGGCCTGCCGGCCAACAGGCCGGACACCTCGCTGGATTACGTCAGCCGCTTCCTCAAGCAGACCTTCGAGTCGGCCGACGGCCAGTACGAGCTGAACCAGGACGTGGTCAAGGCACTGGACCTGCTGTTCATCCTGCACGCCGACCACGAGCAGAACGCCTCGACCTCGACCGTGCGCCTGGTTGGTTCGACCGGTGCCAACCCGTATGCATCGGTCGCCGCTGGCGTCACCGCGCTGTGGGGTCCGGCCCACGGCGGTGCCAACGAAGCCGTGCTGAAGATGCTGGAAGAGATCGGTTCGGCCGACAACGTCGAGTCCGCCGTGCTCAAGGCCAAGGACAAGACCTCCGGCTTCCGCCTGATGGGCTTCGGCCACCGCGTGTACAAGAACTTCGACCCGCGCGCCAAGGTCATTGGTGAGATGACCGGCAAGGTGCTCACCCAGCTGGGCGTGCAGGATCCGCTGCTGGATGTGGCCGTCAAGCTGGAACAGGCCGCGCTGCAGGACGACTACTTCGTCGCCCGCAAGCTGTACCCGAACGTGGATTTCTACAGTGGCATCATCTACAAGGCGCTGCAGATCCCGACCGAGATGTTCACCGTCATGTTCGCGCTGGGCCGTACCTCCGGCTGGGTGGCGCACTGGCTGGAACAGCAGGTCGATCCGGAAATGAAGATCGGCCGTCCGCGCCAGGTCTACACCGGCCACGACGTGCGCGATTACCAGGGCTGAGTTTCACTGCCCTGTGCTGTACCGGACGCCCCGCATTGCGGGGCGTTTTTTTTGCAGGATTGGTGGCAGGAAATTGTCGCGCTTTCAAAAAAACATCTCATTACCTATCAAATATCGGCTTCTGCGGGATGGTTCACGAATCGCGATGTGAACGGAATGCTTTTGAAGAATTCCTCACGTCATAACAGTTTGTATCTGGCTAGCCTCTCTCGGCCATCGATGGCTCCAATGAACCGACGCCGTATCCATGTACTGCGGCTCGCCTATACGAGAGAATCCCATGAAGTCACGATCCCCCCTTGCCCTGCTTGCACTGCTGTGCGCAGCTTCCCTGCCTGCATACGCCATACAGACCGACATCAAGGTCTGGGCCGACGTGGATACCACGCTCGCGCTGATGAAGGCCGATGGCAGTGCCCTGACCGACGTAGTCCAGATGAGCCACAATCCGGCCAATGGTCTGACCGCCTGGAGCGAGCAGGTGCGTATCTTTTCCAACGATACCTCCAGGAACGTGGATGTTCGCCTGGGCAACGATGCCGTGCTGACCCCGACCGTCGCGGCCACCGGTGCCGTCCCGGTGCCGCTGACCGTCAGCTTGAACAAGCGGGCGCTGACCGTGGCGGCCCAGGAATTCAAGGCGTCGGATCTGTTCGACGGCGCAATTCCGGGTGCGTCCATCGCCATGGAACTGGGAATAGCCCAGGCCACGCCGGGCAAGATCGCCGCAGCGGGTCTGTATGAAGGCATGGTTACTGTCGTGATGGCGCAGACGACCAGCGCTCCGTAACACCTCTCCGTCGTGCCGGCCCGGCTGCCGGGCCGGCCGCTTGTGGCCGCACCCCCATGAACTTTTCCGTACCTGCCGTCACCCGGCTGGCGGTCGCGCTCGCCCTGTCGTCGGCCCCCGCGTGGGGCGCCATGCGCGGCGTTCCTGCCGGATTCGAGGACCTCGTCGAAGGCCAGACCGAACAACTCGACATCCGCCTGTTCGGTCGCTCGGCCGGGGTGTCGCCGGTGCACGTGACGTTGGACAGCGTGCAGCTCGTCGCGCCGTCGCAGGTGCTGCAGGCGCTGGACCTTTCGCCGGAGGCGCAGGCCGCCTTGTTGCCGGCGCTGTCACAGCCATTGCCACGCAACAGTCATCTGGCCTGTCGCCATGGCAGCGCCGCTGCGGGCTGTGGTTATCTCGATCCACCCACCGATCCCGCTGCGGTGCATGCGTTGTACGACGAGGGCGAAGGGGCCGTGCGCCTGTTCGTGGCCCGCCAGTGGATTGCCGGCAAGCCGGCCATCGAACGTTTCCACCAGGTCAGCAGCAATGCCGAGAACGCCTTCCTGCACCAGCAGACATTGAACATCAGTGGCGGTCGTGACCATCAGGCACTGACCGCGCAGGGGGCCGGCACCTTGGGCCTGTTCCAGCGCGCGCATCTGGCCGTCGAGTGGAACTTCACCCACCAGCGGCATGGCCCCCAGAACGGTCGCGACGATGTCCACTTGGACAACGCCTATTATCGCCATGACATCGGCGCGCAGCACTACCTGCAGCTGGGGCGCATGGACCGGCGCAACCTGTCCAGCCCATTGGGCGGCACTTTCAGCTTCGGCATGCTGCCGCTGGATCGCTTCCAGGGCCTGCGCGTCGGCACCACCCAGGCGTATGTGGATGCCGATGCCGTGGTGCAGGCCACGCCATTGACCGTGCTGCTGGCACGCGATGCACGCGTGGATGCTTTCGACGGCGAGCGCCTGCTGCAGACGTTCTACCTGCAGGCTGGCATCAACCAGCTCGATACCCGGCATTTCCCGTTCGGCAGTTATTCCGTCGGCCTGCGCATCTACGAAGATGGCGTGCTGGTACGTACGGAGGAGGCCCCCTTTGAAAAGGGCGGTGACTGGACCGACAGCAGCGTGCAGTGGTTCCTGCAGGGAGGTCGCCGCGACGAGCGTCGCGAGGATGGATTCGATGGAGAACGAGCGGCAATGACCGGCCTGCGCGTGCCACTGGGGCGCAGCGTGGCCATCACTGCCGGCCTGGCCGATATCGGCGGATTCAGCTACGGCGAAGTGCGCCTGGATCTGCGCCATGTGTTCGCCACCCAGGACATCCGCGCCGGTTTCAGCGGCATGCAGGGCAGCGATGGCAGTCGTGGCCAGCAGCATCAGGTGTCCTATCATCGCCGTGCCTCATGGAATGTCTACCACCAGCGCCTGCGCGGAATTGCCTGCCAGTTGCGGGACGAGGCGCGCGACCGGCTGGGCTGCACCGATTCGCTCAGCGCTTCGATGGCCCTGCCGGTGGCCGGCGGCAGCATCTACGTCGCCTATACCCGGCGGCAGAGCTGGCGATCCGGACGGGAGCTGCCCGGCGGCAGCGACGATCCGCTGGCCCGTCTCCGTCCTCTGTTGCCGCCACCGCTGCCGGGCCCCGTCCGGCAGGCGCACCTGAGCCGCACATGGCAGGCCAGTTACAGCCGCACGCGGCGCTGGAATGAATTCAGCACAGCCACGCGGCTGGGTATCTGGCAGCAGCACGCCGATGGCGTCCTGCGCGGTGGACGCGACCGCGGCGTATACGTCAACCTGGCCCTGACACGCCTGCAGCGGGGTGACCGCGGCAGCTCGCAGCGACGCTATGGCGTGGACATCCGCCAGCCGGAACATGCGCGGCCGGACGTCGGTTACAGCGCAGGACAGAGCCTGCGAAAGGAGCACGACAACGACTACCGGGAGATATCGGCCGACCTGCGTGCCAACAACAGCGATCGCTACAGCGCGTCCATTGGCGCGCAGGTGCAGAACCCGCAGGGCCATAGCGGGGCCGCCGTATCCCACTACAGGCAGCGGGGTCGCAGCGAGATGGCCTACAGTGCCACGCACAGTTCCGGGCTGGCGCTCGGCGCGCGCGGACTGTACTGGGGCGGAGGACTGGGGGCAGAGTCAGGCCTGGCAGTGCAGGTGGATGACAGCGATGACCTGGAGCTGCGCGGCGTAGCCGCCGAACTGCAGGTGGCCGGCCTGCGCCGGCAGCGCCTGCAACTGGGCGAACGGCGGCTGCTGCCGCTGCCGGCATACCAGTCCCATCGTGCCGACGTGCAGGATGCCAGCACGCTGGACAGCACCGCAGCCGTGCGCGTGAGAGGCCAGGACGGTGCGCGTTCGCTGTTCCTGCCACCGGGCCGCCTGCTGAGCATGCCCATTCCGATCGAGGTGACCTACACCTTCATCGGCCGGGCGCAGGATATCGCTGGGTTGCCGCTCGGCGGCGCACGCATTCTGAACGCACCCGTGCCCGGCACCGGTGCCAACGGCGGCTTCGTCGCCGATTTCCCACGTCGCGAACACATGCTCTATCTGCTGCAGCATGATCGCCTGCTGCAATGTCCGTTGCAGGTGCATGAGCGCCGCAGCGTGGTGCTGCTGGTCGGCACCGTGCAATGCGAACCGTTGGCCGTGGCCCGGTTGCCAGCCGATATCCGCCAGCAGGGGCGCGTGATGCGGTTGCTGCAGGAACAGGCATTGATCGCCGCGACACCCCGGACCGCCGCGGCGGGAGATACACCATGAAGCGGACCAGCGTGTGGGCGGCAGCGATGCTGGCCGTGGTTTCAATGATGCCGGGGGCCTGGGCGCAGCGCCCACCGGAGACTCATCCATCCGGTGAGAGCCGGCATATCGTCATGGGCTGGGATCGTTCGACCATGCCGGGAGACCTGGAATTATGGGCTCCGCACGTGATGCTGGGGTATGAACAGCAGGGAACATCCGGATATGGGCAGCTGTTCCTGACCTGCGCCTCCAATTCCAGTGCGGCGACCGGTCGTTGTCCCATCCAGGACACCCTGGAGAATGCCCCGAACGTCGTGAGCAGGATACCAGTGCTGTTCACTGAACATCGCAGTGGAACGCAGGTCGAGCTGGAATTCACCGCCGACATCATGCGTGCGGATGGCACACCCGCCTGTAATTCCGGCTACTGGTCGGGCCAGCTGCGTCCAATATGGTCGTCGGCCTTCGGTACCTGCGCGGGCAAGGGCCGGGTCGGCACGGGGGGAAGCATGCGTCTGGATTCCAGGCAGCTCCAGCGCCTGGTCGCCGGGCGCTGGACGGGAAGACTCGAGCTCACGCTTCGCAAGCCGCCGCACCAGCCCCTTGCAAACTATGCCTTCAGCTTTGAGTTCACCATTACCGATCACGACGCGGTCGCGATCTACTTTCCCGCGTTCGACCAGATCACTCCGCACGTTGGCCTGAATCTCGTATACGACCCGGTCGCGCAGACCGTTGCAGGTCGCGCGCTGCTGGACATGTGCCTGTACGACGGCCTGGGTTCGCAGAGCGAATACCTGGGCGTGACCGTGCGCGATACCGGGTCCCGTCCTCCTGGTGGCGGCGGATATTCCGTCTGGCATCAGGACGGTGGCAGCGATTCCAGCCAGCGCCTGGACTACACCATCACCCTCGGCCATGCCGGTGCACGCCTGCCAATGGCCAACAACGTGGAACAGCAGCTGCGCGGCATCGACAGTGCCCAGCTGCGCCCGGTGGTCCTGCCGGGCATGAGCCAGACAGTGTTCTGCGTGCCCACTCCGCTCACCCTCGACACACCGCCGGTACCGGTCAGCAGCAAGCGTCCGGGCTACTACAGCGGCGACCTGCAGGTGGAACTCCGCCTGCCCACCTCGCGTCCCTGACCTTCCTGGAGCTCGCCGTGAAACAGTTTCATTCCGTCCTGTTGTCGCTTGCCCTGCTGCTGCCCCTGCCGGCCAACGCCAACCTGACCGTGCATCCCATGCGCGCCTCGGTGGATGCGAAGAAGGGCGCGCAGATCCGCGTCTATTCGCAGTCCACCCAGGCGCAGTACGTGCAGGCGACGATCCGCCGCATCGAAGATCCTGCCGGTCCCGGCGAACGCGAGGTGGACGTCGATCCCGATGAAGCTGCGATCGCCATCACTCCCGGAAAGTTCGCCCTGGCGGGCGGCGGAAACCGCCTGATACGGGTGATTCCGCTGCGGCCCGTGCGTCAGGAAACCGCCTATCGCCTGTACTTCGAAGGCGTACGCGGCCCGGACGATACCACGCTGGAACATGCGGGCGACAACGCCCGCGCCACTGTGGGCGTCAGCCTGGTCTGGGGTGCGCTGGTCAACGTGCTGCCTGAAGAGGGGCGTGCCGGGATGCGTGTGGAGGGCAATCAGCTGCACAACATCGGCACGTTGCGACTGGGCATCACCAGCATCGCCGACTGCGAAGGCAGCCGCTGCACGGCGCATGACGTTTCGCGCAGCCTGTATCCCGGCGGCACGTTGGAACTGCCGTTCACTTTCCAGCGTGGCCACACCCTGCAGTTGCGCTATCGGCTGACCCGCGATGGTTATCGCGAACATATGCAGACCCTTGCTCCTTGAGTCCATCCCGCCCCGACCGTCGTGCCGGGGTAGGCACTACGCTTGTACCGTTGGGGAAAACACCATGAAGACGCTTCATCGACGCATCTGTTCAAACATCCGGCAGCCTGTGAGGTATGCAGGCGCTGCGGTTGCCCTCATTGCGCTGGCCGCTGCTTCGGAATCGGCCGAGGCAGCTGCAGCGCTCGACGATGCGCAGGCGCCCGCGCCGGGCAGCCTGGTCGGCCAGGCATCGGCCAACGGCAACATGCGTATCGGCGCGCAGAACAGTGGCCTGGTGGTGGAGATGGCCAACACGGATGGCACGAAGTGCCGCATCATCAACATTGGCGATGCCGACCTGGAAATATCCGGTGACCAGGCCATGGCCGGCCGGCAACTATACGCCACCAATGCGATGGCGCGGTACCAGGACCAGGCGTTTGCCACGTATTCCCAACAGCGGAGCGATCAGCGAACCCGTATCGAAGGCAGCCGTGACGACCCGGAGCAACGGCGCGAGGATATGGACAGTTTCGCGCCCGACCTGGAGGGAATGGTGACGTCCAGCGCTTACCGCAGCCAGGTGGACATGGGGGGCGCACGGGTGACCGGTGTGGCGGCGGGGGATGCCAGCTCGGCTGGAAGTACCGATGCGGTCAATGGCGGACAGTTGTTTGCCACCAACCAGCGGGTGGATGCCGTGGCGGCACAGGGAAAGTTTGTCGCCGTGGGCGGCGGTGGCGATCTCGCGCCGGCGGTTTCCGGGGCGTTCGGTATTGCGATTGGTGACTCAGCCGAAGCGTCCATCGACAACGAGGGCGGCGTCGCCATCGGCAGCTATTCGCGCGCGCTTGGCGTGAACTCGGTCGTCCTGGGGCGAGGGGGATTCGTGCACGAGAATGGGCACAGTTCCTTTGCGTTGGGTACGGGTTCGGCGGTCTACCCGCGGTATGGAGTGGCTCTGGGCGCCGAGACGCTGGTCGGCCCGGATGCGGAGAACAGTGTTGCCGTCGGCAATGCATCCTACGCGCGGGAGGCAAACACAGCGTCCTTTGGAAACGACGGTTTCCGACGCCGCCTGGTCAACGTCGCGCCGGGCACGGGAACGCATGAGGCAACCACTTATGCGCAGCTCAATCAGTCTCTTGCCACGCTGGGCGGCGATGCAGGACTGGACGACAAGGGCAACATCATCGCGCCGACCTACAGGATGCAGGGCGGTACCCAGAATACGGTCGGCGATGCACTGAGCATGCTGGATGGCGCGGTGACCAGGACTGGATCGCGCGTCGGCACCCTCGAAAGCCAACTGCGTTCGATGTTCCAGCCAGCGTCTTCCGCACATGGTGATGGGCCGATCCAGCTCAGCCTCGCCGGTGCCAACGGCATGGTGATTTCCAACGTGGCCAACGGCGCGATTGCGCCGGGCAGCCGCGACGCGGTCAATGGTGGCCAGCTGCATGCGGTGCAGCAGCAGCTCAACGGCCGCATGGACGGACTGGAAGAGCGCGTCGACGAACAACCATCTGCCGATTCGCTGACCATGGCGCCAGCCGCTGAAGCACCCGTGGGGACGCCGGCTGCCGATGCCGGTGCACAGACGCCGGAGGCCACCGGCTCGCCACAGCCGGGGACAGCTGACAACGGCAGCAGGATGACCGGCAGGACCGCCAAGGGCGACGAGCCATCGGCGGCCCCGCAGGTGGATACCCGCCAGCTGGACGAGTTGCTGGCGCGTGCCAACCACTACACCGATGGCGCCATCAGCGGGCTGGAAAAGCGCTTGGACCGGATGGACCGGCGCTACAGCCGGATGGCTGCGATGAACAGCGCGCAGGGCGCGATGGCGATGAACACGGCCGGCCTGCAGACCATGAACCGCCTGGGCGCGGGCGTCGGCCATGCCGAGGGCGAAGCGGCGATGGCGGTGGGTTACCAGCGCGTGCTCAATCCGCGCGGCTCGGCCACCTTCAGCCTGCATGGCGCGTTCACCAACAGCGGCGAGCGTGGTGTTGGACTGGGTGTCGGCGTGGGCTGGTGAATACCCGGCAGGTGCTAGCCGGCCAGCAGCGCTTTCAACTGTGCCAGCGATGCGCGCCGCATTGGCTTTTCATCGACCGGCGACAACGGAGCCTGGCGTAGCGCATCGTACGGCAGCACCACCAGTTCGAAGACGAGGTCTTCGGCGGTGAACAGCCAGGCGGGGGCCGCATGCGTGCGCGTGCGGTCCATGCGCAGGCGGCGGCTGCGTGATTCGGTGGGGATTCCATGTTCGTCCAGGAAGCGCTGCACGGCGTCGGCGTCATCGTCATGCAGATGGAGCTGCACGGGACTGTTGGCATCGGCGGTGCCTTCCAGCACCGGCCCGACCAGGCGCGGCGAGAACGGCTGCAGGAATTCAAGAGCGTGCACGGCTGCCTGGCGGCGGCGCTGCAGCTCGTTGTCGTGTGCCGGGCCGGCGAACAGGCGCTGGTATTCGCGCAGCGCGTCTTCGATTTCCACGTTGCGTGGCAACGATGCTTCATCGTGGATGCCCAGCCGGTCGGCGGCCTTCAGCTTGGCCTGGTGGAAATCGCGGATGCCGCCTTCGGACATCAGCCGGGCGGCTTCATGGGCGAGCCGATGGCGGCGTTCGCGGGTCTGCGTGTTGGCATGCTGGCGTGCGCGATGCATGTGAGGTGTCCCCGGCATGGCTTGCAGGCAGAGTACACGACACGAGCCCGGCAGCAGCGCATGGGTCGGCTCTACCCATGCGCGGTGGTAGTGCCGACCCATGGTCGGCACCTGCACCCGGCCGCCGGTCAGAAAATATCGAACGCGGCCGCGTCGGCCTGTGGCGTCTGCAGGTTGAGATCGTAATCCTGCAGCCGGTCCAGGTCCTCTTCCTTGACCCACTCGGTGGCCCCGTTGAGGCTGGCCTGCACCATGCCTGCCGGCGGATCGTTCTGCGCGATCGGCGAATCCTTCAGGGCCGTGCGCATGTAGTCGATCCAGATCGGCAGCGCGGCCTTGCCACCATATTCGCGGTATCCCAGCGAACGGAAATCGTCGCGGCCTACCCATACCGTGGTGGCATAGGCACCACCGAAACCGGAGAACCAGGCATCGCGGTGGTCATTGGTGGAGCCGGTCTTGCCGCCCACATCCTCGCGGCCGAGCACCTTGGCCGCGGTGCCGGTGCCGCGCTGGACCACGTCGCGCATCATCGATACCAGCTGGTAGGCCGTGCGCGCATCGATCGCCCGCGGGGCCACGCGGGCGTCCGGATTGACAGGCACCGCAGCGGGCACCTCGGGAACCGTCGCTGCCTGCGCATCGGTGGCCGGCGATGGCGGTGGCGTGGCGGCACCGAAATTGAAGCCGTCCACGACCTGCTGGGCAGGCCGCCCGTCGTGGGTCCCGCCGCATTCGCGGCAGGCCAGCGCGGGGTTTTCCTTGAAGATTTCGACGCCGTCGCGGTCGGTCACCCGGTCGATCAACCAGGTATCCACGCGCGAGCCGCCGTTGGCAAACACCGCGTAACCACGGGCCACCGACAACGGCGTCAGCGAGGCCGTACCCAGCGACATCGACAGGTTCGGTGGCAGCTCGGCTTCGGCAAAGCCGAACTGGCTGATGTACTTGCGCGCGTAATCCACGCCCATGCCATCCAGCAGCCGCACCGACACCAGGTTGCGCGACTGCACCAGGGCCTCGCGCAACCGCATCGGGCCGCGGAAGCCGCCGCCATCATTCTGCGGCGACCAGGTCTTGCCGCGGCGGTCGCGGAACACCACCGGCGCGTCGAGCACGATCGAAGCCGGGTTGTAGCCCTTGTCGAATGCGGCCGCATAAATGAACGGCTTGAAGCTCGAACCGGGCTGGCGACGCGCCTGGGTGGCGCGGTTGAATTTGTTGCCGGAGAAGCTGAAACCGCCCACCAGCGCCTTCAGTGCGCCACTGTTGGCATCCAGCGAAACCAGCGCGGACTGGCCGCGCGGGATCTGGTCCAGCAGCCACTCGCCCTCCTTTTCCCCGGTCCTGACGCGCACGATGTCGCCACGCTTGAGCAGCCGGGCAGGGGACTTTCCGGTCCAGCGCGAGGCGGCAACGGGCAGGGTGAGTTCACGGCGGTTGGCCAGCACCACGGTGGCGCTGCCATCGGCGGCGGTGGCAGCGACGATCGCCGGCAGCAGTCCGGCCTGTGCGCTGATGCCGGCCAGGTGCGTGGCCAGTGCCGTGGCGTCCTCGTCGGCGCCCACCTCCACCTGTTTCTCCACGCCGTGCCAGCCATGGCGATGGTCGTACAGCAGCAGGCCATCGCGAACGGCCAGGTTGGCCGCGGCCTGCAGGCCGGCATCGATGGTGGTGGTCACGTGGTAGCCCTTGTTGACCACGTCACCCCCGAACCTTGCGATCATTTCCTGGCGCACCAGTTCCGCCACGTACGGGGCCTCGGCCTGTACCGGGGGCTCGTTGGCGGTGGCGTGCATCGGCACCGCCTTGGCGGCATCGGCGTCGGCCTGGCTGATGAAGCGCAGGTCCGCCATGCGCTGCAGCACGTAGTTGTCGCGACGCTGGCGCGCCCGTTCCGGATTGGACAGCGGGTTGCCGGACGAGGGGAACTTGGGGATGCCGGCCAGTGAAGCCATCTCGTCCAGGTCCAGCTGGTCCAGCGACTTGCCGTAGTAGAACTGCGCAGCCGCAGCCACGCCGTAGGCGCGGTTGCCGAAGAAACTCTTGTTCAGGTACAGCTCGAAGATCTCGTCCTTGCTCAGTTCCGATTCGATCTTGCGCGCCAGCAGGATTTCCGCGAGCTTGCGGGTATAGCTGTATTCGGAGCTCAGGAAGAACTGCCTCGCCACCTGCTGGGTGATGGTCGAACCGCCCGGCACGCGCCTGTCGTCGGTGGTCGCCAGCAGCCATACCGCGCGCGCGATGCCCTTGTAATCCACGCCGCCGTGCTCGTAGAAGCGGGCGTCCTCGGTGGCCAGGAAGGCCTGCTTCAGCCGTTCGGGCACGTCCTTCATGGTGATGGGGATGCGGCGTGTCTCGCCGAACACGGCCATCAGCTGGCCATCGGCGGCGTACACGTACATGGGCTCCTGCATCTCCACGTCGCGCAGGGCCTGCACGTCCGGAAGCTTTGAGGAGATGGCGAGGTAGAGGCCGCCCGCGGCGGCAGCGCCGACCAACGCCAGGACCAGGAACACGACCAGGATCCAGCGCAGCCAGCGGCGAAAGCGTGTCATCTGTGACAGATTCCGATTGCAGAATTCATGGCCGCAGAGTATAGATTACGCAAGGGGCTGGCTGGGGTCGGCCTTGGGGAATGCAAGGGGAAGCCGCAACGCCGTGTCCTTCTGTGGAGCTTTCTTCACGGCTGGTGGTTGCCATTTGCAAAAAAAACGTTATTAATGCGCGGTCGCAGCTCAGCGACCTAGTGCAACCCATCGGCAGGGGAGAAACCGTGGGGCTCATCCCAAAAAGTCAGTCGCCGCTTATTGGCGTCGACATCAGCTCGACTGCGGTCAAGCTTCTGCAGCTGTCCCGCAGCGGCAATCGATTCCGCGTGGAACATTACGCCGTGGAACCGTTGCCGCCGAATGCGGTGGTGGAAAAGAACATCGTCGAGGTGGAAGCAGTAGGCGAAGCCATCCGCCGGGCGGTCAACCGTTCCGGCAGCAAATCCAGGCTGGCGGCCGCGGCCGTTGCCGGTTCGGCGGTGATCACCAAGGTGATTCCGATGCCGGCCGATCTGGACGAGAACGAGATGGAGGCCCAGGTCGAACTGGAGGCCGTCAACTACATTCCGTACCCGATCGAGGAAGTGAATCTCGATTTCGAAGTGCTGGGTACCATCCCGAACAATCCGGAAATGGTCCAGGTGCTGCTGGCCGCCTCGCGTTCGGAAAACGTGGAGCTGCGCCAGTCAGCGTTGGAGCTCGGTGGCCTGACCGCCAGGGTGATGGACGTGGAAGCCTTCGCGGTGGAGAACGCCTTCGCGCTGGTGGCCAGCGACCTGCCGGTGGCCAGCGATGGCGTGGTCGCACTGGTGGATATCGGTGCCACCATGACCACCCTGAACGTCCTGCGCGGCGGTCGCAGCCTGTACAGCCGTGAACAGGTGTTCGGTGGCAAGCAGCTGACCGACGAGATCATGCGCCGCTTCGGCCTGAGCTATGAGGAAGCTGGCCTGGCCAAGCGTCAGGGCGGGCTGCCGGAAAGCTACGCAATGGAAGTGCTGGAGCCGTTCAAGGAAGCGGCGGTGCAGCAGATCAGCCGCCTGCTGCAGTTCTTCTACGCCGGCAGTGAGTTCAACCGGGTCGACCACATCGTGCTGGCCGGTGGCTGCGCGGCCATTGCCGGCCTGCCTGAGCTGGTGGAAGAACAGCTGGGCGTGCCAACCGTGGTGGCCAACCCGCTGGCGCAGATGACGCTGGGTCCCAAGGTGCAGGCGCATGCGCTGGCACAGGATGCTCCGGCGCTGATGATCGCGACCGGCCTGGCCATGAGGAGCTTCGACTGATGGCAAGGATCAACCTGTTGCCCTGGCGTGCCGAACGGCGCAAGCAACGCCAGCGCGAGTTCTACGCGATGCTCGGCCTGGCGGCCGTGGGCGGCCTGCTGCTGTCGTTGATGGTGTGGTTCTACTACGACCGCCAGGTCAGCGGCCAGGGCGAGCGCAATCAGTTCCTGCAGGCGGAAATCGACAAGGTCAAGCTGCAGAACAAGGAAATCGACCGCCTGGATTCGCAGAAGGAACGCCTGCTGGCGCGCAAGAGGGTCATCGAGGAACTGCAGGCCAAGCGTTCGCAGATGGTCCACCTGTTCGACGCGCTGGTGCGCACCATTCCGGACGGCGTCGTGCTCACGGCGCTGAAGCAGGAAGGCGATGTGTTGACGCTGGAGGGCCGGACCCAGTCCAACGCCCGCGTGTCCGCCTACATGCGCAACCTGGAAACGTCCGGCTGGATGACCAACCCGGAACTGTCGATCATCGAAGCGCGCGCGCCGGACAAGGAAAAGGATGCCCGTAGCGGCCCGGTTTCCGACCTCGGTGCCTTGCCTTACGTGTTCGTGGTGAAGGTGAAGCTGCCGGCGCAGACCGAAGCGTCCACGCTCAATCCGGATGGTTCGGTGGCTGATCCCGCCGCGGCGGGCGTGGCTGTCGATCCAGACGCAGCGGACATTGCGCCGCTGTCGGCGGGCGATGGCAACGCGGCTGCTCCGGCATCGGCTCCGGCCGGTGCGCCGGCGACCGATGCCGCGCCGGCTACCACTGAATCCGCTGCGCCCGCGGGCAGCCGCCTGACTCCGGCCGCTCCGCCGCAATCGCCACCGTCGCCGGCGGCTGGACAGGAGGGCTCGGCATGAGCCAGAAGAAGTTCAATCTCAACGAGCTCGACTTCAACGACATCGGCAACTGGCCGCAGCAGGCCAAGGTGGTGTTCTGCGTGCTGATCGCGCTGGTCATCATGGCGGCTTCCTGGTTCCTGCTCATCAGCGGCAAGCGTGATGAGCTGGCCTCGCTGGAAAGCCGCGAGACCGAACTGCGTGCGGCGTTCGAAAAGGAACAGGGCCGCGCGGTCAACCTCGAACCGCTGAAGCAGCAGCTGGCGCAGATGGAGCAGGTACTGCAGCAGATGCTGCGGCAGCTGCCCAGCAAGACCGAAATGCCGGATCTGATCATCGATGTCTCGCAGACCGCACTGTCCAGTGGCCTGGTCAACGAGCTGTTCGAGCCGCAATCGGAGCAGGTACGCGAGTTCTACGCCGAAAAGCCGATCAAGCTGCGCATGGTGGGCAGCTACCACCAGTTCGGCGCGTTCGTCAGCGGTGTGGCGTCGCTGCCGCGGGTGGTGATCCTGACCATGCACGACATCAACCTGAAGCCGAAGGACCCCAAGACCGGCATCACGTCCTCTTCCGTGCGGTCCGGTGCGCTGGAGCTGTCCGGCACGGTCAAGACCTATCGTTACCTTGACGAGGCCGAGATGGAGCAGCAGGAGAAGGAAGCCGCCGACAAGGAAGCAGCTGCCAGGAAGGGGGCCAAGCGATGAGCCGTTCCCTGTTGCTGCGCGGTTGCGGCCTGCTGGTACTGGCACTGCTCGCTGGCTGTGGCCGTGGCGTGACCAGTACCCCGGGCGACGCCCCCAACCTGGAAAAGTGGGTGGCCGACGTGCGTGCGCGCCCGGCGCCGGCGCTGGAACCGCTGCCGGTGATGCAGCAGTTCGAGACCTTCGAGTATTCCGCACAGGGCATGCGCGATCCGTTCACCGACGCATGGGTCAACCCGCAGGGCGGCAGTGGCCTGCGCCCGGACCCGAACCGCCGCAAGGAACCGCTTGAAGCGTTCCCGCTGGACAGCCTGGACATGGTCGGCACCATTGGTACCGGCGCCAGCACGGTGGCGGTGGTGATGGCACCGGACAAGGTGAGCTACCGGGTGCGGCCGGGCGTGTACATGGGGCAGAGCGATGGCCGGGTGACCGGGGTCTTCGAGGACCGCATCGAACTGATTGAGCTGGTGCCGGATGGCGCGGGCGGGTGGCTGGAACGGCCGGCCTCGCTTTCGCTTGAAGATCAATGATCGTTTACTGGGGATAGCACGATGACCTTTCACAATGCCAAGGGGCTGCGTCCGATCCGGCGCCCAACCTTGAACCGCGTCGGTGCGCTGGGAGTCGCGCTGATGCTGGCCTGCGGCCAGGCGACCGCTGCCGCGCCCGCCGGCGCGCCTGCCGCCGCCGTTGCCGCGCCTGCCGCCGCGCC
>Ga0160467_100844_pt1 | contig 19839 bp, 13 predicted proteins | sample HID1972I_E11MG_FD_108221 | JGI IMG/M metagenome (GOLD analysis project Ga0160467, IMG submission 108221) | Enriched pill bug-associated microbial communities from UW Madison campus, WI, USA - HID1972I_E11 MG | ecosystem: Host-associated > Arthropoda: Insects > Digestive system > Unclassified ... | reverse complement strand
CTTCTCCCTCTTTGAGAGCTCTTACAATCTGTGTTTCTGTAAAACGTGTCTTTTTCATCTTATTACTTAAATCTAAACATTTATGTCCAGTTTTAAGCTGTTTGATTTTTTGGGACACTTACAATTTGTATTGAAATGTATTTTTCATCTTTTATAAAGATTCTGCATGGATGTTTTCTAAATTTTTAATGACCAATTTAAAATAGCGTCCATAACATCGATCCAATACGGTTTATCATTGCCCTGCTTATTGTTGATCTCAAAAACTGTAAATTCAATATTCACAATTTTGTTTTTTTGAGCAATGGCTACTTAAAATAAAAAAGCAGAGTATGCATTTAAACACATTGGATTATCTGTCTAAGATAATAGTTTTTCCAATTTTTTAATTCATATTGTTTCACTAATAATGATCATGCAACTTTTTATAATTACGACTTATATTGATTTTAAATATTTCTCTCGAGCAATACTTTTGAAATTGGAATATTTTCAAACTAGGTTCTAACGTAAGGGTTAAGGTTTTTGATAATAATCAAAATGAGATATTCGAAATGCTATTTTCTAAATTGAGCAAGTAAGCATAAGGTTATTTAATAAGTGATAACATATAATCCTGTTGTCAAAAACTAGTTTAATTATATTAATTTTATAGGACAAAGTTATGCCTCTGAAATAATCAATTGATCAACTTGGCATTTTAAAGATCTTGTATACACACGAGACCGTTGATCTGGTTTGGGAAAATATACGATTTTGCAAAAAATCAAATTCTTTTTCGAAGCCAGGTTATAATTAATAACTTTATTTCAAATGAATCAAAAATATCTGCTTACACTATTTTTTATGATAGTAAGCCATTTTACATACGCACAATTTGCAAAAATCATCGATAAGGATGGTTATGTAAATGTGAGGAAGCAAGCGTCAGTTACTAGCGAAATTGTTTCAAAAATTAACACTGATAAGATTGTTTATGCATTCCCCGATGAAAAACTTCGGGATTGGATAATTGTTGATTATACTGATCATCAGAATGAGAATATTACTGGATATGTACACCATTCTAGAATTAAACTAATTGAATCCTATGAAAAGATCCCAATTAAATCCTTTAATGATAGCATTGCAAAATTTATATCGAAAGATGTGAATGTGGAAATTAAGTCCGAAAAATTTGATTATATAAAAAAAAAAAGATACTTTTCATCGACAAAATATGAGGCTTATACCGTTGAAGACAAATTTAAAGGGCAGCAGGTTTGGGGAACAGATGGTACAATTCCGATAAGCCATTATACATCCATAACAGCTATGATAAAAGGTAGGAATATCCAAATTCCAGAAGAGGAAATTGAAAACCTATTTAATGTAAATAGTGAGTTTGCAGCATGTTATTACGACAATCTAAATGATACTTTATATATCACTTCTGTTAATGGTGATGGTGCAGGAGGATATGCTGTATTGTTTAAGATTGAAAAAGGTATCTATAAAGCTAGAGTTGTAACAATGCCCTTTTAGTATAAGCAAGGATATTTCAGTTTTTGATTAATAGAGCACAAATAACGCCAGGCATATGGAAAATCAATAAAATATGTTTTAATACAAGTTGCAATACTCATCACTTCATTAACCAAATAAAATGAATAACATTAATAAATATTTTTACCGCTTTTTTATTTTCATTTTAATTTCAGTTCCGATGCATGTACTCTCCCAAAGTATTAAAAATAAAAACAAGTATACTTACGTGGTAAGAGAAGAAAAGGGGGACCTAAATCATGATGGTAAAATAGATAGAGTAACTGTGAAAATGGATACTATAGATGAAACAAGGCCGTTAAGACTGCAAATTTTCTTATCTCAACCTAATGGAAAGCCAGCTTTGGCGACATCCTCAGATAAAATTATCGAACCGCAGTATCCTAGCGAAAACCAAGGCAAGTTTAATGGCTATCAAATTCCTAGTTTCTTTATAGAAAATGGAATTTTAAAAATGTGGAGCGAAATTAAAGGCGGAAATATTACCTACCACTTCAAATATAACAAAGGTAATTTTGAATTGATTCATGTCGATAAGCTTACATACAATGCTACCAAAGGTTATATTGATGAAAATACAATATTCACAGAAACTAAATTTGACTTGATTACAGGTATTAGAACCGAATCTGATGAAAAGTTAGGATCTACTAAACCGCTGGCGGTTCGAAAAAAAAGAGTTTTAATACGACCTTTACCCAAAATACAAGATATTAAATTTTCTGATAAAGATCTTTATTAATTATATAACAGTTTTACCCGGTATAAAAATAGGTGATGGTGCTATTATAGCTACAAATTCTACCGTCACACGTGATGTGGAGCCCTATTCGATTGTAGGGGGGAAATCCTGCAAAACTCATTAAAATGAGATTCTCACAGAAGAAAGTACAAGAGCTTTTAGACTTGCAATGGTGGGATTGGGATATTGAAATGATAACCGAAAACCTGGAGTATCTTACTAAAAGGTTAGAAGAGTAAAAAGGGGCCTTGTCTCGGTTGGACTTTCGTTTTTCACTCTCCAAATTTCAGTCTCTATTTTTAGTTCAGAAAGCCCTAGTGCTTATATTTAAGCGATTATAATTAAAAGTTGACCCGACTCTTTTTCTTCTCCGGAAGTCCATTCTTAAACGAAGGAATTTGGACTATCAAAAGTGAATATTCCAATTTTTCTATAGACTTCATTCACATCCTAATGCCAGATTTTTAAAAGAATACAATATATGTATCACAGATATTGTATTAGGCAAACAAACTCATTTCAGTAAAAAACGGAAGCTAAATGAACATACATCTTGGGTATGTGCCATAGTGGTCATTGAATATAAAAGCAGTAATAAAGATTTTTTCTATCTCAACTCTATCATAATAATGATACCTATTTGATGGTTTATAATTTAAAGGTTCTTTATGGTAATATAGCATGTACATGTAGCAATATTGACTTATAATATTATATAGATTTACAATATTATTGTACTACAATATTGCTTAAATACTGTATAGTTACCAATTAGATATTCGTATGTACATCTTATGGATATATAATCTGATTTATAAATCTTTATCCTTTATTAAGGAAGAATGCATTACGCAGTTAACTGTTTTCGATGTGGAATCTGAAATTATGTTTGATAAAAAAATACAAAGATCAGGAGTTGGTTTCATTGTTGAAAGTAGGCGGGGGAGTCAGCGATTACTCTCAATTTATGAAAAATTCTGAAAAGGGTTTTTTCTTTCAGCTCTGGATTCGGAGTGTTAAAATGAAAGTGGAGAACTCGAGTGCTTATTTTCTTATGGATACGCGATATAAGGTCAGCTATAACAGGAATCTGAAGGTATATGGATGAAGTCCAAAATTTATGTAACTCCGAAAAAAAACAAAATCGTACATATGACCAATACAACCATTAAGGCCGTAGGCCTGCTTTTCAGCAGTACATTTCTATACGGCTGTTTACATGCACAAAATTACACATTAAGCTCACCACAATCGATTTTAGATGAAAAAGAAATTGCAGCAGGAGTACTCAGACTAAATGTAGATATCTTAAAAGATGATATTCGTTATGCTGTTGAATACAAAGGTCAGCCAGCTATTTTGGCTTCTCCCTTAGGTATGGTGGTAGATAACCAAAACATAGCGAGCGATGTTACCATATTAAATGTTAAAGATACGCAACATGACGAAACTTATAAGAGTCGTGGCAATCACGAATTCAATCGCGATCATTATATCGGTAAGACTTTCGAGCTGAAGAATAATCCAACCGGTCAGGTTTTCTATTTAGATACCCGCGTTTACCCAAACGGTATAGCGATCAGATACCGCCTTGAAGCAAAAGAATCCCGTGCTATCTATGATGACAAAACAACCTTCCAATTTCCACAGGGTACAAAAGTATGGTATTCCAGCGGACCCTTTCAGTATGATTGGTTGCAACAGTATCAGCACCGTGATGTAGCAAAGATCGAAGGCGAGCTATTGGCACCGCCACCTACTTTCTTATTGCCCAATGGCGTTTATGCCTCCATTACAGAGAGCAATCTGTTCAATTTTCATGGAGCTGTCCTGTTCGGAACAAAAGCCAATCAGGTCAAGTTTGGTTTTGTGGAAAACAAAGGACATGTGGTTACTGGAGCTAAGATCGGACTACCGTCCAGTCAATACTGGCATGAGAAAGTGACCGGACTTCCCTGGATCGCAAAACCAAATACCGATTCGAATGAAATCGTATCTCCATGGCGTGTGCTGACCATCAGTTCGGATCTGAACGGCCTAGTTAATAATGATATGGTCAGCAATGTTGCCGATAAACCAGATCCAAAGCTTTTTCCTAAAGGCATGGAGACCGAGTGGATCCATCCAAGCCGTTCCATTTTCACCTGGTTACGGGAAGGGGGAGAGGAACGGCTAAGTGTGGAGACTCATAAAAAATATATTGACGATTCCCCTGCTTTGAATATTAAATCGCTGGTTATAGACGATGGATGGGAAAAATGGGGATCAGAGAAAGGAAGCACTAAAAACAAATGGCAGCTTTTGCAGGAAGTAACAGACTATGCTACAGCAAAAGGAATAGATATCTGGGTGTGGAGACCCGTAGCACCGCGTTATGGCAATGGTAGTGACATCGGCCTAAATTTACCCTCAGAACGTCGTGCATTTATGAGGAAATGTGCAGAAATAGGGGTCAAAGGCCTAAAGATTGATTTTTTCCACACGGAAAATGAATACACCGTTAACCTAATGGAAGACATCTTGAAAGATGCAGCAAAAGAAAAACTGATGGTCATTTTCCACGGCGTGAATAAACCGACTGGAGATTCGAGAACCTATCCCAATCTTCTAGCAAAAGAAGCAGTAAGGGGTTTAGAAACCGTTGGCGGAGAAAATTCATGGGCTCCAGGACCACCGTGGCCATATCACAATACCGTTATTCCTTTTACACGTTGGTTAGCAGGGCCTGCAGATTATACCCTGCTCAATTTTAGAGCTTTTTGACCGGGAGGAACGAGCTATGTGCATCAGCTAGCTTCCATGTATATCATGACTTCACCATTTTTGATGTTTGCAGCAGATATTGAAGATCTGCAATCTTCTCCAGCGCGGAGTTTTATTGAAAGTGTTCCTGTGGAGTGGGACAAAACAATTGTTTTGCCGCAGAGTACTATTGGAGAAGTAGCGGCATTTGCAAGAAGAAAAGATGATCTCTGGTACCTCAGCGTGCTGCATGGTGAGGGAGTCAGATCAGAAACTTTTTCACTTGACTTTTTGCCCAAAGGCAAATACAAAATGGAACTCATTCAGGATAATCCAGATGATGCCAAGAAAATCATAATCAAAACATCAGTGGTGACATCTAAAAGTAACATTAAATACGATTTTATATCGGGGGGTGGTTTAGTCGCCCGTTTTATCCGTCAATAAATTTAAATAAAGCGTCCGTTATATAACGGACGCTTTATTTTGTGCAAAAACAAATTGATTTACCTGTCTTAAGAACTTTCGTAAGAAAGAAAATATTACCCGAAAGGTGATAGATTAAAAAATGATAATCCGTTTTAAAATATAGCCGATTGAAGCCACATGTATGCACTTTCAAAGTACCATTTCCAGTTTCATGTTAGCATTTAATTTTGAAAGTTTTTGTGTTGCCTGATAACTTTCCTGAAAAGTATGCCTTTCATGGCAGGATTAATTTTGCAAATCTGAAGTATAAACCACTAATTCCAAATCTTTGTTAAAGGTAATAAAAGAAAAATCTGTGCTTGTGTTATTACTGTTATAACGTATGATTTCAGCCGACTCGAAGTCACTTAATGGTAAAGCATAACTCGGATCTTTTTGTATTATTAATACATTTTTGTAAAACAATATGTAACCCAATAAGGGTAATTGATTGTTCATTTGAGTGTTGAGATAGCTTGTGTAATAAATGATCGAGCGCTCATCATTAAAATCAACTTCAAAATCCACTCGCTGCTTTGAGACCAGAATACCTTCATTTCCATGTATTGGTACGACAGCGATGGGTTCGGGATTGCCTGTTAACATCGCCCAATCTGGGAGAGCATAAACAAATTTTTCACTGTAATCAGCTTCTATCTTTTGTTTAGCCAAAGTGATGCCCTTTTGGATGATTTTGTCATCGATGTCATTAAATCTGTTCATATCTTATTGCTCTTTATCTAGAAATAGTATTCTTTTCTGATTCTTACTATTCCGTTAGCATAGATGCTTACGTAACCCCGTTATACCACTTGTTGTATTGTTATAAATGATTAAAATAATTCGTGCTGAAAATACTTTTATCATTCTACTTAAGTATGAATAGGAGAATTAGTGATCTATTCTTCAAAATTACAGAGAATAGTTCTGCTAGAACACCCCTAGAATCAGGGATATTGCAAAGGAATTTAGAGAGGGCAGCTTCATGAAAATTCCTGTTTCTATTTTCATCTTATAATTCCGCAAAGTGACGACTTGTTCTATTGTAAGATTCTGGGTACTTATGTTAAAATTTACTGTGTTGCCGCATGCTGATTACTCGGTTGAGCTTTTATGCTAGCTTTTCAATTGCTTTTTTAGTGGCGCAGCTGAATAGATAAGATCAATAACTATTCGGAAGTGTTTTCTTTCTTTAAAAAGTAAATAGGAGAGCAGCTGGATAAGCCTAACTATAACAGATATTGCTAGTGGCACTAGACTTTCCATCGAAGAGCCCTTCGGGGCTTTTCGCGGTAAGATCGATAAATTGAAGTACGACACAATTTCAAAATAAATAGAACCGCTTGGGATGACCAGTTGGGGCAGCTTTTATTTTAGCAATTCTTTTAACTTTTCCTTTGCATTAGTGTTTTCCGTGTTTATTGCTAAACTTTTTTTATAATTTTCAATTGCTTTATTTAGATTACCGTCCATCATATAAGCTTCTCCTAAAGAATCGTAAGCTTCATACGATTTTGGAAAAGATAAAATTTCGAGTGTGAATACGTCTATTGCTTTTTTATATAAACCTCTTTTAATCATCTCGTACCCTTCGGCATTCAGGTCAGCTTCAGATAGTTCTAATTTTGATTCTTTTATAAGAATTTTAGCTTCACCAAGACCTTTATCCAAACAAGTGTTGATCACTTTTTTGGTGTAAAAATAAGTATCCAGCTTTGGTGTTGAACCAGCAATTGTTTTTTCAATAAAAAAGCGAGCATCTAAAAATCCTTGCTCCAGGTCTTTATTCGTAAGTAGAATTACAGTATAATTTTGTTTGTCAAATATCCGCCATTCAGCACCAACCCCAAAATGTCCGCCACTGTGGCCGTATATTTCAGATCCTTTTGCTCCTGCAAACTGCATTCCGTATCCATACCAACCATTTTCAGGTTCCTTTTTCATAAAATTTGTATACTTAGCATTTAAGAGCTTATTATTTTTAAATGCCAATGCAAATTTATAAAGATCATTTATGGTGGTATAGCCTCCTCCTGCAGAACTACCCTTGACAGCACTCATAAAAAATGTTTTTTGTAATTGGTTTGGATAAACATCCGAGAGTGTATAGTTTTCTGCTTCATTTTCTATAATATGGTCAATATCAAAATTGCCCGTATTTTGCATGTTTGCTTTAGCGAAAATATGCTTCTTAATATAGTCTTCATAAGGCATTTTACTCACAGTTTCTATAATTCTACCGAGCACAATATAGTTTGTATTCCTGTAAGAGAATTGCTCATTCGGCTTAAATTCCAACGGTTCATTTTCATATAAATCGCTAAGGCTTTCTATTGTTCTAAATTTTACTTTAGAAGTATTCAAAAACTTATCGGAATAAAAATAATCAGCCAGCCCACTTCTGTGTATGAGTAATAATCTAATTGTGATAGAATCTCTTGCTACCTTATTTGGATAATTTGGAAGAAATTTTCCAATAGGATCATCTAAGGATAATTTTCCAGCTTGGATTAATTGGAATATAGCAACTGCTGTGAATGATTTCCCTATGGAAGCATAAGAAAACTTTGTGTCCGTATTATTTTTGACTTTGTGCCCCAAATGCGCGAATCCATAAGATTTCTGCACTAAAACATGATCATCTTTCGCTATTAAAACAGCACCGCTAAAACCGCCTAAAGAATCCAGATAGCTAACAATCTCCCTTGCTTTAGTGTTTTGCGAAAAAACGGTTTTATTATTTGTACAAGAAAATATAATGGTGACAACTAATAGTTGGATACATTTTTTCATTTCATAGATGTTTTACAGTTTTGGGTAATTTTGTTTAATATTTCAAATAATTGTTTTAATTCTTGTTCTGACAATGAGTTTAATGCAATCTCTCTATTTTTCTTTATAACAGGATTTAGTTTTTCAATGATTTCTTTACCACTAGGTGTGATTTTTAACTCCGATTTTCGTTTGTCAGCATCGTCAATAGTCTTTGTTAGATAGTTTTTGTTTATCATCAACTTAATTATTCGGGTCATTGATGCATAATCCTTAAAAACTAAATCGGCAATTTCAGATTGACTTTTATCCTCTCTGTCAATGATAATTAGAATCAAAGCTTGGTCCACAGTAATTGTTGGAACTATACTGGATATATTCTGTTGACATAATCTACGATAAGCTTTTATAGTTTCTTCAATGGAGTATAATACGGTGCTAGTTGGAGTTTCGAATTTCATATTTACTTGATATATCAAACAAATATAATTATTTATTTGATATATCAAGTAATTTTAGAAGATAAGATCACGTAAGTGTTAAGTATCGCTATGAATGGGTGTATTCATTATTAAACAGAGTAGATCAGATCAATGCATAGCCTCATATTATTAAGATTTTCATCTTTGAGTCTAAGTTCTTCTGTAGCTATTATTTTTTTATAGATGTGAGAGATGTGAATTTTGACGGGAAAGTATTCCAGTCCATCAACTCGTATAAGTAAGTAAAGTTTGAATGCATATGTTTAGTAGAAGCCACATCGTGAGATGTGGCTTTGTTATTATTTTTAGCCGAGTTGCACGCTAATTTTTTAGAAAGGAGTTGCTTGCAACGCAGAGCTACTCTTTTACTTCTGCAGTAGAAGTAAAAAGTATAATTAGCAACTTATTCAGGTTATTTAAAATATCAAATTCAAATGATCGAAATCTATTCGGTATGTAACCCTAATTTAACAAAAGCTGTGCAAGATCAAGTATGGAGAAATGTAGTATATTTGAGTGTTACATCCAATTATAAAATCAATGCCTAAGACAGTCATTTTTTCATTTTTAATATTTTTATCTATCTCAGTGAATGGACAAGATTTCACCCAAATTGCGGGAAAAATTATGGAAAGAGATAGCATTCCTGAAATGGCATTTGCTGTCGTTACAAAAGACAGCATTATCATTAAAAAGGTTTTAGGACATCATAAAATATCTGAAATAGATGATAAATCGGATGCTAACTTATCAGATTATTTTCATTTAGGTTCAAATACAAAAGCTATAACAAGTTTTGTGATCGCAAAATTAGTCGAAAGCGAAAAAATTGATTGGAACACCAAATTCTTTGACCTTTTTCCAGACCTAATCGTTGGATCACACACAAATTATAAACATATAACATTAGCAGATCTGCTTGCTCATAAAGCGAATATACAGCCTTTCACAAGCGGAGCTGCATATCAAAAACTTCCAAAATTTACCGGAAATAAACAGGAAATGCGTGAAAAGTTTTCCCAATATGTATTAACGCTTCCTCCATTCGATAATAGTAATAAATACAACTATTCAAATGCAGGATATAGTGTTGCAACTTTAATGGCTGAAAAAGTTAGTGGAAAATCTTGGGAAGAATTAATCAATATATTTCTTAGTGAAGAATTAAATATTGACGTCGCTTTCGGTTGGCCCAATAGAAACTTCGAAAATCAGCCCTTTGGACATTGGTCTGAAAATGGAAAGATTGTCTCAATTTATTCTGATAATGATTACAATTTAAAAATGGCTGAACCTGCTGGAGATTTGAGTATGAATATTGAAAACTATGCAAAATTCATCCAACTAAATTTGCTAGGTTTAGCTGGACAAGACAATTTTTTAAAATCTAGAACTTATAAATTTCTTCATACTGCAAGCGATGAATACGCATTAGGCTGGGGAAATTACACTAAAAACGATGAAGCAATTTCAGAACACGCCGGGTCGGACGGAACATTTTTTTCCTATTCACAAATTGACCGAAAAAAGCTAATAGGTTATATTGTACTAGTGAATAGTGGCGCTGAAACAGCTCAACTTGGTGTCTTCGAAATGATTAATCATCTAAAAAATAACAAAAAATGAAAATCCAAGTTGAAGTTGTCTTTTAAACAGGGAGACTATTCACAATAAAGTGGTTTAAACCATTATAATCCTTTGGTAAAAACACCACGTAATTACACTTAGCTTTAACTTGTCCGTTAGAATTGAAAGCAACAATAAGAAATAGGAGTGTTAAAGTATATAGCCATTTTAAATATTACAACTATAAGCCTATTTCATCTGTTTATAGCTTACTTAATTCCAAGACTAAACTTTCCCAGTCGAATCCAAATTCTGTAGGAATCAGTTTCCCTTCTGGTGTAAGGATGTATTTGCTTGGATATCCACGGACTTTATAATTTTGTTCTACTTTAGAATCGGACATCAGTACCGGCATTTCATAATTATTGTTCGTTAAAAAGCGTTGCACTTTTTCTTTTGTATCGTTGCAGGCAATGCTCATAAAATTAATTTTGCTCATTTTATCCTGCTTTAGTTCCAGGTAATACTTGTTCAGTTTTGGCATTTCAGCAACACAAGGGCCACACCAGGTACCCCAAAAATCGACGACGGTCCATTTTCCAGTCAATTGCGCGGATGAAAATTCTTTATCCTGCATATCTTTTAGCAAAAAGGATGGTGCATCTGCAAGTTTTGAAATAATCTCTTTCTTGAAAAAATCATTGAAACTGCTCTCAGCATAATTTTCTCGATAAAAAGATGATAAGCTTTTAAAACTACTCGCCGGATTATTCAAAAACTCTTGTATATAGTTTTGAAGAGCCACATCCTTTTTACCCCTCTTACTTAATAACACCATATAATCGTCACTGTAGTTTTCTTTTGATTTCAAAAAGACGCGGTCATAAAAAGTTCCATATTCCTTTTCAGCCGAATTTTTTGGAGAATAATAGGCCGCTTTTTCCAAAAACAGGAGCGCCTGATCTTCTTGGTCTACTGGTGTCTTTTCATACGCCAGATAATATGCATAAGCTAAATGAGCTTTTTGTAGGAAACGTTTCTTATTTGCCTCGTCTTCATACAGAGCTGTAATTTTATCGATTATTATTTGCATCGTCTGTGCATCATATCTACCATGTTCAGAAAGGATCTTCTGAATCAAAAGTGCATAACGACTGGCATTTCCTTGATTCCAGTACTCATTATCCATATCGAGCACTTCATTTTGGATTTGCTTAAGGCTATCTATATTCTGAGTCTGCAGTGCCTTTGCCCATAAGTACATTGGTCTAGCCGCCACTCGCTCTCTCTCGCTAAATTGATTGGCAATAAGATCGAGCTTTTGCAGAGCTGAACTGTTTAGAGACATGATGTATTGACTTAGCGTTTGTTGTAGATATTCGAATAGTTGCTTATCATTCAGGAGTGGTATGATTTCCTTAAAGTCATTGTCTGAGATATTATCGAATGAAACTTTGTTGCTCAGATGGTAAGTCCCGGCCAGCAACTTTGGAGATATGGATGATAAAGCATCATAATACTGCTTATCTCGAAAGCTTTGCAGATGTCCCAGTTTATTTTTAACGTAATCACGATTTCCTGCATATTTCGCTTCGTATAGCTCTATATACCGTTGTAATTTAATACTATCTGTTTTATCATTTGTATTTATTGCATTGCTCCAATAGCTACCTTTTACGAGCATATCATAATAATCATTTTCAATCGCAGCTGCAGTATATTTGCTCGCACGTTCTATTGAACTGGAAGAGTGGCCGTTTATCTTTTTGCCATTCGCATCTAAAAATGAATAGTTAGCTATTCGATTTTCATCTCGTACAAGGTGGGTTTTAGGATCAAAGCTGGTACTTCCTTCCGTTGTTGAAGAGCTGTCGCTTTGCGAATAGTTGACGGCAATTTCAGACTTATTCTGTTTTACCATATGGTATACTAGACCATTTTTTGTGATATCAGATTTCTTCAATGCATTTTCATCCGAAGATGATAATGCCGCAAAATAGAGAGATTGCAGCAGGTTACCGTATTCTGAAAATGTATTGGTTAAGGCATTTTCAGCAATATCATCTTTAATTTCCCATGCAGTAAGTTGCTGTCTTATCTCATCCTTCCATTTCAGCGTATCTATGCTTATTACTCTCTTATTGACTGTAAATTGCAAAGGTTTTGTCAAACCATAGATGTCGGAGATCGCGGCTGTCGAAGCCAAGAAATTTTCCCCTTTGTTCAGGTCTTCAGTAGAAAATATACGGTCTCCATTTTTACTTTCAAAACCAGTTACGCGCAATTCCATAAGATCACCTTGGCTGGCTACCTTCTTTAGTTTTATTAATGCTATATAATAGGTTTTTTCATCAGCATTTCGGTTGTAATTGCTGTTTTTTTTTACGATATAATGAACGGTTGGCTTCTTTTGTGCCACAGCCACTTGTACACACAAACTGACCACTAAGAGTAAGTACTTCATCGGTTAATTGGTTAAATTACTCTAATGTAAGAAAATTAATTGAAGTAGTTATTTACCAAGTAATTTTTAATTACTCTAGTGGCGTATGTTTTCTTTTTAGCTTATTTAATGATTTTGTTTACCTGTTTTTGGGGTCTTAGTTAGTTCTGGAATGAAAACCAGATAGTCATAACCTTTTATAATTCTTTCCAGCGTTAAATCCTCCACTTTAAGCTTCTTTTTAGAAATAGCTTGTTTCAGAGGTCTTAAATCATAGGTATACCAATTGTCATCTTTCACAACGGTTAAGAAAGGTTTATATTCGTCTAAATCAGCCAATGTTTCACCTTCACCCTTTCCGATAATCATAATATGCAATGAGTTGCGGTAATTTGCCTCTTCAATATTAGACACTAGGTTTCCAATATCAAATACTTCCATTAAACTCTCTCCTTTAGGCATGTGATTAGCACCATATTTGAATAGATTCTTTTTGTCTTTCCATTCAGGGAGTTTTTCAAGAATCAAGTGTTTCAAGTATTGAATTCTTAAAGGATGAATTCGATTTAAATAAAGTTCTTTGCTTAATTTGAGTGCTTCAAGTTGCTCTTTTTCGTTTGCTGATAAATTTAGAGCGCTCAGTGCGTCCAATTTAGCCTGACAATCATCAGAGAACAAATAGAATGTGGTGTTGTGTTTTGTGTCATAGGCAGCCGAATTAGCGATCATCTGCTTATAAATTTCTATTGCTTTATTATTTTTGGATTTTTTACTCAGTTCAGAAAAGAGTAACTGGTCTGAAAATAAACTAATTTGTTCAGCTCCATATATCTTGATGTTCTGCTGAAGTATGTTTTTATACAAATCAAACTCAGCCTCACCTTGTAAAAAAGATAAAGCAGAACCGTTTTCATTGCGGAATTTGTCCAGTTCAGCAGGGGATAAGGATTTAATTTTTGTTGATATGGTATTGATCGTATAGGGATCAATTTCCATAAAATAGTTGTCGAACTTAATACTATTTACAATCGCATTTGTGAAGTAAGGGATTTCACTGGTGAAATGGTATTCGCCCAATAACACAGAATTGTTTTTGCTGATTTCACCCTGAAGGGTAGTCCATCCTTTTCCTTCGAATGCGTTGCTATTATTTTTTTTAAAAGTGGAATAGTTTTTTTGAATTAAGCTATCCATTAGTGAGGTTTGCGCATAACTGAAATTGGCAATAAAAAGGCTAAGAATAAGTAGTTTGGTTTTCTTCATATTTTTTTTAGAAAGATACAACATATTGATAAAATATATCACTACTTTTCATCGATGCATTTTTTTTTTAAAACAGGTTGATAAGATCAGGTTGTCAATCTTTTTATTAACTAAGTTTTAGTCAAAGTCAAAGTAAAGTTGAAATATCAAAACTCTTTGCTTTAGAATAAAATTAAAATTAGTTAATTTTATTGGATGGGAATAATACAACAATATCTACGGATAGACCAAAGTACTTTACTGCGTTATCTTGATAACAGTCAGTTATTGGAAGATGACCTTTTTTCTACTTCTAATTCTGAAAAAACAAACCTATTAGACATCGGTAAAAGCTGGGATGGCTTGTTTTACGTTGTTACAGGTGAACCCTTAAATAATTACAAAATAGTGCCCCCACCTTTGCAATGGCTAATATTTGGTCCCAATATACTTGACGTGGAACAGGATATGGGATATGGCCCTGCGAAATACCTTACGTCACCCCAGACTGAAGAATTATTAGAAGCTGTGAATGACATCTCTGAATCCTCTTTATCAGATCGATTTGATGCCGAAAAAATGAATGAGGAAGGTGTTTATCCTGAATTTTGGGAAGATCCTGAAGCGCTAAATTATCTGATTCAGGAATTCCGAAAATTGAAAGAATTTTTGCAATTAGCGGTAGCAGAAAATCAAGCTGTGATTACCTTCCTTTGTTAATTTTATTTTAAGGGCCAGAAGCTATATCAGCATTTTTCTCGCCGCTCCGAACATCAATAAGTACAAGATGCTGTAAAAATAATAGCAAATCGAATGGAATATCTTATTATTGTTTAACTATTTTGTCTTTTTACGAGCATTTCAACGGTCTTTTTATATTTTGGTTTAATTATAAATTGTTAAAGAAAATATGATTATAAAAAGATGTTGTTCCTGTCCTAAATCTTGCTTTCAAAAGCAAACATGAAAATCTGTACAGTGAAGAAGTATTTAGTATTAATTTTAGTGATGTTTTTTTTCGGGAAGATTAGTGCTCAGAGTGCTGTTGAAACCGCTGCAAGTGAATATCATCAGGTCGCTGAAGGCAGTGAGCAACAGCTATTGTTGGCGGGCAAATATGCGCATGCACTTTTTTTTAATGGTCAGCAAAAGGAAGCGATGGTGTTGCTGCAAAAAAATATAGCTAGAGCATCTAAAAAGCTTGATGGACAATACGCCGCACAGCTGTGTGGTATTGCCGCAATGAACAGCAAGATACTAGAAGATAATACATCCGCTAACAGATATCTCGCGCAGGCTAAAATATTTGCAAAAAAAACCAAAGAGCTGAGCATTAAAGGATATGTGTCGTATTGTGAGGGTTGGATGCATGCGAGGAATAATCAGGAGCAACAGGCGATCCGATGCTTCCAGAACGCTTTAGTGTTTTACGATCAAGCCCCTCAGACAGATATCGTTATATCTAGAAAAACTGCAATTTATAAGGAGCTATCATCGATCTATTCAAACTGGAAAACATATGACTTACAGGAAAAATACGCTAAACTTACTCTGGAAGTCGCTAAATTAAGAAATAGACCCATGGATATTTTTGACGCTTACATGTCTATGGGATATAATTATCAGGAGCAGTACATCAATCGGCCCGAAAATGAGCATCTTCGTAACCAGTCTGAAAGTTATTACCTCCAAGCTATTAAATTCTATGAAAAGAACAGCTCAACAATGGCTGTGCCCTCTGACTTATCTTTTGCCGCAATTAACCTGGCCAATCTGTATTTACAGTATTATCCGGCGTCCTATAAAACAAAATCGCTCCAGTATGCGCAACAGGGACTAGAAGTTGGACAAAAAACAGAACAATATGCCCAGGTAGCTTCGGCTTATGGAATAATGGCAGAATATAGCATGAAAGAAGGTGATACAGAAACCGCAAAAAAATACCTCCTTGCTTCATTAGCCGCGCTCATGAAAGATACTGTAATAGAAAATACGATTGCCCTTAGCTTATATCAAAAGCTCGCAGAGGTATATGAGACAGAAGGTCAGTATCATGAAGCCTATCATTACTATAAACAATATGTCAAGCTCTACGAAGAAGTTTTCAATGCAAATAAAATGGAACAGGGGCGCAGATTAGAAGCGCAGTTTGAAAAAGAGAGACAGCAACAACAGTTGATAAGACTGCGATTTGAAGCCGAAAAGAGAAAACAACAAATCTCGTTGATGCATGCGCATAATAAGGCGCAGCTGCAGGATTTGGAAAACTTAAAATTAAATGAAGAAATTCAGCGTCAGCAGATAGAAGTTATCCAGCTAGAGGCAGATAACAGAGGTAAAGAACTTAAACTTTCACGTGTTGAGATACAGCAACGGGCAGCACAACTTAAAACTTCTCAAAAAGAACTTGCATACAAATCAAAAATAAATTCAGTCTATTTTTTCCTTATCCTGACATTTATCATAGCTGCCATGTTGATCTATTATGCTTATCGCCAGCATCTCAAAACATTAAAACAGAAAGAAAGCCTACAGGTTTTGGTCTCCATGTTGGAGGGGCAGGAAACCGAACGTTCACGTATAGCCAGAGATCTTCATGATGGATTAGGCGGTATTTTGTCCGGGACAAAAATCACTTTATCCGGTCTTACGCTATTGAATGAGAATGATTCCAGTAGAAATACACTGAGTAAATCTTTAGATCAGCTCGATGTTGCTGTAGTCGAGTTGCGCCGCATTGCACATAACCTTATGCCTGAACTATTGGATAAATATGGCTTAGAGGAAGCTCTTAAAGAATATGCTGAACGCATGAGTAACGATGAGCTTGAGATTTCCAGTCAATTTGTAAAGTTGGAAGCCGATCTTTCAAAAGATAAACAAATAGTCGTCTACAGAATAATCCAGGAGCTGGTAAATAATGCGGTGAAACATGCTCAGGCTTCACAGATTATAGTGCAACTGTCGCAACACAATGATCATATCCTGATCACTGTGGAAGATAATGGAAAGGGCTTTGATCCGCATCTTGCAGATGGAAAAAAATCAGCCGGAATACACAATGTACAGTCTCGCCTCGAATTTTTAAGCGGGAAGATGCATATTTATTCCCGTACCGGAAAAGGTACAAGTATAGAAATAGAGTTTCCGATAAATAATAATCCTTATTATGGTTAATATAGTAATTACTGATGATCATCCGATGATGCTGGAAGGTTTAAAAAATATTCTAGAGGCAGAACCCGATTTTAAAATTTTGGATTGCTTTACAGATGGTAAATCAACACTAGAACGGATTAAACGGATTAATCCTGATATATTATTGCTTGATATTAATCTTCCTGATACGAATAGTATAGAGTTAGTCGCTTTATTTAAGAAACGGTGCCCACACATGAAGATTGTTGCTATCAGTGTTCATAATGAATACGCTGTCATTAATAGTATGATCACACAAGGTGCGGACGGATATATCCAAAAGAATGCTTTAGGACCGGAGATTATAGCAGGTATTCGGAGCGTGTGTCAGGGAGAACTTTTTTTGTGCGCGAAGACTAAGTTAAAAATGAGTAAGAAAGACAATATTGGTCTTCAAAATGTACCTAAGCTCACGCGCAGAGAGAAGGAAATATTAATGGAAGCAATCAAGGGATCAACTACCGTTCAAATCGCCGAAACTTTATTTATCAGTCATCATACAGTTGAAAGTCATAGAAAGAATCTCATCGAAAAATTTGAGGTGAAAAGCATAGCATCTGTCATCAAACTTGCACTTGAATATGGTATTCTTCGTGACTAATGGCCAAAAAACCACTACATTCAGGGATTTGCTGAAATTTTTTCATCCTTTAAATTTGTTTATCCTTCAGAAGAGGTTTTAACAAATTATCAACACAAAAAATAAAAAGAGATGAAAAAAGTGATTTCAGGAAGTGCTGCTTTAATTATGTTCTGCACACTTTTAAGCTGTGGCCAAAAGAAAGATGCAGTTGCCTATAACAATGAACTGATGACGATTATCAACAGTGAAGAGGTACATATTAGCGAAATGAACAGCGCAATGCAGTCAAAAAAATATGATGAAGCAGAAAAAGTAGCCCTAAAATGGGACCAAGCTGTAAAAGAAGACATTAAAAAGGTTGAAAAAATTGGCGATTTCAACGGTGATGACCAGTTGCAGCAAGCCATTCTAAAAGGGTTGAAAGGCTATGGTAAAATTGTTTCAGAAGATTACCCAAAACTGATTAATATTAGAAAGAGTACTACTCAAGATCCGGTAGTAGAACAAGGATTACTGGACAATATTAATAAGGCATTTGAAGATATGGCGAATGGTGTCAATGTCGCTTCAGATAAATTTGAGAAAGATTACGCCAAAAAATAGATACACATAAGAATAAATAAAATAGCCGATGATGGAGATCACCGGCTATTTTCGTATAAGTGCGTTAAGTTTGAATGCATATGTTTATTAAGGACCACGTTATGACATGTGGCTTTTTATGTTAGTATCCAGTGAAACAGAACGAAGTGTTGATGAATATTTATAATAGTCGACTAACTGTCCTTGTTCATCTCTCTATAATAATTGTAAAGATTATAGAAGTAATTCCATCAATAAGCATTGATTGATGAGCGTTTAGCGCAAGACTTTCTAATTATAAACAACTGCTTATCGTTATTTATTTGAAATATGTTAATTACGAATCAACTTAACCAGCCGACCAGAATAACTTTTAGAGAAATAGCTTATCGACCAACTTTGCGTTTTAGGTTAACATGAGGTCATCCTCAAAGATGAAGGGGATCTATTTACGAATTTCAAAGAGAAGCTGAGGTTGAAGCCGAACTGGATAAAGTATTCTTTATGCTTAAAAATATGTCTACGTTAAAGACTTTGCCAGCGATTATGAATTCCGAAGTATTTGAACGCTTCTTTCAGTTGGCCGCAACAAATTGCAGTTATATTTTGCTCAATTATTTTGTTTTCCTAAAAACGACTCAAGCTCTGCTGCAATTCGTTTCGATTGAGTATGATGTAGATAATGAGAACCGGGTAATAAGATTAGTTTTCCCTTATCCACGCTGTTGGCTTGCTGTTGGTGCAGTTCTGTCCAGCCTTTGACAGCCGAGTTTTCGTCTGCAAATAATAAAACCGGTAAATCTTTCGGGAAAGCTAGCCTTAGCATCTTTAAAACTATTACTCAATGATGTTGCTTCTCTGCCCAAAGTATTGTTTCCGGTCACTTTCATCGTAATCATGTGCTTTTGTTCAAAACGGTGTGCTTCTGATTCGTCTTTAGGTTTTTCGTCACCGAAAAACTTAAAAAATGCACGCATTACACCTGCTTTAGCTAAAAAATCTAAAGGTGCCGAATTATAACCCGGCCAAGGTTGTGTTGGCACGCTCGTATCAATACCTACAAAAGCGGTTGCTTTACCTGGATATTTATTGATGTATGCTAAGCTGTAAAGCCCAGCAATGGAATGCCCCATTAGTATAAAACGATTTAGATTTAATTGCTTCACCACTTCGTGGATTTCTTCCGCCATATTATTCAAATTGCGTTCACGATTTGTTTCACTGCTCAATCCATAACCAAAAGGTTCAATCGTGATCACTGTATATTTTTTGTCTAATTCTCTGATTAATGGTTCAAAATCCAATCTTGGGCTTGCCGTTCCAAATCCGGTGAGTAATACAATCGTGTCTGTGTAAGTGTCCCAAAAAATCAAACAGCTTAAAACTGGACATAAATGTTTAGATTTAAGTAATAAGATGAAAAAGACACGTTTTACAGAAACCCAGATTGTAAGAGCTCTCAAAGAGGGAGAAG
>Ga0160467_100837_pt1 | contig 20093 bp, 14 predicted proteins | sample HID1972I_E11MG_FD_108221 | JGI IMG/M metagenome (GOLD analysis project Ga0160467, IMG submission 108221) | Enriched pill bug-associated microbial communities from UW Madison campus, WI, USA - HID1972I_E11 MG | ecosystem: Host-associated > Arthropoda: Insects > Digestive system > Unclassified ... | reverse complement strand
CCTGTTTCCTCGGGTCAGCCTGAGCGGGTTCCTTGGCTTCACTGCCGGGCGTGGTTCGCAGATCGGTTCTTCGGCGGCCAACGCCTGGGCACTTGGCCCGAGCATCACGTGGGCAGCGTTCGACCTGGGCAGCGTGCGCGCCCGTTTACGCGGTGCCGATGCGGATGCCGAAGGCGCCCTCGCGACTTACGAGCAGCAAGTGCTGCTGGCGCTGGAAGAATCCGAAAATGCCTTCAGCGACTACGGCAAACGCCAGCAACGCCTGATTTCGCTGATTCGTCAAAGTGAATCGAGCCGCGCGGCGGCCGACCTGGCGCAGATTCGCTACCGCGAAGGCACGGCGGACTTCCTCGTCCTGCTCGACGCCCAACGTGAACGCCTGGCCGCAGAAGACACCCAGGCTCAGGCCGAAGTCGATTTGTACCGGGGCATCGTCGCCATCTACAAAGCCCTCGGCGGCGGCTGGGCACCGGAAACAGTCGCCTCGAAGTAACCGTTTCACAGGCCCCTTTGGTTGGTTGCAACCGACCATTTTCAGCCCCGCGTCTCATTCGGTCGCGGGGCTTTTTTTGTCTGTACGATTATTGAATTCACCACAATCCCATCTTTGATCAGCGGTGAGCACAGAATCTGCGCAACACACGTCCCCTGTAGGAGTGAGCCTGCTCGCGATGGCGTCATACCTGTCGACAACATCGTTGCCTGCCACACCGTCATCGCGAGCAGGCTCACTCCTACCTTTGATCAGCGGTGAGCACAGAATCTGCGCCGAACACACGTCACTGTAGGAGTGAGCCTGCTCGCGATGGCGTCATACCTGTCGACAACATCGTTGCCTGCCACACCGTCATCGCGAGCAGGCTCACTCCTACCTTTGATCAGCGGTGAACACAGAATCTGCGTCGAACACACGTCCCTGTAGGAGTGAGCCTGCTCGCGATGGCGTCATACCTGTCGACATCATCGTTGCCTGGCACACCGTCATCGCGAGCAGGCTCACTCCTACCTTTGATCAGCGGTGAACACAAAATCTACGCCGAACACACGTCCCCTGTAGGAGTGAGCCTGCTCGCGATGGCTTCATACCTGTCGACATCATCGTTGCCTGGCACACCGTCATCGCGAGCAGGCTCACTCCTACCTTTGATCAGCGGTGAACACGGAATCTACGTCGAACACACTTCCACAGGGGTTAGTGTTGGTTTCGAGAGTCTCGGGTTTCCATGACCGTCACCGTGGCCGTGGTCCCGGCACGCAGGCGATTTTTAGCAGCGTAATCTGGGTCAATCTGAATCCGCACCGGCACCCGTTGCGCCAGTTTCACCCAGGTGTAGCTTGGATTGATATTCGCCAGTAAACGGCCACCCGGCAGGTTTTCCCGGTCGGCGATGGCGAAGGCGATGCTTTGCACCGTGCCACCAAACTTCTCGCCACTCATCAACTCGATCCGCACCCGGTCGCCCTCCTGGATGCGCGGCAACTTGGTTTCCTCGAAGTAGCCGCTCACATAAAACGAATCGCTATCGACCAGTGCCAGCAACGCCCCACCCGCCGACGCGTAGTCGCCCTCACGGGTCAGCAGGTTGGTGACATAGCCAGTGACCGGAGACACCACCCGCGTGCGTTGCAAGTCCAGTTCGGCCTGAGTCAGCGCCGCAATGGCCAACTGTACATTGGCCTGGGCCAAACCCAGATTAGCCTGATTGCGCAGTAACTCGGCCTTGGCGACAGCCACCTCGGTACTGGCTTTTTCCCATTCTTCGCCAGAGATCGCGAACCCCTGCTTGAGCGTCCGCCGCCGGCGTTCTTCGCTTTCACGCTGCCTGAGCAACGCTTCACTGGACACAATCGTCGCTTCGGACTGACCGAGCGTCGCCTTCGACACTTCCACCGCACGCCGGGCATGTTCAACCGCCAAGGTGTAACGCGCCGGGTCGATCTCCAATAAAACCTGGCCCTTATCGACGTGCTGGTTGTCCTGAACAGCAAGGCTGACGATGCGCCCCGAGACATCGGCAGACAACGACACCACATCGGCTCGCACTCGGGCGTCTCGAGTCCACGGCGCGCGCGTGTAGTGCTCCCAGGCGAACCAGCCCAGCACGAAGGCCAGCAATACAATTGCGACCGTCGCCAATCGGGGAAGTAGTTTTTTCAAGTTACCAGGCTCCCATCACCAGAATCAGCGTCGCGCACACGCAGGCGTAAAGCGCGCCTTCGAACAAGGCTTCGTGCCAGACGAAACGCAGCACCCCAATGCGTCGCAGCATCCAGTCCACTGCCAAAAAAATCGGCAAGGCCAGCAACAGGGCTTGAGCAATGGGCGGTAAGTAGACGCCCCCTATTTCCAGATCAATGGGCAAAGTCGGCTACTCCTTCCGGGTCGACAGGTTGAAAGTGTTCCCTGTGTCGCTCCAGGAACGACACGACGATCAGCAACGCCACGCGCATGCGGAACACTGTCCAGAGGTGTTCATGGACGCCGGCATGCAAAGTGTCCATATGATCACCCAGGTTACGCAAGGCGCTGAGCACCGGGTCAAGCGCCAGACCGGACTGACCCGCGAGCAAACGCCCGGTGTCCTGAACCGTCGCCAGCAAGCGGTTCTGCACATCGGCACTTAATAAGGTATTGCGCATGGCCTGTTGCCTGAGCTGGTTCAACGCCACGCCCAGTGCCATGCACCCCAGGCTGAATTCGAACAATGTTCGGGACTGTTTGTCGGTAACCGCAGGCAGCAAACCCAGCATCATGGTCAACCTATCGACCATACGGCTTTCGAAGGCAAACTGTTGCTCATCGGTGGCCGGGGTTTTCAGCAAGGCGTACACCTGCTCACGGTTTTCGTGGTATAGACGGCGAATCCGCAACGCGGGCCTGAACGGAAAAATCAGCGCATAGACGCTGAGCGCCAGTGTCGTCGCACAGATGTACGCACCGGCAAATTCAAACCACTGGATCGCAGAGTTCTGGCCGATCCCGACGTTTTGCGGGCCCAGCATCAGAAACGTCGACAGGCCAAGGCCAATACCCGTTCCCGTAGTGGCCGGGCTGGCCAGCCCAACGGCTACGGCATACAGCAACGGTGCCAACAATAAGGCCAGCAGCTCGAAGTTGCTGATCATGGGTACCAGCATGAACAGGTAGATTGCCGATACCACCAACGCCAGGCCCAGGCCCCGAGCGTAACTTTGCGCAGCCAGCAACGGTCGCGGGAAGGTTGCCATCAGCGAACACAAGATACCGACCAGAATCATCCCGCCCCGCGCCCCGTCCCAACCGGTCTCGATCCAGATCAGACCGGCCACGACCAACGCCGTAAAGGCCCGGGTGGCGTTCATCGCCGCCAGGGTGAAATCCAGGTGCAGTGGATTGTCCTGGCCGCGAAATACCGAACTGGCTTGTCGTTCTTCCTGAATCGCGTCACTCAGTTCCAGGATCTGCCCCAACTGTTCCAGCAACCGCGCCTGCTCCCAACGCAGCGCCCACGCCAGCGAGCGCACGGTGGCCGGCATCGTCTCGGTCAGCTGCTCGGCCCTATAGGCCAGTTCGTCGAACCGTTGCTGCAGTACCGTGAAGTGGTGGCGGGACTCAGTCGATAACGAACGCCCCTCCTGCGCCAGCTCATCGAGAAAACGCAGTTTCTCAGCACGAATCAGTTGTATCTCTTCGGACAACTCGCCTTCCAGGCGCTCAGTCAGCAACTGGCGCTGATGCCGCAACGCCGTCAGCCGTGAGGTCAACAGCACCAGTTGATTACCGAGCAACTGCACCAGTCCATTTGCGCTGCGCAGCCGCGGCGCGTCGAAATACAAGTGCCGACGCACGCCTTCGAGGGCGCTGATTTCGCCCAGTAGCTGCATTTGCCGCCGATGGAAATCGTCTTCACTTTCTTCCGTGCGAATCACCGCCGCGGCGTGGGTCGCCAGCAGCTTGATCACTTGGTTGATGCGAGAGAAGTAGTCCCTGGCCACCGTTTCCGGTCGTGCCGTCATCAGGCTGACCACGCACACACAGGCGACCGCCAACAGTGTCTCCGTCACACGTGTCACCGCCAGCAGGAACGTACCGTCCTGATCCGGCACCGCCAGCAAGGCCACCACCACGGCGGTGTAGCCGCTGAGCACAAATGCCTGGGAACTGGTGTAGCGCAACAAGGTGCCACCGGCCGTACAAAGCGCAAGCCACAGGGCAAGGGTCAGAATGAAAGGCAGTGGCGCCTGGGGAAATATCGCCATGATCACCACCGCGACGATGGCACCCAAGGTGGTGCCAATGACCTGACCGAAACTGCGTGCCAGCGCCATGCCGCCGAGCGGCTGACTGACGATGACCACGGCCATGATTGACCACTTGGGCTGGTCCAGATCGAACAGGAAGGCCAGGTACAACGTCAGCAACCCGGCGGCGACGGTTCTCAGGGCAAACAAAAACACGCTGGGCCCGGGATTGAGGATCGCTTTGAAATACTGGAGCAACGCTTGCATGGGAACACTCGTGGAGTCATCTCCCAGCAAGCGTAGTCACAGCTTTACACGCTCGGCGGATTTTAGCGTTGGCCTAAACACGTTCAAGCCCGCTGCAAACGCACGGATTTGACGAGAACGATCAGCCCTGCAATGCAATTTTGCGCACGCTGGACGTGAAGTGCTGGCAGCGTTGGGGCAAACGGACCTGCCACCGGCGCTCGAACCGGTAGAGTACGTGCTGAACTGAGCCAGGGTTTGACTCAGGGACCTGCCTGACCGAAGCTGGCCACTTTTCACTCGCTTGCCAGCAACGGATTTCTGCATGCCCCAGTCTCGCCGCTACCTGATCATCAGCCTCTGCGTGCTGTTCGCCCTCGTGATTGCCTGGTTTTTCCTGCGCAACACTACCCCTGTCGTGCCACAAGCGATCAAACGCGGTTACAGCGAAGCGCTGGACCAGGCTCGCGCTGGAAAACCCGGCGCGGCGCGCGTGCTCTATCAGCAATTGGCCCGTCCTGATATTTCCCCAAAACGCCGTATCTGGCTGCATGCCGAGTTGCCCAACTACCCCAGTTCCGTGGCCCTGAAGCTGGCGGATGCGGACTTGCAGCATGAGTCGCCCGACGTGCGCATCGCGGCGATCAAAAGCATCAGCGGTCTGGTACCCAATGGCCAGCGCAGCCTGTTGCTAGGGCCGTTGCTCGACGATGAAGAACAAAACGTGCGTTACGCCGCGGTCAATGCGTTGCTCGGGCTTTCGCCGGATGACCTCGGGTTGTATTTCGGGCCCCTGGAGCAAGCCATCGATTCCTGGGAACAAGACCTGAAGAGCCAGCCCCAAACCGTTGACAATCAGTATCAGCTGGCCCGTTTGCATGTGCACAACGCCGAACTGAAAGAAGCGCAAACAGCACTGGACAACACTTTGCGCCTGGCCCCGGGAAACCTGCCGGCGCTGGTGATGCAGATCGATGTGCTGGACAGGCAAGGCCAGAGCGATGCGGCGCGCCTTCTGCTGGCCAAGCAATTAAAAGCCCAGCCGGACTCGGCGTATCTGCAACACGCCCTGGGGATGTGGCTGCTGCATCACGGGCAAAGCGAATACGCCGTGCTCGGCCTGTCCAAGGCCGTGGAACTGGAGCCGGACAACAAGGATTACCGCTACGACCTCGCCACCACTCTGCACGATGAGCAGGAGCTGGAGGCGGCGCAGAAGCAGTTGCAGGAGATCGTCCAGCGCCATCCGGCTGATCGCAAGGCCCGTGTGCTGCTGATCAACTACTGGAAGGAAAGCGGGCAACTGCAGAATGTGCAGATTCTTCTGGCACAGCTTGAACAGATGAATCCCGATGATCCGGCGTTGCAGCAAGGGCTTTGAACGAACACCAATAGAGTGTAGGAGCAAAGCTTGCTCGCGATGGCGGCGGCACATTCAGCATCGCTGTTGCCTGACACGGCCCCATCGCGAGCAAGCTTTGCTCCTACAGAGATCGTGCATACGCCATCCACGGAGCCCCATGACGCCTACAATTCGGTGTGCACACAAATTGTGTGGAACCGCCGCAACGGCAAAAGGTCAAGTGAACAGGCAGTCCATTCAGGCACTTCAGGCCTGCTGCCTCGCTTCCCCTAGTCATGAGAGGGCATTTTTTGTCTACATCTAACGAGTTGTTCAGTGCAAAAGCCGCTACCGGCATCGATGGTCTGGATGACATCCTGGCCGGCGGATTGTCCCGCGGCCACGTGTTTTTACTGGAGGGTGAACCCGGTACGGGTAAAACCACCGTCGCGTTGCATTTTTTGATGGCCGGCGCACGAGCCGGCGAGCGCTCGTTGTACATCACGCTCTCGGAAACCGAGCGTGAATTGCGCCAGGGTGCGCTGTCCCATGGTTGGGAGCTTGATGAACATATCCATATCTTTGAACTGACTCCGCCGGAAAGCCTGCTCAATGCGGAACATCAGCAGAGTCTGTTGTACTCATCCGACCTTGAGCTGGGTGAGGCGACCAAACAGATTTTTGAAGTGGTCGAGCGGGTAAAACCTACCCGTGTGGTACTCGACAGCCTCTCCGAAATCCGCCTGTTGGCGCAGAGTTCCCTGCGGTATCGCCGACAGATTCTCGCCATCAAACACTACTTCGTGCGCTATGACGCCACGGTAGTATTGCTGGATGACCTGACCACTGAATCCCTTGATAAAACCGTGCACAGTGTTGCTCACGGCGTTATTCGCCTTGAAGAATTGACGCCCAACTACGGCGCGGAACGTCGGCGGATACGCGTAGTGAAGTACCGCGGTCAGAAATACCGGGGTGGCTTCCACGACTTCACCATCATGGGTGACGGCGTGCACGTGTTTCCCCGGCTGGTGGCTGCCGAACATCGCGGCAAATACGTGCGTACGCAGTTGACCAGTGGCATTAAAGAGCTGGATGCCCTGCTCGGTGGTGGCATAGAAACCGGTTCCAGCACATTGATCCTCGGTCCCGCCGGTACCGGCAAGTCGCTGATCTCGATGATCTTCGCCGCAGCCGCAGTGGCAAGGGGCGAAAAAGCTGCGTTGTTTATTTTCGACGAAGAACTCGGCCTGCTGTTTGAGCGTATGAGAAACATGGGCATCGATTTGCAAGCCCTGCAAGCCACCGGCAACCTTTTGATCGAGCAAGTCGATGCCGCAGAACTCTCGCCAGGCGAGTTCTCTCACAGAGTTCGCCGTTGCGTGGATGAACGCGGGATCAAGACGGTCGTCATCGACAGCATCAACGGCTACCAGGCAGCGATGCCTGAAGAAAACGCCCTGGTGCTGCACATGCACGAACTGCTGCTGTATCTCAATCGCCAGGGCGCCGCGACCTCCATGACGGTCGCCCAGCATGGCCTCGTCGGTGACATGCAGGCGCCGGTGGACATCACCTACCTGGCCGATACCGTGATCCTGCTGCGTTACTTCGAAGCACTGGGCAAGGTTCGCCGAGCCATCTCGATCATCAAGAAACGTACCGGCAGCCATGAATCGACCATTCGCGAATACCGCATCAGCGCAAAAGGCATGACCATCGGCGAACCGCTGGACGCGTTCCAGGGCGTATTGCGCGGCGTCCCAACTTACATGGGCGCGAGCAAACCGCTGCTCGGGGATGACCTCCCTTGACCGTCCGCGAACCAATGTCCGAGCGCGCGATCATCCTCGCGCCGCTGGGACGTGATAGCCAAATCGCACTGATGATGCTCAACGAAGCCGGTTTCGACGGCATCATCACCCGGGATCTGCCATCGCTGTGCAGCGAGATTGCAAAAGGCGCAGGCCTGTTGCTGATTTCCTCCGAGGCATTGATGGGGGGCGATCTTGATCCACTACTGGGGCTGATCGAACAACAGCCGGCCTGGTCCGATCTGCCAATCGTGTTGTTGACTTATCACGGCGGCCCCGAGCAAAACCCGGCATCCAGATTCGGCCCGCAACTGGGTAACGTCACCTTTCTCGAGCGCCCTTTTCACCCCGTGACCTTGATCAGCCTGGTGACTACCGCACTGCGCGGCCGGCGACGACAATATGAAGCCAGGGACCGCCTGATCGATTTGAGTCAAAGTGAATTGCGGCTGCAGAACACCCTCGAAACCCTGGAACAGCAGGTCGAGGAACGCACCGCCGAACTGCGGCACAACGAAGAAGCGCTGCGCCAATCCCAGAAGATGGAAGCGGTCGGACAGCTCACGGGTGGCATTGCCCACGACTTCAACAACATGTTGACCGGAATCATCGGCAGCCTGGAGCTGCTGCGCCGGCGTTTGGCCCGTGGCCGTGTGGATGATCTGGACAGTCTGATCGATCTGGGGGTGACCTCGGCCAACCGCGCCGCCGGTCTGACGCACCGCCTGCTGGCGTTTTCCCGACGTCAGTCGCTGGATTCAAAACCGGTCGAGATGAATACCTTGGTGGTCTCGATGGGCGAATTGCTCCAGCGCAGCATCGACGAGAGCATCTATCTGGACATGCAGCTCAGCGATCGGTTGTGGGTGGCCGAGGCCGATCCCAATCAATTGGAAAGCGCCCTGCTCAACCTGGTGATCAATGCCCGGGACGCCATGCCCAATGGCGGCAAGCTGGTGGTGAAAACCTCCAATCAGCATCTGGATGCCTCATTTACCGATGCCCATAGCAATCTCGAACCGGGCGATTACGTGGTGCTGAGTGTGACGGACACGGGCTGTGGCATGCCCCAAAGCACCATCAACCGTGCGTTCGATCCATTTTTCACCACCAAACCCATTGGCCAGGGCACGGGCCTCGGGTTGTCGATGATCTATGGCTTCAGCAAGCAATCACGCGGGCATGTGGTGATCGACAGCGAGGTCGACAAAGGTACGACCGTGACCCTGTTCCTGCCGCGTTTCGGCGGCGATGTGCCGTTTGATTCGCCGGCAGAAACGCCCTACGCGCCCTTTGCCCAAAACGGCGAGACGATCCTGATCGTTGAAGATGATCCAGCCGTTCGGGCGCTGGTCAGTTCGGTGTTGAGTGACCTGGGGTATGCGTTTGTCGAGGCGGGAGATGCGAACAGCGCGGTGCCTATCCTGGACTCGGTCCAGAGAATTGACCTGATGATCAGCGATGTCGGGTTGCCGGGGATGAATGGGCGGCAACTGGCGGAAATCGGTCGGCAATACCGGCCGGAACTCAAGGTCCTGTTCATCACCGGTTACGCCGAGCACGCAGCGGTGCGCGGCGGCTTTCTTGACTCCGGCATGCAGATGATCACCAAGCCCTTCACCTTCGACCTGTTGACGGCGAAGGTGCGGGAAATGATCCGGATCTGATTGTCGCTTCTTGTGTAGGAGCAAAGCTTGCTCGCGATGAACGATAACGCGTAGCGCCTGCAATGACGCCATCGCGAGCAAGCTTTGCTCCCACAGAGGCATGCATCGCAATCGCGAGCAAGCTTTGCTCCTACAGGGGGCATGCGTCGTTAAGACAGCATTTCCTGCATCAATTCCTGCAACACATCCAGATCGAACGGTTTGCCCAGAATCGGCGCCTTGCGGGTGATCGGACTGTCGGTCTCGCGGATTTCCTGCGGATAACCGCTGATGAAAATCACCTTGAGTTCCGGTCGCAGCTTCACCGCGGGTTCAGCAATCTGCACGCCAGAGATGCCACCCGGCAGGCGGAAGTCGGTGATCATCATGTCCAGGTGCGGTTTGCTCGCGAGAATCTCAAACGCCTGCTCACCATTTTCGGCCTGCAGCACGCGGTAGCCCTCGCCGGCCAGATAGGCGGACAACACCATCAAAATCGAGGGGTCATCCTCGACGACCAGTACTACGTCTTGCGCATCTTCACTCATGGGGAAGCCTTTGTTCGGTCAATAGCTGCTGATACGACCGTGGGGTCGATCAGAGGTTGCGTTTATCTGGCTGTTTTCCTACAGCGGCAGACAAACGCGAAACAGGGCGCCCTCGCCAATCCGGCTTTCGACGGTGATGGTACCGCCATGGGCAGTCACAATCTGTTCGGAAATAAACAATCCCAGGCCCAATCCGGCGACGGCGTGCTTGGCCGTGACGCGCTCGAACTGCTGGAAGATTCGCTTCTGGTTTTCCTCACCAATACCGATTCCCTGATCCCGCACTTCGACCCGCGCCTGACCGTTCTCACTGTACACCTTCACGTTGATCGGGCTTTTCGCGCCGTACCGTAACGCGTTGGTCAACAAGTTTGAGATCACTTGTTCGATGCGAAATTCATCCCAATGGCCGACGACCGATTCTGCGGCGTCCAGAGTGACCGAGGATTCGGCAGCATCGATTTGCGGGGCGAAGTTTTGCAGCAGGCTGCGCACCAACGCCGCCAGGTCGAATTGACTCGGCCGGATCGACAGCTTGCCGGTACGGATCCGCGAAACGTCGAGCATGTCTTCGATCAGGCGGATCAGGCTTTTGATCTGCCGCTCATCGCGATCGACCATGGCATGCATCTTGTCCAGGGTAAACGCAGCGGCGTTATCCCGGGCCAGGTGCATTTTGCGCAACTGGGTTTCAAGGATCAGGCCATTGAGCGGTGTGCGTACTTCGTGGGCGACGATGGACATGAAGTCATCGCGCATGCGCACCGCCTGCTCCAGTTCCCGCTGGGTGCTCTGCAATTGAACGAGCAGCGCTTCCTGTTCCCGACGGCTCTGCTCCAGGGCTTCGACCTGCTGTTTCATGGCCTTGCTCTGCCGATACAAGTCGACAAATACATTGACCTTGCTCTTGACCGCATGGATGTCCAGCGGCTTGTGCAGGAAGTCCACCGCCCCGCTTTCATAGCCCTTGAACGCATAGTTCAGTTCACGGCCAGCGGCGCTGACAAAAACAATCGGAATGTTCTTGGTTTTTTCGGTGCCGCGCATCAACTCGGCCAGCTCGAAGCCGTTCATGCCCGGCATCTGCACATCGAGGATGGCCATGGCGAACTCGTGTTGCAGCAGCAACGACAAGGCTTCGTCCGCGGACAAGGCTTTGTAGACCATGCGGTCTTCACGCTTGATCAGCGCTTCGAGCGCCAACAGGTTCTCCGGCAGATCGTCAACGATCAGCAGTTTGGCTTGGATATTACTTAGCATGCGATTCGTTCCAGCTCGACAAGCAAACGGCCGATGCCGCGTAGGGGGAGAATGTGATCAGGCTGGTGCACATCCAGTGCAGCCAATGGCATGGTCGCCACCTGGGCCTCGTCAGGGTCCTGCACGATGGTCAGGCCGCCCAGGTACTTGACCTTGGCCAGCCCATTCGCGCCATCGCGATTGGCGCCCGTCAGCAACACCGCAGCCAGGCTTTCGCCATAGGCGTCAGCGGCAGACTCGAAGAGAAAGTCGATGGCGGGCCGCGAATGATGAACACGGTCTTCCAGGCTCAGGGAAAAGCTGCGGTCCTGCTCGACCGACAAGTGATAACCGGGCGTGGCGAAATACAACGTCCCCGCTTCAATCTGCGTCTTGTCATGGGCTTCAAAAACCGGCATCGATACTCGACGGGCGAACACTTCAGCCAGCTGACTGCGGCGCGCGTCGGGCAGGTGCAGCACCACGATGATCGGCAGCACGAAACCTTCGCGCAACGGGCTCAGCAGGTTCAGCAACGCTTCCACACCGCCCGCCGAGGCGCCGATCACGATGGCTTCAATTGTAGGCAGCTGCAGGGCATCGTTCATGATTTGCGGTAAATCCGTTCTTGTTTGACCAAGGGTTCGAACTGCCTGCCAAAACCTGAAAACTCCGGTGTTTCCTTGCTGCCGAGGACCAGAAAGCCGCGGTGGCAAAGTGATTCGTGGAACAGTCCGAACGCGCGATCCTGAAGTTTTTTATTGAAATAAATCAACACGTTACGACATGAAATTAATTGAGTTTCCGAGAACACGCTGTCGGTCGCCAGGCTGTGGTCGGCGAAGGTCACGTTCTCGCAAAGCGACTTGTCGAAAATGGCATAGCCGTAAGCCGCCGTGTAGTAATCGGCGAACGAGCGCTGGCCGCCGGCTTGCTGGTAATTGGCCGTGTAGGCCCGGACATTCTCCATCGAGAAAATGCCCTGTTTGGCTTTATCCAGCGAGCGCGGATTGATGTCCGTGGCGTAGATGATGGTGCGATCGAGCAAACCCTCTTCGCGCAGCAGAATCGCCATTGAATAGACTTCTTCACCCGTGCTGCAGCCGGCGATCCAGATCTTGATAGATGGATACGTCTTGAGCAGCGGCACCACTTCCTGGCGAATGGCCAGGAAGTGCGACGGGTCGCGGAACATCTCGCTGACAGGGATCGTCAGCAATTGCAGCAACTGCATGAACGCCGTCGGATCGTGCAGGACTTTTTCCTGCAAGGCCGAGATAGTGGCGCACTCGAACTGGCCTAACGCGTGCTGAACCCGGCGCTTGATCGACGCGCCGGAATAGTCGCGAAAGTCGTAGCTGTACTTGAGGAAAATCGCCTCGATCAGCAACCGCAGTTCGATTTCGCTATTTCGCTCTGAATGATTGCGTTCCACTAAATGCGTTCCATTTTCGGTAACCACACGCGAATCAGCGAGAACAGACGATCCAGATCGATGGGCTTGGCCAGGTAGTCGTTGGAGCCGGCCTGCAAGCAGCGCTCCTGATCATCCTTCATGGCCTTGGCCGTCACCGCAATGATCGGCAGTTTGCGCCAGCGCGGGTCCTTGCGGATCTCGATGGTGGCTTCGAAACCATCCATCTCCGGCATCATCACGTCCATCAACACCAGATCGATGTCCTCGACTTCATTCAACTTTTCAATCGCCTCCCGACCGTTACGGCCGATGACCACGACTGCACCCTTTTGCTCCAGCGCACTGGTGAGGGCGAAGATGTTGCGCACATCGTCGTCCACCAGCAGCACCTTGCGCCCCTCGAAGACCTTGTCACGACTGCGCGCGGTCTTGAGCATTCGCTGGCGTTCATGGGACAACTTCGATTCGACTTTGTGCAAAAAGAGTGTGACCTCATCCAGCAGGCGTTCCGGCGAGCGCGCGCCCTTGATAATGATCGAACGCGAGTACTTGCGCAGCTCGGACTCTTCGTCCCGGGTCAGGTTGCGTCCGGTGTAGACGATCACGGGCGGGAACGAGCAGATGTCTTCAGTGGACATGCGCTTGAGCAGGTCGTTGCCGAGCATGTCCGGCAGCTTCAGGTCGATGATCATGCAGTCGAAGATGGTCGTGCGCAGCAGATCGAGAGCTTCCTGGGCGAAACCGACGGCGGTGATTTCGATATCGTCGTCGCCAATCAGGCGGGCAATGCTGTCGCGTTGCAGATCGTCGTCTTCAACCAGCAGCACGCGTTTGACTTTCTGGGTCAGCTTGGCTTCGAGACGGGCGAACACGTCTTTGAGCTCTTCGCGCGTCGTTGGCTTGACCGCATAACCGATAGCGCCCATGTGCATGGCCGCTTCAACCCGGTCCTCGACGGAGATCACGTGCACCGGGATGTGCCGGGTTTCCGCGTGTTCCTTGAGGCGCTGCAACACCGTCAGGCCCGAGTGATCCGGCAGGCGCATGTCCAGCAAAATGGCATCCGGCAGGTACTCTTTGGCCAGGTCGTAGCCTTCGTCGGCCCCATGGGCGACCAGGCACTGGTAACCCAGCTCATGGGCCAGGTCGTAGAGGATGTGCGCAAAATTCGGCTCATCTTCCACCACCAGGATGCAGCGCGTCGCGAACGGTGCCTTGGTGCGATCGTCGTTGAAACGCGGGATATCGACCGGGGCAATCAGCGGTACCAACGCAGCAGGAATGGCCTGCGGCGTGACGGCCACGGGCGAAGCCTTCATCGGTTCGACCGGCACTTCACCCGGCTCGACATACTGCTGAGGCAGTACCAGGGTGAACACACTGCCCTGCCCTGGCTCGCTGGTGACGCTGATCGACCCACCCAGCAATGCCGCCAGGTCGCGAGAAATCGACAAGCCCAGGCCAGTTCCACCGTAACGCCGGTTGGTGGTGCCATCGGCCTGGCGGAAGGCTTCGAAAATGCTTTCCTGCTGATCGGCGGCAATGCCAATCCCGGAGTCGCGCACGACAAAGGCGATGCCGTCGTTTGGCTGCGACGCCACAGTCAGGGTCACAGTGCCTTTCTCGGTGAACTTCACTGCGTTCGACAGCAGGTTCTTGATCACCTGTTCCAGGCGCTGGCGGTCGGTGTAGATCATCATCGGCGAACCGGTCTGCAGCTCAATCTGGAAATCCAGATGCTTGTCCGCTGCCAACGGCTGGAACATCCCGCGCAAACCGTCCACGAGGCGGGCGACGCTGGTGTTTTCCGGACGCACTTCAAGCTTGCCGGCCTCGACCTTGGATATGTCGAGGATGTCGTTGATCAGGTTGAGCAAGTCATTGCCCGCCGAATAGATCGATTCGGCAAACTTGACCTGCTCGGCGCTGAGATTGTCCTGAGGGTTTTCCGCGAGCAACTTGGCCAGGATCAACGAGCTGTTCAGCGGCGTGCGCAGTTCGTGGGACATGTTGGCGAGGAATTCGGATTTGTACTTGCTCGAACGCTGCAACTCATCGGCGCGTTCTTCCAGCTGAGTCTGGGCGTGATTGAGCTCGGTGTTCTTCCGGTCCATGGCGTCGCGCTGATCCGACAGGATCTGTGCCTGCTCGGCGAGCTGTTCGTTGGTCTGCTCGAGCTCGACCTGCTGGGTTTCCAGGTGCGCCTGGGATTCCTTGAGAATTCGCGATTGCTCTTCGAGTTCTTCGTTGGCGGTCTTGAGCTCTTCCTGCTGGACCTGCAGCTCTTCGTTGAGCTGTTGGGTTTCGGCCAGCACTTCCTGCAAGCGTTGACGATAACGCGCCGCTTCGATGGAGGTGCCAATGTTGCCGGCAATCAATTCGAGCAGTTCGACATCGCGGTCGCTCAATGGACGCAGGAAGCCCAATTCGATGACGCCGTTGACTCGCTCGTCATCACTGGTCGGTACCACCAGAACGCTGTGGGGCAAGCCTTCGCCGAGGCCGGAGCTGACTTTGAAAAAGTCGCTCGGGACGCTGTCGAGACGAATCAAACGCGCCGTTTGCGCCACCTGACCGACAATCCCTTCGTCGCTGTAAATATGTTGATCAAGCGCTTCCTGCTCCCGGGAAAAGCCGTAACTCGCGACGCGCTTCAGGCCGCCGTGTTCTTCGCGAACATAAATAGCTGCCACCGCCGTGCCCAGGTATTGCGCACAGAACTGCAGGATATTGCGCCCCAGCAGATTCAGGCTGAGCTGTCCGAGGACCTGTTCGGCCAGCTCGGTCTGGCCATTGCGCAACCAGGCTTGCTGCTCCAGACGCTGGGCGCTGGCCTCTTGCGCAGCAAGATTGGCCCCGTAGTTTTGCGACAGGTTGAGCAGATCCCGCCGGCCGATGTAGGCCAACAGTCCGCTGATCGCCGCGACGAACAGCAGGTAAAGGGTGATGCTCCAGATCGTGGTGCGGCTCACCTCGTTATTGCGCGCGGTGCGCAACTGCTGCTCCATGTCGATCACGTCTTCGAACTGCTTGCGGATTTCATCCGTCAGCCGCTTGCCACGCCCGGCCTTGACCGCGCTGCGGTAGTCGCCACTGGTACGCTGCATGTCAATCATTGACTGTGCATAGTCAGCCCATTCGCCCTGCAACGCTTCGAGGCGATGAAGGCGATCGGTCTGAACCGGGTTGTCGGCGGTCAGGTCCAGCAGCGTATCGAGCGCGACTTTGAGTCTGGGACGGGCGGTTTCGTAGGGTTCGAGGAATTTCTCGTCACCACTGAGCAGAAAGCCGCGCATGCCGGTTTCCAGATCGACGGTCAGCTTTACCGCTTCATTGGCGTTATTGATCACCCTGTCCGTGTGCTCGACCCATTGAATGGTCGACAGCAGATAAGTGATCAGCGAAATGAAGAACACGGCACTGACGAGACCTACGCCCAGCGGCAGGCTGACGTTACGGCTCAGAAGTTTACGGAAACGTTGCTCATCAACCGAGGACGCAGAGGTCATGGGGCAGCCTTGTCGAACTATTGAAAACCAGGGAGTTTGCCCCAAAACGGCTGCTTTGATCCAATTTTCTGACACGTTTTTGCGCAAAATCCTACATTCAGCTGCTACCGCGCAACGGACCGGTTATCCTTGCCGCGCTTGCGGGTCTATTCTTTTTCCGTCACCACGGGAACTTCTCGGGTCCCGTCGATTACTCAAGCAAGACTCCGGCGAATTTGAACGCCCGGCCACCGTACATTTATTCTTTGGGAACCCACTATGTCCTCCAACGCGTCCATCATTCTCGTAGTAGAAGACGATGACATCGTGCGCATGCTGATCGTCGATGTGCTGGAGGAACTGGAGTTCAGAGTGCTTGAGGCAGACGGCTGCGAGCAAGCGCTGGAATTTCTGAATGATGAAGATCAGCACATTGACTTGATGATGACTGATGTAGGTCTGCCGGTGATGGATGGTCGGGAATTAGCCATCCAGGCTCGAATGGTCCGCCCGGAATTACCTATTCTGTTTGCCAGCGGTTATGCCGAGAGCATCGATGTGCCTGCCGGTATGCACGTGATTGGCAAACCGTTTTCGATTGATCAATTGCGTGACAAGGTCAGAAGCATCCTCGCAAGCGCCTAAACCATTAATATCCAGCGCCGCGGTCCAGGACCGTTTTGCGCTATGGGTTAACATCACGCTTTTTTTTCACTGCTCCCCTGCCTGCTTCAAGGAATGCCTCATGAGTCAACCACACGCAACCAAAGTCCTGGTCATTGGTTACGTCTGGCCCGAGCCCCGTTCTTCGGCGGCCAGCGGTCATGTCATGCAAATTCTCGAGGCGTTCCTGAAACAAGGCTGGGATATCACGTTCAGCAGTCCTGCCGGCGCGGGTGAACATCCGGCAGACCTTGCGGCACTGGGCATTCGCCAGGTGCCAATCGAACTGAACAACAGCAGTTTTGACACTTTTGTCAGCGAACTGGCCCCTGACGTCGTGTTGTTCGATCAATTCATGATGGAAGAACAGTTCGGCTGGCGCGTCGAGCAACAGTGCCCCGACGCCTTGCGCGTGCTCGAAACCTCGGACCTTCAGAGTCTGCGACACGCCCGGCACCAACGACTCAAGGACCGGTTGAAGGTCAGCGACGACAACCACGATTTCAACGAGCTGTTCGCGCCCGCGTTGCGTGAAGAGTTCGAGCACATGGCCGATACCGATCTGGCCAAACGGGAACTGGCAGCGATTTATCGCTGTGACGTGACGCTGATGATTTCCGAAGTGGAAATCGAGTTGCTGGTTGAGCAGTTCAACGTGCCTCGCAGCTTGCTGCACTGGTGCCCGTTAATGGTCGATTTGCCGACTCAGTCATTCCTGCCCTTCGAAGAACGGGCGAATTTCCTGAGCATTGGCAACTTCAGGCATGCACCGAACTGGGATGCCGTGCTCTGGCTCAAAACCGCGATCTGGCCGTTGATTCGTCAGCAATTGCCCACTGCCCAGCTCCACATCTACGGCGCCTACACTCCGCCCAAAGCCACGGCGTTACACAATGCCGCGCAAGGGTTTCATGTGATGAACTGGGCCGAAGATGCCTTGCAAGTCATGTCGGCAGCGCGGGTGTGCGTCGCGCCGTTACGATTCGGTGCGGGCATCAAAGGCAAATTGGTGGACGCCATGCTCTGCGGCACGCCGAATGTCACGACGCCCATCGGGGCAGAAGGCATGCACGGCGAAGAACACTGGCCAGGCGCGATAACCCGCACCGCCCAGGCGTTTGCAGACAGCGCGGTGCAACTCTACAAGGACGAAAAAACCTGGCTCGAAGCACAGGCTGCAGGCGTGGAACTGCTGTCGCGCCGCTACCTCAAGACCGATCATGGCCCGGCGCTGATCGCCCGCCTCCAGGCCTGTCAGCAGCAGATGAACACGATCAGAAGGGACAATTTCACCGGGAGCATGCTGCGCCACCATCACCACAAGAGCACGCAATACATGGCGCAGTGGATTGAAGCAAAAAACCGTCAGACCCTTCCTACTGGTGGCACGACCCACCCGTAACGAGGCATGATCAGCGTGCGAGAACAATAAAAGCGCCCTGACATGAGCCGAGCAGCCAGAGTTACCGACCCCTCCTACGAGCTGATGGACGACCACAACGGTCTGTCCATCATCTATCGCCAGCACGGCTTCCCCTGTCCTTTGGTGCGCTGGCATTTCCACAAGGAATACGAACTGCACCTGATCGTTGCCAGCTCCGGCAAGGTGTTCATCGGCGATTACATCGGCAATTTTTACCCGCAAACCCTGTTTCTCACTGGCCCCAACCTGCCTCATAACTGGATCAGCCAGGTCGCCGAAGACGAGGTGGTGCCAAAGCGCGACATGCTGGTGAATTTCACGGATGAATTGTTCGACAGTGGCCACCTGGTCTTCGCCGAGCTCAAGACCCTGGCGCCACTGCTGGAACGTGCGCAGTACGGTATCGAATTCCGCTGCCAGCGCACGATTCGCCAGGCGATGAACCTGATGCAGCGTATCGCCGACACCCAAGGCGTGACCCGACTCGGGCATTTTTTCATTTTGCTGGAGTTGCTGGCCGCTTCGGACGATTACCAATTGCTGTCCGGCGCCACCACATCGCAACTGGCCGATGAGCACAACGTCGACCGCACCAACCGCGCGGTCGATTACATCTTTGCCCATTACGCCCGGGAACTGCCCCTGGAAGAAGTCGCCGCGCACCTGGGGATGAAGCCGACTTACTTCAGCCGTGTGTTCAAGCAAGCCACCGGGCGCTGCTTTATCGAGTTCGTCAACCGCTTGCGCATCAGCAAATCCTGCGAGTTGCTGGCGGACGGTGACAAGCCGGTGACCGATGTCTGCTTTGAGTCGGGCTTCAACAATATTTCCAATTTCAATCGACGCTTTCAACAGCTCAAGGGCATGACGCCTTCGCATTATCGGCGGTTGGCGGTGCAGCGTTTGACTGAGCAAAACCAGCGCTGAAACCTTCCCCTGTATCAGGTCCCGAAGCTTTGGGAGCAAAGCTTGCTCGCGAAAGCGGTATTTCGTACGACCGGGAAACCCAGTCGCCTGGATCGCGAGCAAGCTTTGCTCCCACAGCTTCGGCAGCTGCTACAGAGGTATCCGGCGTGGCATCTTCGCAACCGCCTGTCAGTGCAAAATAGTATCGATCTGAGTGCGATGAACAATTTGTCACGCGCTCGATTGAACGTTGTAATCAGTGCACATTCTTCCGGTCTCCGGCAGACACAAAAACAATAACTGTCCTTCTGTCACCCCCCGGGGGCAGAAAAGGAGTGCACGATGCAACCTTCTGCAAAAGCCCTGCTTGCCCTCGCCTGCCTGACCTTCAGCAGCGTCAGCCTTGGCGCCCAGACCCTGACTATCGCCACCGTCAACAACAGCGACATGATCCGCATGCAAAAGCTCTCGAAAACTTTCGAAGCCGAGCATCCGGAGATCAAGCTCAATTGGGTGGTGCTTGAAGAAAACGTCCTGCGCCAACGCCTGACCACGGACATTGCGACCCAGGGCGGACAGTTCGACGTATTGACCATCGGCATGTACGAAGCCGCACTCTGGGGCGCCAAGGGCTGGTTGGAGCCGATGAAGGATTTGCCCGCCGCGTATGCGCTCGACGACGTGTTCCCTTCGGTGCGTGAAGGCCTCTCGGTCAAGGGGTCGTTGTATGCCCTGCCGTTTTACGCTGAAAGCTCCATCACTTATTACCGCACCGACCTGTTCAAGGACGCCGGCCTGACCATGCCCGAGCGTCCGACCTGGGAGCAGATCGGCGAGTTCGCCAGCAAACTCACCAACAAAGACAAAGAACAGTACGGCATCTGCCTGCGCGGCAAAGCTGGTTGGGGTGAGAACATGGCGCTGATCACCACCCTGGCCAACGCCTACGGTGCGCGCTGGTTCGACGAAAAGTGGCAGCCGGAATTCACCGGGGCGGAGTGGAAGAACGCGCTGAATTTCTACGTCGACATCATGAAAAAATCCGGCCCGCCGGGCGCCTCCAGCAACGGTTTCAACGAAAACCTTGCACTGTTCAACAGCGGCAAATGCGCGATCTGGGTCGATGCCAGCGTTGCCGGT
>Ga0160467_100836_pt1 | contig 20095 bp, 15 predicted proteins | sample HID1972I_E11MG_FD_108221 | JGI IMG/M metagenome (GOLD analysis project Ga0160467, IMG submission 108221) | Enriched pill bug-associated microbial communities from UW Madison campus, WI, USA - HID1972I_E11 MG | ecosystem: Host-associated > Arthropoda: Insects > Digestive system > Unclassified ... | reverse complement strand
GTTGCCGATGCTGCTCCGACCTCCAGCCCGTAGGCATTCCGTCGTTGCGAGCCGCCTATTATGCCGGACTTTTCCAGTCCGTCAACACCTTCGTTCGATGACATCGTACGGCGGTGGTGGCGTGCTGTTTCCGCGCTGCTTTCCGAAGAAAGCGTTGCGTTGCAGCGAGGGAGCGAATTGTAGAGCTCCCACGGAATACGTCAACATCTTTTTTCAGTTTCATGACATCCATGGCAACACGCGTGTCGCTGCCAGGCCGTCGGCTGCGGCGCGCGGTCATGCACGCGTTGCGCACATGACCGCGCAACCGGTATCTATTGCTGCGTTCTCGTCTGGAGCAGCAACAATGGAAGTGGACGTTCGGCGTGCATGGTGGCGCGACATCTCGTTGCCTGCGGTGGCAGCGGGCTTCATCACCGTGCTGGTGGGCTTTGCCAGCTCAGCGGTGATCGTGTTCCAGGCCGCGCGGGCCGTTGGCGCCGACCAGCAGCAGACCGCTTCATGGATGTGGGCGCTTGGGCTGGGCATGGGCGTCACCTGCATCGGCCTCTCGCTGCGTTACCGCGTGCCAGTGGTGACGGCCTGGTCCACACCGGGCGCGGCGATGCTGGTCGTCGGCGCCGGCGGCGTCAGCCTGCCCGAAGCCACGGGCGCATTCCTGCTGGCAGCCACGCTCGGTGCGATCCTGGGCTTCTCCGGCATCTTCGCCCGCATGATGCAGCGCGTTCCGATGGCGCTCGCCGCCGGCATGCTGGCCGGCGTGCTGCTGCGCTTCGGGCTGGATGTGTTCGTGTCCATGGGCACCCAGCTGGGCATGGCCGTTGCGATGCTGGCGACATGGCTGGTCTTCCGACGCTGGTCGCCCCGCTACGCGGTGATCGCCACGCTGGTGGTCGGCATCGGAATCGCATCGATGCAGGGTTCGATGCAGCTGCAGGAGCTGCGCCTGCAGGTCGCCACCCCGGTATGGATCAGCCCCCGCCTGTCATGGACCGCAGTGGTGAGCATCGCGCTGCCCCTGCTGGTGGTGACCATGGCGTCGCAGAACGTCCCCGGCGTGGCGGTCATGCGCGCATCAGGATATGACGTACCCGTATCCCCGGTGATCGGCTGGATCGGCGTGGTGAACATGGCGCTGGCGCCCTTCGGTGCGTTCGCCATGAACCTGGCGGCGATCACCGCCGCGATCTGCATGGGCAGGGAAGCGCACGAAGATCCCACGCGACGCTACACCGCCGCCATCGCCGCTGGTGGTTTCTACCTGCTGGTGGGGCTGTTCGGAGCCACCGTTGCCGCGCTGTTTGCCGCGTTCCCGGGCGAACTCATCGCCTGCGTGGCCGGTATCGCGCTGTTCGGCACCATCGGGAACAGCCTGGCCAGTGCATTGGCCATCGAACGTGACCGGGAGGCCGCGCTGGTGACGTTCCTGGTGACGGCATCCGGGTTGTCGCTGGGCGGGATCGGATCGGCGTTCTGGGGCCTGGTGGCGGGCGCGGTATGCCTGGTGGTGCTGCGGAGAGAAGCGTGACGACCAACGGTCGTCACCCACCGAGGTCCCATCGGCAACGGTCGTCTCCCACCGAGGCCCCATCGGCAACGGTCGTCTCCCACCGAGGCCCGGCTGATAACGATCGTCACCCACCGGGCCGGCCGGCAATGGTCGGTACTCACCGATATCCTGCCGGCAACGCGCGGCACCTGCCACAGGCTCATGCCGGGGGACAGCCGCTGTCATCCACCCGAGGCGCGTGATTGTCGATCAGAGCGGCTGCACTGACAGGGTCTGCTGCAGCACGTGCCGGCCGCCTGCGGGAAGCGTGATCACGTCCGGACCGGCATTGGCCGCTTCCAGGCATACATAGTCCCGCCAGCCATCGCCGACATCGGCCATCTTCGCCGCAGCCTCCGCCCCCGGATTCCATGCCACCAGCGATCGGCTGCCGGCGGTTTCGATGGTGATGCGGCGCCCGAGCACCGGATCGTGCAGCACATAGCGGCCACCGGCCTGGGTATAGATGCGATCGCTGCGCCCAGGATCGCGTGGGTCGCGCAGGTTCCATGGTCCCTGCTGGCGACGTGGCCGGGCGTAGTCCTCGTACTTGTCGAGATACTCCAGCCCATCCACGCCGTCCACATCCACCCGGCTGGCATCGCCCACCCGGAAATAGTTGTGCAGGGCCTGGGTGATGCTGGCCGGCTGGCTGCCTGCGTTTTCGGTCACCAGCTGTTGCTGCAGCGTGCTGCCGACCACCACCACCATCTGCAGGCGCAGTCCCAGGTCGGCCAGCACGGGCGGCGCAAGAATCAGTTCGATGCTGCCGTCCGCACGCCTGCGCGCCTGCTTCAGCTCCCAGGGCAAGGTGCGCACGAAACCATGCGAGGGCACGTCGGTACCCTGCCCCTGGCGGCCGAAGTACGGCCAGCACACCGGGCTGCCGCCGCGGATGGGCGTGGGCAGCGGGGCACGGCGTGGCGACAGCCACATCACATCCTGGCCGCCCCTGGGTACGAAGGACAGCAGCTGGCCGCCGAACACACTGATGGCGGCGGTGGCCTGCGGTGTCTCCACCAGCCAGGCATCAAGCCCCTGGAACTGGCCACTGGTTACGCCCTGTATCTGTTGCATGCTGGAAGTGCTCCGCACGGCTGGTGACTGCGCCACCGTGCTGTGGTTGGAAGGAAGCGTGAAGCGGGTGACCCCAGGCATCACGGCGGGCCCGGGGGGTGCCTCCCGCAGCGCCTGCAGGATGCGACGACCGGCGCGGCCATCGGCCGTGGGCCAGCCCAGGCGTTGCTGTTCGGCCTGGATGGCGCGCCGGCTGGCGGTGCCGATCATGCCATCGACTTCACCGATGTCGTGCCCGCGCGCAGCCAGCAGGGCCTGCAGCTCACGGCGCTCGCGCCGACCCAGGCCGGGATCGTCGGTGGGCCACGCTGCGGCGAATCCGTTGCCGCCACGCAGGCGATCAGCCAGCGTGGCGATGGCCAGTGCGTAGCTTTCAGCGGCGTTGTAGCTGTAGATCGCGTCGTAGTTGCGGAACACCAGCACGGCGGGACCGGCCTTGCCGGCAGGCAGCAGCAGGGCGGCGCGTGCATCGGCCGGCAGACCGGCGGGCGCGATGCTGGCCCCTGCCTGCGTGGTCACGCCCAGTGCGCGCCATTCGGCCAGTGGCCTGCGCTGGGTGCGACCGGCCAGGGTGGTGTTGAATCCCGGCGGCAGGCGTACCTCGATGCCCCAGGGTTCGCCCGTGCGCCATCCGGCACGCTTGAGGTAGTTGGCGGTGGACGCCAACGCATCGGGAATACTGCCGACCAGATCGCGACGACCGTCGCCATCGCCATCCACGGCGATACGCGCATAGGTGCTGGGCATGAACTGGGTATGCCCGAAGGCGCCGGCCCACGAGCCCGTCAGCCCTGCGCCCTGCAGATCGCCCTGGTCGATGAGCCTGAGCAGGGCCAGTAGTTCACCGCGAAAGAAGGGTTGCCGCCGCCCGGCACAGGACAGCGTGGCCAGCGACTGCAGCAGCGGGCGTTTGCCGAAGACGCGGCCGTAATCGCTTTCCACGCCCCACACCGCCACGATGGTCGCGGCGTCGACACCATACTGGGCCGAAACCTGCTGCAGCAGCGCTTGATGTCGCTCCAGCATCGCGCGGCCGTCGTCCACCCGCTGCCCATCCACCAGCGCGGCCAGGTAATCCCAGATGGGCGTGGTGAACTCGGGCTGCGCATCCAGCAACGGCAGCACGGTCGGGTCGGGTTGCAGCCCGACGGTAAGGGCCTGGAAGCGTTCGGCCGGGATACCCTGCGCGGTCGCGGTCGCCTGCAGCTGGGTCATGCAGGTGCTGAAGGCGGCGTCCGCCACCGGTGCGTTGGCCGATGCCGGGGATGCTGCGAGCGCCGCAGCCAGGCCGAGCGTGGTCAAAAGGGGCATGGCGTCCTTCGTAATGCCGTGGCTGCTGCATGGTAGCGCCACGAACGCGGACGCGTTGCCTGCGGATGCCGGGCCGAACCCGGCATTACGGGCTCGGGCGCAGCAGGCGCAGGCCAAACGCTGGCTGGGGGGCGCTGCTGTTCCACCGTGCGACGATCTGCAGGCCGGCGGCATCGAGCAGCTGCTGGAAGTTCGCTTCGGTGTACTTGTGGCTGTATTCGACGCGGATGGCCTCGCCCGCCGCGAAGTGGAAGCGCTGGCCACCGAGCATGACCGATTGCTCGCGGTCGCTGACCAGGTCGGTTTCAATGCGCAGCTGCGGCACGCTGTACCGCGCGCGATGATGGAACGCGTCCAGATCGAAATCACTGCCGACCTCACGGTTCAGGCGCTGCAGCAGGTTGAGCGTGAAGGCGGCGGTGACGCCTGCGGCATCGTTGTACGCCGATTCGAGCGTCCCGGTGTCCTTGTGCAGGTCGATGCCCACCAGCGCCGTGCCGCCCTCGCCCATGGTCTGGCGCATGGCGCGCAGGAGCGCGACGGCATCATCGTGTTCGAAATTCCCCAGTGTGGAACCAGGAAAGAACATCAGCCGGCGCGCAGGTTCGCGAGCCGGTCGCGGCACGTCCACCGGCTGGGTGAAATCGGCGCACACCGGCAGCATTTCCACGTCCGGCAGGGCCGGCGCCAGGTGATCGATGCTGGCCAGCAGCGCGGCACGGGATATCTCGATCGGGGTATAGGCCACCGGATCATGCAGGGCGTGCAGCAGCAATGCTGTCTTGCGCCCGCTGCCGCTGCCCAGTTCCACGACATGCGCCCGCGGGCCGACCACATCGGCGATGTCCGCCAGGCAGTCGCGCAACAGCGCCAGCTCGGTACGGGTGGGGTAATACTCCGGTGTCCGGGTGATCTGCTCGAACAGTGCCGAGCCGGCTGCGTCATAGAAATACTTCGACGGCAATCGCCGGGGCCGGCTCGACAGCCCTCGGACCACGTCATCCAGCACACGTTCGCGGCTGGGCGTCAGGTCGGTCAGCGCCTGCCGCGCCGCGTGTACGGTACTCATGGAATATCCCGTGCCAGGCGCACACCGGAAAACTGCCAGCGTGCGGAAGGGTCGAAGAAGTTGCGATACGTGGCGCGCACGTGCCCACGCGGCGTGGCACAGCTGCCACCGCGAAGGATCCACTGCCCGCACATGAACTTGCCGTTGTACTCGCCCAGGCTGCCCGGGAAGGGACGGAATCCGGGATAGGCGCCATAGGCGCTGCGGGTCCATTCCCAGACGTCGCCATGCAGCTGCTGCAGCCCGCCTTCGCCCGTGGCAGCGGCCGGCTGCAGCCGATCATCGTCGGCGAAGTGACCGTGTGGATCCGCGGCATCCTCACGCAGGCTGGCGGCGGCTTCCCATTCGAATTCGGTGGGCAGCCGGGCATCGGCCCAGCGGGCGTAGGCATCGGCTTCGTAATAGCTGATGTGGCAGACCGGAGCATGAGGATCGATGGCGCGCCATCCGCCGAGGGTGAACTCGCGTTCGCAGGCATCATCCCAGTACAGCGGGTGCTGCCACCCCTGCGCCTGGCACAGTGCCCAGCCTTCGCTCATCCACAGCTGCACCTGCCGGTAACCGCCATCGGCGATGAAGCGCGCGAACTCCGCATTGCTCACCGTACGGCTGGCCAATGCATGGGCCGGCACCAGCACCCGATGGCGCGGTGATTCATTGTCGTACGCGAACGCAGGATTGTCCGGCCACGGCGGTGCGCCGATCCAGGCGATGCGCTCACCGCTTTCAATCCACTGCGGCGGCTGGGCTGCCACGGTTGCGGGTGTTGCCAGATCGTCACGGTACGCCGGCTGCAGCGGATTGTTCCACAGCGCATGCTTGATGTCGGTCAGCAGCAGCTCCTGGTGCTGCTGTTCGTGATGCAGGCCAAGCTGCAGATGATCCAGGGTTTCTTCGTCCAGCATCGCGGCGCGCAGCAGGCTGAGCACCTGGGCATCGATGCGCGCGCGATACGCCTGCACCTGGTCCAGGCTGGGACGCGAAAGCAGGCCGCGCTGCGGGCGGGCGTGGGCCGGGCCCACGGTTTCGTAGTAACTGTTGAACAGGAAATGCCACTCCGGTTCCAGCGGCTGGTAGTCCGCACGCGCACCCAGCACGAAACGTTCGAAGAACCAGGTGGTGTGGGCCAGATGCCATTTCGCCGGGCTGGCATCAGGCATGCTCTGCACCATCGCGTCTTCGGCACTGAGCGGCGCGGCAAGCGCGATGCTGCGCCCCCGCACGTGGGCAAAGCGGTCAGCCAGTTCGGCATGACGGGAGGCGAAGACAGGCGTGGCGACGTTGCGGTTCACCGCACCGAGCTTCTTGCAGCGCCGGTGAGGGGAATGTCATGGCCGCGTTTCGCGCGCGTTTCCGCAGTGCGTGCCGGGCATCGTCGCGCCATCAGCGTGCGTCCCGATACAGCCAGCGACCGTCCATCCGTTCGAAACGGCTGTGCTCGGTCATCTTCACCGCACTGCCGCCGCCGATCCGGTATCGCGCGGTGAAGCGCACCTCCGCGCGATCGTCCTGCTGGTGGTGTTCGTGGACGGTCAGGCCCAGCCACCGCGTACGCTGCCCGGAGGGTTCGTCGAGCGACAGTTCCTGCGGGCGCGTGTCGGGGTGCCAGCTGTCCAGCAGGTAATCCGCACGCCGCAGCACGTAGGCGCTGTAGCGCGAACGCATCAGGGAGGCCGCGTCCGGTGCGGCCTGGCCGGCATGGTAGCGCCCGCAGCAGGCGGCATACGCCGCATCCAGGTCGCAGGGACAGGCTTCGGTGTTCTTGCTCATGCGGGCATCTTCGCATGGCACGGGCCGCGCCCGCCCACCCCACGGGAACCGGCGCGGAGGTCTTCGGGACCTGTTCAGGCGTATGCTGTCGCCCCCTCATGCAGGTAGCTGTACGTGCTGGAACTGGTTCCTCCCGAACTCTGGTGGCTGGTGGCCATCGCCTTCATCGCCGGCATGGTCGATTCAGCGGTCGGCGGCGGTGGGCTGGTGCAGCTGCCCGGCCTGTTTACCGTGCTGCCGCAGCACACGCCGGCGCTGCTGTTCGGCACCAACAAATTCAGTTCGGCCTTCGGCACGGCGGCGGCCGCGTGGCGTTACGCGCGCAATGTGCGTTTCCCCTGGCAGCCGGTGCTGTTCGCGGCGGCAACGGCATTCGTGTTTTCGTTCGCCGGCGCGACGGCAGTCAGCCTGCTGCCCAAGGATGCGGTGCGTCCGCTGGTACTGGTGCTGCTGGTGGCGATGCTGGTCTACACGCTGTGGAAGAAGGACTTCGGGGCAGTGCACCGGCCGCGCGGGATCGGCCGCCGCGAGCTGGCCATCGCGCTGCTCATCGGCGCGGCGATCGGCTTCTACGACGGCTTCTTCGGGCCAGGCACCGGCAGCTTCCTGATCTTCCTGTTCATCCGCTTCTTCGGGCTGGACTTCCTGCGTGCATCGGCGGCGTCGAAGGTGGTCAACCTGTCGACGAATGTCGCCGCGCTGTCCTTCTTCGTGCCGACAGGCAACGTGCTGCTGATGTTCGCGATACCGATGGCGCTGGCCAACATCGTCGGTTCGGTGGTGGGCACGCGGCTGGCGCTGCGCGGCGGTACGCCGCTGATACGCAGATTCTTCGTGGTACTGGTGGTGGTGCTGATAGTGCGGATGGGCTGGGATACGTTCGCAGGCTAGGCTGAAAGCTGCTGCTGTACCTGCGCCCAGGCGTGGTTCCAGTCGATACGCTCCTGTTCCAGCCGCACGGCAGGGCCATGGACGCCCTGGCGCATGCGTGAATAGAGGGACTGCTCCTGCGCGGTGAGGTTCGCCAGCCGCGTCGCCCGATGCATGCGCGGTTCGGTGCCCCGGCGATCGGCCGGGCAGGAAAGCAGCGTGGCTTCATCCATCAGCAATGACCTGGCATGCGGAAGGCAGGCGCGCAGCCTGTGCAGGATCACGAAGCCGTGCGTGTCGATGTCCCCCCAGTAGTGGACCGGCAGGTCGTGCAGCCACGGCGTGGAACGCGCGAACTCGACCGCATAGCCCTTGGCCATCAGCAGCAGCGTGCCCGGCAACGGTCCGCAGGCCAGGCCGGTCTGCAGGTTCTCCACCATGAGTACCTGGCGCACGGGAAGCTGCAGGCGCTGGAATTCCTCGACGGGCACCACGACGTCGCTGAGCCCGCCGAGGCGGGCCGACAACGCAGGATCCAGCAGGCGGAAGCGGACGGTTTCCGGCGCGGTGCGCAACCCGGCGCGCTGTTCGAAGCGTACGGCCGGCTCGGCACCCAGGGCCGACAGCGCCTCGCCGAGCATCCGGCGATGGCCCTGCAGCCATTTGCTGTCGATGCCGGCGACCGGAATCTGTCGCGGATACAGGCCACTGCGCGGGTTGCGATGAAGCCACTGCAATACGCGCTGTATGCGCTGCATGTCCGCTTCGGGGGTATCGGCCAGCGTGTCGAAGAAGCCGGTCGCCAACCGCTGGTGCAGTGCGGCCTCGTCCGGCCAGCACGCGCGGAAGCCCTGCAGGGCATGCCGGGCCTGCTGCCAACGCCGTCCCTCGCCCAGCGCATCGGCGACCGCGGTGGCGTCATCGAACATCCAGTGGCTGGGCAGCGACTGGTTGCCCAGACGCGACCATGCCACCTGCCGCGTTTCCACGTCCGTGCATGCCTGCCATGCGGCGATCCAACGGCCGAAATGCTCCCAGCGGAGGTCGGCCTGTTCCTGCGTTGGCGGGAAAAGCGGGATGCGTTCCGGCCCGTTGCCAGTGTCCAGCAGGCCTTCGGCGCGCAGCCGTGGCCATCGCTTCCGCAGGCGCGCAAGGGCATCGGCCGGCATGAGCATGGTCGACGTGTTCATCGGCCCAGTGATACCACGAAGGCCGATGGAAGGTCAGGTAGCGCCGGGGCCGGCCGCTACGACCGCCCGCGTTCGGGCAGCTTCAGGCGCCTGGCGTCCTCGTCATATTCGATCAGCAGCACGCCGGAATCGTGCCGGCCACTGATCTCCACGAAGCACGCGCCGCCGATGAACGGCTCCAGCGTCATCACCGATTTCAGTGGTGTGGCCACCACCATCTGGAAGCCGAAGTTGTCGAAGATGTTCATCGCCAGCGCGGTGAATTCATTGTCGGCCTTGTCGAAGGCTTCATCGAGCACCACTGCGGCGTAGCTCGGCAGCTGGCTGTCCACGCCGCCCAGCTGGTAACGCAGCGCGGCGGCCAGGCAGGTGGTGGCCAGTTTCTGCCGCTGTCCGCCGGATTTGCCGGCACCGCTGCGGTAGATCTCCACCTGCTGGCGGGTGGCCGCATCCAGCTCCACGCCGATGAACTCCACGTGCAGGCGCACGTCCAGCACGTGTTCGCGCCAGCGCCTGTCTTCGCCTTCCTGGGAGCCCAGCCGCGTCACCAGCGTACGCAGCACCGCGAACTGCGCCTCGGCGACATCGCGCGCTTCGGTCTGGTGGTGCGAAAGCACGTCGCGCAGCTGCTGGTGGAATTCCAGTACGTCCGGCAGGCGGCGGTCGCTGAGCTCGATGGTCAGCAGGGTGCCGCGGTTGAACGGCACCTGCTCCAGGCTGGCATTGACCTCTTCCAGGCGCTGGCCGATGGATTTGCGTGCTTCGGCGCTGTGCCGCTGCAGGGCGAGCAGATTGTTCTTGCTCTGGTTCTGCAGCAGGTCGAAGAAGCGCTCCTCGTGCTGTGGCAGGCCATCGCGCTCCAGGCGCTGAAGGCGGGCCAGGAAGTCCTCGGCCGATGCCACCGATACGGTGAAATCGCCCGATTCCTCTGGCCACTGCTGCACGAAGCGGCGGAAACACCCCAGCAGCAGGTTCTCGATGCGGTTGACCTCGTGCTGCGACGAGGACAGCTGCTCGTTGAGGGTATTGCTGATGCTGCGCATATGCGCTTCCAGCGTCTCCAGGCTCAACGGCCCCAGCGCTTCCAGGCGCTGCTGCAGTCCCGCTTCCTGGGTGGTGCCCAGCGCAGGCAGCACCAGCGCGCGGCTCTTCTGCCGGTCCTTGTCCAGGCGGTCGCGTTCCCGCACCAGCTGGCCACGCTCGACACGGGTGTCTTCATAGGTGCGGCGTGCCTGCTCGATATCCGCACGCGTGCTGTCGATCTGGCTGGCCAGCCGGGCAAGGTCGGCATTGCCCTCGCGCAGTTCGCGCAGGCTGGCTTCGATGTCGGCCAGTCGCTGCAGGGGAGCGGCGACGTCGATCTCGTCCCATGCCAGGTTCACCAGCTGGTTGCAGGCCAGGCGTCGCTCGTTGTCACGCTCGCGCTGCGCGCGCAGGCGGGCGACATCTTCATCGCAGCCGGCGATGCGCTGTGCCAGCTCCTGCGCTTCCTTCTGGAACAGCGCCAGCTTGTCGCGGTTGTTGAAACCCAGCAGCCAGCGACGGCGATCGTTCACCGCGTTGCGGTCGTCCTTCTCGAAGCGGTCGCCGGGATGCTTGACCTGGCCTTCGCGGGTGATGCCACGCTCGACGTTGCGCAGCTGGCGGGCGTCGACGCATTCGTAGTCGAAACGCTTGCCCAGCTCGCGGCGCAGCCACGGTTCGAACGGGCTGTCGCGCAGTTCGAGCTTGTGCAGCAACGAGCGTGCGGATGGATCGCGGGCGAACGCTTCATCGTTGCGGCGAACGCGGTAATACGTGAACCGCATTCCCAGGTGGGTCCGGTTCACCCATTCGGCGACCTCGCTGTAATGGCGGTCGTCCACCAGCAGCGACTGCGCGAAACCGGACAGCACGCGCTCGATGGCGCCCTGCCAGCCGATCGCGTCCTGGCGGACCTGGATCAGTTCGCCGACGAACGGCAGCGCCGCCTCCGGCACGCCGGTTTCCTCGGCCAGCCGGGCACGCAGCTTCTGCAGCGGCGCGGGGATGCTGGACGGCGTGCGTTCCATCGCCTCGAGTTCGGCGCGCACTTCACCGAAGCGGCGTTCATCGTCGCGCCGGCCGCCGAGCCGCTCGCTGATGGCGTCGTCGAGCGCGGCCGAGGCGCGCTGGCGATCATGCAGTTCGTCCTGCGCTCGGTCGATCAGCTCGGCAAAGCCATGGGCGCTGTCCGGCAGCACGGCCTGCAGCTGCCGGGCCGCCTGGCGGGCCTGTTCGCGCTTGGCCTGGCGGCGGTCGCGTTCGCCTTCGGCGCGTCCCTGTTCGCGCTCCAGCTCCTCGATGCGTTCTCCGCCCTGCTGGCGGCGCTGCAGTTCCAGTTCGGCCAACCGTTCCTGGTGGTTGTCCAGTGCCGCGCGGCGTTGTGTCTCTTCGCCGAGCAATCCGCGGTCACGCACATCCAGTTCATGCAGGCGCGCCTCCAGCAGCTGCTGGCGACGCGATTCGCGGAAGCTGTCGATGCCGAGCTTGAGGGTTTCGTCGTCGACGCGACGCGCCTTCAGCGCCTTCAGCTCGTTGAAATGCTCGCGCGCGGGCGACAGCGTCTCCACCTGCCGGCGTGCGGTGACCACCGCCTGGTGCGCGCCATCGAGTTCGGCGAAATCGTTGACCAGGCGTTCGGCCGCATCGAAGGTCTTCGGTGCGTCGAGCATGAAATCGCGCAGGAACACATTGAGGTCGCCGAGGTTCTTCGCCGACTGCGTCTTGTGCAGCAGTCGCAGGGCCATCTCGTTGTCGATGCCGAGCAGATGCCGGAAACGTTCGGCGTAGCCGGAAAAGCTGTCGAAATGGTGCACGTCGCCCAGCTTCTGCTTCAGCCTGCGCAGGTCCAGGTCGAAACCGCCCAGGTCCCGGGCGATGTCGAAGGGGCGTTCGGCGATCAGGTAATGACGGCGCACGTCGGCGGCGGCGGTGCCATTGCCGGCGATCCAGAACAGACGCACCAGGCTGACCACGCGGCCTTCGCCGTTGCGGTATTCAAGCACCAGTGCGGTCCAGGTCGCGCCCTTGCGCAGGTACTGGGTGGCGATTTCGCCGGTGCCGCTGTCCTGCTGGTCGGCCCACGCGCCGCGCACGTAGGACACCAGGTTGCGGTCGCGGCCACTGCGTTCGGCCTCGCGGGCGGCAGCGTTGAAGTCCACGATGGCCGGCGGCACCAGCAGTGCGGACATCGCATCGAGCAGGGTGGACTTGCCGGAGCCGGAACGACCGACGAACAGGAAGCCACGCTCGGCTATCGGCACCTCGGTCAGGCCGTTGAAGGTACCCCAGTTGTGCACCTGCAGGCGGCGCATGCGGAACTGCTGCAGGCGAGGATCCGGCAGGCCGTCGTTGAACAGTGCGGGAGTGTGCTTGGAAAGGGCCATGCGGGGTTCCGTTGGATCAGGCTTCGGCGGCCGGGGTTTCGCGCAGCTGGCGGTACACCGCCGACAGCGCGGCCACGTCTTCGGCCGAGAACAGCAGCTTCAGCGCCGGCGATACTTCATGGCGGTCGTCCTGCCCGGCCAGGCGGGTCAGGATGTGGGTGTCCTTCATCTTCTGCACGGCCGCCGCGACACGGCGGTTGAACCCGGCGCGGTCGGTGGACAGGTTCTTCTCGTAGATGGCCAGTGCCTCGGCCATCTCGGCATCGGCGACCACCGCGCGGTTGCCGCGCGCTTCGGCTTCGGCCAGCTGCTGGCGCAGGTAAAGCAGCAGCACCGAATCGATGAAGGTCAGCGGCGAGGTGCGCAGCAGTACGGGGGTGTCCAGTTCGGCGGTATCGGCCTGGCGGGTGAACGCCACGCCGCTGTCGCGGTCCAGCACCAGTTCCAGGAACAGGTCGGACAACGACGAGCGGATCGCGCTTTCGCTGCGGATCAGCGCCGGCCACAGTTTCGCGTGGCGCTGCTGGTCGATGCTGGGGCCGATCAGCAGCTGGCACAGCGCGCGGCGTGCATCCAGCGACAGCTTTCCGGTATCACCGATGAACAGTTCATCAGCGTGCCGGCGCGGCAGCGTGGTGACCATGACCGGTTCGGCGTCATGCAGCGCGTCGTCGTCGATGTCACCGGACGACTCGATGGGGTCTTCATGCCAGTTCATGGCGTTTCTCCTGGGTGAACCAGACCAGTGGAATGCGGGCGCTGCGCCATTGCCCATCGCCGCCACGCCAGTGCGCGGTTTCCTGCTCGTCCGCCACCACCATTCCGTGGCGGGTGCCCAGCGACAGATAGCCGATCACGCTGCCCAGGCCTTGCGATGCTTCGCGCTGGGCAAGCGCCTGGGCGATGCTGAGCCGGGGCTGGGTGTCCAGCAGTTCGTGCAGGTCACGGCGCAGGGTGCGGAAATCGATCTCCGACGAGGCGACCAGGTCGCCGACGCTTTCCAGGCTGATGCTGGCGACATCGTTGCGCTGCACGCTGCCATCGACCTGGGCGCTGCGTGGATCGTGCAGCCTCCATTGCGACCATGAACGCGGGCGGCTGGTGGTCAGCTGGAGGTCGCGGCCGATCGGCCGTTGCGCGGCGAACTCGTCGCGCAGTGCCAGTGCTTCGGCCTGCGCCTGCTTGAGCAGCTGGTTGAGGCGACGCTGTTCAAGGTAGCCGCGGCTCTGCACGAAGCCACGCAGGCTGCGTGCGAAGTGCTGCAGGACATCGTGCACCTGCCCGCCGCGGTCGAGCATGGTGCCGGTGAAGCCACGCAGGAAGGCACGTTCATTGCGGTCCAGCCGGCGCGCGAAACCCCGTGCCAGCACCGTTTCCAGCGCCGCATCCAGCTGCGCGCTCTGCTCGGCATCGTTGAGCAGCCGCCAGAACGCCTGGAAGCTGCGCCCGGCGTCGCTTTCACCGATGACGTCCACGCCCTCGAACAGCTGCGACAGCACGTCGCCGCGCTCGCCTTCATCGTCGATGATGCGTTCGCGGAAGTCGCGGTTGAGGCGTTCGAAATCGTCGCGGACGCGGCGGAAATCCTCGGTGAGCTCGTCGGCCAGGCCGATGATCTGCCGTGCACGCTCCAGCGCGCGCTTGCCATCCAGCGCGACCACGCGGCCTTCGGCGACCCGGGCGATCTCCGCATCGATGCGATCGCGTTCGTCGCGCAGAGCCGACAACCGGGCATCCGGGTCGGATTCGGTCTGCGCCGCCAGCTGCGAGAGCTGTTCGATGACCAGTGCCAGGCGGCTTTCGGTAGCCGCCATGCGGTTCTGTTCCAGGCTGTCGGCAAAGCGGATCGCCTGCAGGGCCTGGGTGGAGAGTTCGTACTGTTCCTGGTCGGCGCCTTCGGGCAGGCGCCGCTCCAGCCAGCCCTGCGACAGCCAGTGCGCGACATAGGCCTGCGCGGTACGCGGCAGCTCGCGGGAGAGCTCTTCGCCATTGAGCTGGTCCAGCGCGCGCTGCAGGCGTTCATGCAGGGTGGCCGAGGACAACGTGCGTTCACTGTCCATCAGCAGGCTCTGCAGCAGGCCGATGATTTCCGGTGCGTTGGCGGCGGCGAGCAGCTTCCACTGCGGCTGTTCGCGCAGATGGCGATAACGGGCGATGCGTTCGCGATGTTTCATGCGACAGAAGGGTCCGGAAGGGCATGGCCCGGCATGGCCGACCGCAGGGGCCGGCGCCTGGCGGGCGGCACGATCAGCGCTTGCCGCCGACTTCGATGAATCGCAGGAATTCGGCGCGGGTACGTGCGTCTTCGCGGAAGCTGCCGAGCATCTTGGAGGTGACCATGCTGACGCCACGCTTGTGGATGCCGCGGGTGGTCATGCACTCGTGGGCGCCTTCGACGACCACGCCCACGCCGATCGGCTGCAGGACATCCTGGATGCACTGCGCGATCTGTGCGGTCATCTTTTCCTGCACCTGGAAACGCCGGGCATAGGCTTCCACCACGCGAGCCAGCTTGCTGATGCCGACGACCTTGCCGGCAGGCAGGTAGCCGACGTGCACGCGGCCGATGATCGGAGCCATATGGTGCTCGCAGTGGCTTTCGTACTCGATGTCGCGCAGGACGATCAGTTCGTCATAGCCGGCGACCTCTTCAAAGGTGCGTTCCAGGTAGGCGCGCGGGTCTTCACGGTAGCCGCTGAACCAGTCGCCGTAGGCTTCGGCCACGCGCCGCGGAGTGTCCAGCAGGCCTTCACGGGCAGGGTCTTCGCCAGCCCAGCGCAACAGGGTGCGAACGGCCTCTTCGGCCTGGACGCGGGTCACTTCGCCGTGTGGTGCATCGGAATTCTTGTCGTGCTTGCTCATTGCGTACTGCGCCCGATAGGGGGCCAGCATCGTACCTGACCGGGGGGTGGGACGTCCTGTCTCCCCGGGAGGCGCCCTGCACGCAAGCTTGCGGGGTTGCTCCACATGGGGTATTGATAGGATTGAAATTAGTAGTATCCTATCTATATTCCATGAACGCGCCCGTCGACGAACGTACCCGGCTGCAGATGCAGCTCAGTTCCGGCCTGCTGCATGCAGGGCGGCAATGGCAGCGCCTGGCCGATGCCACGCTGGGCAGCTATGGCATTTCCGCCGCCTGCACCATGCCGCTGCTGATGATCGGCCGTTCCGGTGGCGGCATCCGCCAGGTCGCACTGGCCCAGCAGCTGGGCATGGAAGGTCCATCGCTGGTGCGCCTGCTGGACAGGCTGTCGGCCGGCGGCCTGGTACGTCGCGAGTGCGATGCCAGCGACCGGCGCGCCAACCTGCTGTGGCTTACCGACGAAGGCCAGGCCCGGGTCAGCGAGCTTGAAGTACGCCTGATCGGGCTGCGGCAGGACGTGTTCGGCGCGCTGTCGCTGGATGAGCTGCGCACCGTGCTGAAGGTCTGGGAGCTGCTCGCCGGAGCCGCCGACCGCGTGACCTGAGCTGCCGTCTGCCGCGCCATGCCGCTGCCGTGCCACGCCAGCGGCCATCGCCCGTTTCCGTGTTTTCCCCGCTCCCTCCCCGCTCGACTCCAGACCCCTGCCGATGCCCGGTGAATTCAGTCTCCATGGTGTGTTCGTCCCGACGCTGCTCGGGTTGATGCTGCTGGCCTACGTGCTCAACAGCGGCCTGCGCGTGCTGCTGCAGCGCGCGGGCGCCTATCGCCTGGTGTGGCACCCCGCCCTCTTCAACCTGGCCCTGTACGGAATCGTGCTCGGCCTGCTGTTCCATCTCCTGCGCTGGATGCATTCGTGAACAAGATCGCCAAGAAAATCCTGCCACCGGTATTGACCCTGGTGGCCGTCGTCGTGGCACTGCTGGTGCTGCGCCAGGTCTGGGTCCATTACATGGACGAGCCCTGGACGCGCGATGCGCATGTCGGCGCCGACGTGGTGCAGGTGGCGCCGGATGTATCCGGGCTGGTGGAAGCGGTGGAGGTCGGCGACAACCAGGCGGTGCGGAAGGGCGCGCTGCTGTTCGTGGTCGATCGTGCGCGCTACCGGATCGCACTGGAACAGGCCCGCGCCACGCTGGCCGAACGCCAGGCGGCGGTCGCGCAGCTGCGCCGCGAGATCGCCCGCGACCGCAGCCTGCAGGACCTTGTGGCGGCCGAGGACGCCGAGGTGCGCCGCGCGAAACTGCAGGGCGCGCAGGCCGCGCTGTCCACGGCGCAGGCCGCCGTCGACCTGGCCGCGCTGGACCTGTCGCGTACCGAAGTGCGTGCACCGGCCGATGGCCAGGTGAACGACCGCACCGTGCGCGTGGGCGACTACGTGGTGGCTGGAAAACCGGTGCTGGCGCTGCTGGATACCGGTTCATTCCGCGTGGACGGCTACTTCGAGGAAACACGCCTGCGCGGCGTGGCCCCCGGACAGGCGGTGGATATCCGCCTGATGGGCGAGAGCACGCCGCTGCACGGCCATGTCGACAGCATCGCCGCCGGCATCGAGGACCGTTACCGCACTGATGGCAGCCGCCTGCTGCCGAACGTGACGCCAGCCTTCGACTGGGTGCGCCTGGCCCAGCGCATCCCGGTGCGCATCTCCATCGACGAGGTTCCCGCCGGCGTGGAACTGATCGCCGGACGTACCGCCACGGTGACCGTGGATACCGGCCGCGCGGCAGGTTCCACCGCCCGGATACCGGCACGGGCCGGCCTGTGAGCACGTTCTCCTGCCACGCTCTGCGCCGCCTGGGCCTCCTCGCGGCACTGGGCGGCCTGGCCGCCTGCCGCACCGTCGGTCCGGATTATGCCGTTCCCGATGGCTCGGCCTTCAGCCGCCCGCAGGCCAATGCCGCGTTCCTGGACACCGGCAACCCGCAGGTCAGCGGCGATGCCGGACTACCGGCACGCTGGTGGTCGCTGTACCAGGATCCGGTACTGGACGCGCTGGTCGAGCAGGCGCTGCGCGACAACGTGGAACTGAAGGCGGCCGACGCACACCTGCGGCGGGCTGCGGCCATCTACGAGCAGGCGCTGGATGCGGGGGGACTGGAATATGAGGCCGAGGCCGGTGCCAGCCGTGCGCAGCTGTCGGCCGAATCGTTCCTGCTCGAACATGAGCTGCCGCCGGTCAGCCTGGCCGATGGCAGGTTCGCGGTCAGTTACCAGTTCGATCTGTCCGGCAAGCTCAGGCGCGGTGCCGAAGCGGCACGGGCGGACGAACAGTCGGTGGCCGCCGCACGTGACCTCGCCCGTATTTCGGTGGCGGCGGAGGTGGCCGGTAACTACGTGGACATCTGCCACGCCAACCACGAGCTGCATGTAGCCACGCAATCCCTGCAACTGCAGCAGCGCGGCCATGAGGTCACCCAGCGCCTGGTGGCGGCCGGCCGTGGCACGGCACCGGAACTGGCGCGCGCCAACGCGCAGGTCGCGTTGCTGGAAGCGGCACTGCCACCGCTGCAGGCCAGGCGGCAGGCAGCGGCCCATTCGCTGGCCGCGCTGCTGGGGCAGACGCCCGGCCAACTGCCGGCCGGGGTGATCGACTGCGACCAGGCGCCCATCCTGGCGCATCCCCTGCCGGTTGGCGACGGACGCGCGCTGCTGGCGCGTCGGCCGGATGTGCGCCAGGCCGAGCGCAGGCTGGCCGCCGCGACCGCGCGGATCGGTGTCGCCACGGCCGAGCTGTACCCTGACATCCGCCTGGGCGCATCGCTGGGCGCGGCCGGGCTGCTGGAAGATTTCGGACATCCGCTGACCCGGCAATGGTCGCTGGGTCCGCTGATCTCCTGGACGCTGCCGTCTTCGGGCACGCATGCACGCATCCACGCCAGCGAGGCGGGTGCCGATGCGGCATTGGCCGAGTTCGACCACACCGTGCTGCAGGCGCTGCGCGAAACGCAGACCGCCCTGGACCGCTACGCGCAGGACCTGCGCCGGCTGCAGTCACTGCAGGTGGCCCGGCAACAGGCGGCGCTGGCCGCCGAACAGAATCGCCGGTTGTACCAGGGCGGCCGCACGCCGTACCTGTCCAGCCTGGATGCCGACCGCAGCCTGGCCGGCGCGGAGGCGACACTGGCCGAGGCGCAGGCGCAGGTCTCGCGCGACCAGATCCACCTGTTCCTGGCCCTGGGTGGCGGCTGGGAGACGGGAAGCACGACCGGGCGTGGATCAGCCACGACACCGACGGCGGCGAGGTAAACCATGCACGCACTGCTGGACCGGCACGGCTGGCTGTTCTCGATCAGGACTTACCTGGCTTCGATCACCGCGCTGTACATCGGCCTGGCCGGCAATCTGTCGCGGCCCTACTGGGCAATGGCCACGGTGTACATCGTCAGCCAGCCGCTGCTCGGGCCCACCCGCGCGAAAGGCGTGTACCGCATCCTTGGCACGCTGGTGGCTGGCGTTGCCATCCTGCTGGCACTGCCGCTGCTGGTAGAAACGCCCCTGCTGCTCAGCGCGGCGATGTCCCTGTGGCTGGCCTGCTGCCTGTTCCTGGCGCTGCTCGACCGTGGACCGCGGGGCTATGCGTTCCTGCTGGCCGGCTACACCACCGCGTTCATCGGCTTTCCCGCAGTGACATCGCCGGAACTGATCTTCGACACCGTGGTGGCGCGCAGCGAGGAAATCATCCTGGGCACGGTCGTGGCCGTTCTGTTCGCCGCGCTGGTGTTTCCGGCGTCGGTGCGGCCGATGCTCATCGGGCGCATCAACGCGTGGATGAACGATGCCGCGCAGTGGAGCCGGCAGCTGCTGGAAGGCGGGCGGGCACATGCACCACGCAACCGGCTGGCGGCCGACCTGGTGCAGTTCGAAGCGCTGGTCGAGTTCCTGCGCCGCGATGATCCTCGGCATGCCGGTACGGCGGTGTCGATGGAACGACTGCGCGAGCGGATGCTGCTGATGCTGCCGGTGCTGTCGTCCATCGCCGACCGCCTGCACGGGCTGCGGGTGAAGGGCCATGCATTGCCGGACGGGCTGGCCGCACTGGTGGAGGACATCGGCGCGTGGCTGGAATCCTCTTCCAGCGATGACCGCCAGACGCACGCACGACTGCATGCCCGCATCAGCGCGCTCAAGCCGCAGGTGGACGGCGACCTGCAGCAGCTGCAGCTGGCCACGCTGCTGCTTCGACTGGAGGAACTGGTGGACCTGTGGCAGGACTGCCGCGTACTGCATCACGCCATCGAACAGGGCACCGCGCCCTCGCAGCGCGCGCATTACCGCGTGCGTGCCACGCCGCTGGCCGGCAGCCGCCACGTCGATTTCGGCATGGCGCTGTTTTCCGCGGCAAGCGCCGGTGTCGCACTGATGAGCTACTGCGTGCTGTGGATCGGGCTGGGCTGGGAGGGCGGGGGCAACGGCGCGATGATGGCCGCCGTGGCGGCCGCCTTCTTCGCCGCGCAGGACGATCCGGCACCGAGCATGATGTCCTTCCTGGTATGGGCCGTGGTCGCCAGCGTGGTCGCCGGCATCTATCTGTTCGGCATTTTCCCGGCCGTGCATGATTTCGGCCTGCTGGTGCTGCTGCTGGCCGTGGCGTTCCTGCCGCTGGGCGTGCTGCTGCACAACCCGAAGACGATGCTGTTCGCGCTGCCGCTGGCCGTCAACCTTGTGGCCCTGCTGAGCGTGCAGAACAGCTACAACGCCAACATCCAGGGTTTCGTGAACGCTTCGGTGGCGATGTTCATCGGCATCGGATTTGCGGTGGTGATGACGCGGCTGTTCCGGTCGGTAGGCGCCGAATGGACCGCACGGCGGCTGGTGCGGCAAGGCTGGCGCACGCTGGCCGGAGCGGCGGAAGGGCGCGGGCAGCAGGACCGCGAACGCTTCGCCGCGCGCATGCTGGACCTGCTGGGGCTGCTGGCGCCGCGCCTG
>Ga0160467_100830_pt1 | contig 20311 bp, 18 predicted proteins | sample HID1972I_E11MG_FD_108221 | JGI IMG/M metagenome (GOLD analysis project Ga0160467, IMG submission 108221) | Enriched pill bug-associated microbial communities from UW Madison campus, WI, USA - HID1972I_E11 MG | ecosystem: Host-associated > Arthropoda: Insects > Digestive system > Unclassified ... | reverse complement strand
TCACGTACCAACTACGTACGCTGCGCTCCTCATCCCCTAGCTTTATTCAACCTTCTTGGTGCTGAAAGTTGGACTTTTGAACACGAATTATAAGGTTGTTCAAAAAAAGGAGGATATTAATGGATTGGTCGATGTTTTTTGAGTTTGGTTCCGTGTTACTTATTCTTATTGCACTAGAAGGTTTGCTTGCAGCCGACAATGCGCTTGTGCTTGCTATTATGGTTAAGCATTTGCCAGATGAAGAACGTAAGAAGGCGCTATTTTACGGGTTGTTTGGTGCATTGGTGTTTAGATTTCTTTCGTTATTTGCGATTTCATTCCTCGTCAATATTTGGCAAGTGCAAGCAATTGGAGCGCTTTATCTGTTGTTCATTGCATTAAATCATATCGTTCGCAAGCTTTGGTTCCATAATAAGCAGCAAGATAAAGACAAAGCAGAAAAGAAAGGAAGCAGCTTCTGGATGACCGTTTTGAAAGTAGAGCTAGCGGACATTGCTTTTGCTATTGACTCTATTCTAGCAGCGATTGCACTTGCTGTTTCATTGCCAAAAACATCACTTCCTTCTATAGGAGGCATGGATGGCGGTCACTTTATTGTCGTATTTATCGGAGGATTAATTGGAGTTATCATTATGCGTTTTGCAGCTAATATGTTTGTTAAGCTACTAGAGAGCCGTCCTGGTCTTGAGATCGCAGCTTTTGCGATTGTCGGATGGGTAGGGGTGAAGCTTGCAGTCCACACATTGAGTCATGAGGCATTAGGAGTTATCTCGCATGACTTCGCTGAATCAACAGGTTGGAAGCTAACGTTCTACGCAGTATTAATCGGTATTGCTGTATGTGGCTGGTTTCTATCAGGGAAAAAAGCAGCTGTAGAGCAGGCTAATAAAATGTCTGCTTAAGCAAAATCGGTTGTCAAGCGTCTTAGCTCTTGATAAAGTTAAGTAAATGTTAGCTGAGGGGGAGACGCTTTGAATGAGATTCATGCAAGAAGGCTGCTTAATAGCTACAAGCATTGGACGGGGAAGGAGCTTATCCCAATAACTTCCGAGGTTACGCTATTAAAGCAGCTGGATGAAGCGGAAACTGTAATTCTTTCTCACGGAGTTGAGTCCGATCCGATATTGAATTACGGAAATGCCCGGGCATTAGCTCTATGGGAAATGAACAAGGAGCAATTCAACACGACACCATCAAGGTTGACTGCAGAGCCGATGGAACGTGAGCAGCGCGCTGAATTCCTTCATAATGTTACTAGCAATGGTTATGTGTGCAATTACACTGGCATTCGCATCTCAGCTACTGGTCGCAAGTTCTATATTGAGGAAGCGACAGTGTGGAATGTGATCGATGAGCAGGGGCAATACTGTGGACAAGCAGCGGCCTTTCGCACAATTCAGCGAATTGAACCATAAAGTGAGGGAAGCACGATGAGTATTAGCATTGGTCTTGGTGGTTGGGGAGATCATGACGCGATCTATTCTGCAGGGGTGAAAAACAGTGATCGACTTGCTCAATACAGCAAGCATTTTCATATGGTTGAGATTGATAGCACCTTTTATGCGATACAATCAACTGAACGTATGGAAAAATGGATAGCTGACACTCCGCCGACTTTTAAATTTATAGTGAAGGCTTATCAAGGAATGACGGGTCATCAGCGTGGCAGTATTGGAATAGGCAATAAACGCGAGGAAATGTATGAGGCGTTTCTCGCGATGCTGCAGCCGCTTATCGAGCAAGATCGGCTAGCAACTGTGTTGTTTCAATATCCACCTTGGTTTGACTGTATGACGAAGCATGTGATGGTTCTACGTGCAACTAAAAAGCGAATGGGAGATATTCCGTGCGCATTAGAATTCCGTCATCAAAGCTGGTGGTCAGAAGCGATGAAAGAAAAAACGTTGCAATTCATGCGCAATGAAGGCTGGATGCACAGTGTCTGTGATGAGCCGCAGGCAGGAGAAGGGAGTATACCAACTGTTGCTGAAGCAACTCACGATGAGCTGACAATGGTAAGACTTCATGGCAGAAATGCTGCTGGCTGGAATGACACTGGCAACGAGAATTGGCGCGAGGTTCGCTATTTGTACAATTATAGCAAGCAGGAGCTGTTGGAATGGCTGCCGCTTCTTAACAAGCTGCAACAGGAAAGTAGGCAGGTCTATGTTGTGTTTAACAACAATTCAGGTGGACATGCTGCGATGAACGCGAAGCAGCTGATGGTATTGCTAGGACAACAGACACCAGATGGCCGGCATCCCGTTGAGGCGCTGCCAGCTCACATTGAGCAGTTAGAACTGTTCTAACGAATGGCAGACAAGCTTCTTACAATAGAAAGCTGGACGAGTAGCCGTTAAGTGCTAGTAGAGTTAACGGATTATGGTGCTTGAAGATAATGACATTCGTCCGATAAAAGGTAAAAGTTTGGAATATTAGGAGATGCCCAAAAAGTCAGTGAAAATTGACTTTTTGGGCATCTTTTTTTGTTTTGATAACTTGAAGGAACGTACTGTGTACATAAGGCTAAAGGTGCGACAATCGTCGAAGTTGTATGAAAAATCGTATAACTCGGCTGAAAGAGCGCCAATTGGCAGAGTTGTACGAAAAAACGTACAAACCGAGGTTAAAATAGGGGGAATTCGCCGAGTTGTATGAAAAATCGTATAAAGCGTGGCTGAACCAGTGGAAATTAGCTGAGTTATACGAAAAAACGTACAAACCGAGGTTGAACTAGCGTAAGTACTACTTAAAATGGTTGTTAGCACAAGGTTAATAAGGCATTCTTCATGTCATTAAGAGAGAGCTGCTTCTCTACGGCACCGATGTCAAAAGCAGCTTTTGGCTACCGTATACGACGGAGAGGGAGCAAAGAGCTTCTGGAAAACGGGAGGGACTCGCCTTTTTTGCGTTAGTTATATAAGGAGTTGAAATAACATGGAAATTAGATTTATTGTATTAAGTGTTGTTTTTTTATTTAATATGTCTATCTTGTTCTAATGTAACCAATCAGTCACTTCAAACTGTACAGAATAAAGAAGAAATTAAATCTTCTGAATCAGATGAACAAGAGTCAACAAGACAGGAAATTTACCATGATGAAATAAAAGAAGACAAAATTGAAGCAAAAAAAAGAAGTGGTAAGTTAGATATTGAAAATGCTGCAGTTGTAGGAGTAAACGAAGATTTGCTAGATAATGTTACTTCAATGTTTAAAGCTATTGAAGAGGATGATTATTTAAAATATTCAGAGCATCTATATAATCCTAGTTATGAGGAGTTATCATTAACTGGACCATATATTCTTGCTATCAATAAAATAAAAACTGATGAGACTAGATTAGAGGCTGTTATTGATGAATATAGTTTAAATGAAATTGCAGATGAAATTGTTATTGTAAAAATAACAATGCTTAAATCTTCTTCACAAATGGAAACTATACAAAGTTCAATAAACTCCTAACGAGTTAGGTGAGAAAAAGTTATTCTATCTAACTCGTTTAGATCGTTACATATATATTTTTTTATGTTACACTTCTAAACGCGAGTGTAACAACCCTTTGCTCCGTAGCTGGCTCCATAGCGACTCCGTTGATTTTTTTCAGACAACCCCGCTCATATACCCTATGCCCTGCAGCTCTTTTTAATATTTTAGATTGACAAGGCTTCGTTCTGTCACGAAAGTAGGAATATTGTACATAAGCAGCAACTCGTCGATCTTGTGCTCATTAACATACTGCTCCAATGACCCATTGTAATACCTAGGGTCGATCACATACAGCGTTTTAACGTGCTGGCTTAAAAATGGAATAAGCGCATGCGCGTACGAATCCTTAATAATTAGCATTGAATCGATCGAAAAGCTATGTCCAGCTTCAAGAGCTTGATCAGTGAGCTCGTTGTCGATCGTCATCAATGCATGCACCCCGCCTAAAAAGTAATTGTACTGATCTTTTTCCGCTAAGAATGAAGGGGCGTATAGATCGTTCATCGTTGATCCATCATCATGTATCGTAACTTTAGAAGTGATATAGCCGCTATCGTATCGTTCAATCGTATCGGGCACTGTTCCGTAAAATTGTCCCTTCGTATGATAGCTGCCTCGAAACGTTGTCGAGACCGTTGTTGCTTCAAATTGTTCAAGCGCTAGCGGCTGGATGTTTAATGTCTTCATATAAGCTGCATAAGCGTAGTATGCACCATAGCTGTTCCAATGATGGTCGTTGCGATAATAGATCGGCTTCTCTGTCTCAGCTAGTGGTTGAAATAGAGCTATGGCATCGATGAAAGTTGCTTCATCTGTAAAGCGCTGCTTAATGTAATCAGCCGTGTCTGCTTGTGAATAGGATGATGCGTAGGCAGGCAGCAGCTGTGGATACAATTCAACGGATGTTGGCGCGAGCAGCAACGTACTGTGCAATTGTGGAAATTTATTGATAAACTGATTGACAATATCCACATATTGTTCCACTTCTCCCCAGTCAGGCTCTTTCATCGCTTCAAATAAGTAATGCTGCTTTCCTAGCAATATTCCGTTGTTCACAGTCATGCCTCTTGCTTGTTCAGCCAATGCTTTAAAGCTCACCCATTGTTCACGCCATGGAAATTGATCAGAAACAAACTGTTCCGACTGTGAGGAAAAGCTCTTATCAAGTATGCTTTTCCAGCTCAAGGTTAACTCATGCTGCAACTTGCGATTTTCAACATACGAAAAAGCAGACTTAGGCAATATGATAAGCAGTAGCAACAGTATTCCAAGCATAGCTACAAATCCGATTCGATAATATTTACTAATACGTGTTGTCATGATGTACACCTCTATGTGTAAAGTGCGTGTTCAAAAATATGGCTTTAGAACTTCCTTACAAATAATTGTTCAAAAAGTTCGGACCTTTAGAACTTCCTATTAAAAACGGAAATATAAAAATGGATTAAAGCTGGCATCAACTAAATAAGCGATACACAGTAAAAACAGCACCATATGAACAGCCCAAGTAAGCAGTTCTAATGTTGCGCTGCGCTTTTGTTTAAGGCGTTTCCAGGTTGGATTAGCCGCACAAAAGACAGAGGTAACAAGTAATATTGCATAGTTGGCGAGCATGTAACGCGTATCTTGATCGACCCACGACTGCTGCTCATGCCATCCAAACATAGCATATAAATAGGTCTGTATATGACCAACGTCCTCGAAAACAAATATGACCCAGCCGATTAGGATAAGCAGTAATGCGTAGCCATGCTGCAGCAGCTTTGGTGTGCGTGCCAACAGCTTGAGCAGGAACAGCTTCTCTATAAGCAGAATAATTGCAAAGTACAGCCCCCATAGTGCAAAGTTCCAGCTTGCACCGTGCCATATGCCGGTTAAGAGCCATACAATTAAAATATTGCGCAGCTGAACGGCTAATCCTTTACGATTACCGCCTAACGGGATGTATACATATTCCTTGAACCAATTGCCTAGTGATATATGCCATCGACGCCAAAAGTCAGTAATGCTGATTGCACGATATGGGGCGTTAAAGTTTTCCTTGAATCGGAAGCCAAGCATATGTCCCAGCCCAATCGCCATATCCGAGTAACCGCTAAAATCAAAGTAAATTTGCAATGCAAAGGCGATGATTCCTAGCCATGCGGTTGCGATTGAAAGCTCAGAAGCGGGCTGTGAGCTGATTTGTTCCCAAAGCAATCCGATATTGTTGGCAATCAATACTTTTTTAGCTAGACCTCGAATAAATCGCACGACGCCTTCAGCAAACTGTTCTTCTTGAAATCTTCGAGAGCGCAGTTGCTCAGCTATCGTATTGTACTGAACGATTGGCCCGGCTACGAGCTGTGGAAACATAGAAATATAGGCGGCAAATGATATCCAGTTTTTCTGGGGCTCAGACTTTCCTTTATACACATCGACAATATAAGAAATCGATTGAAAAGTGTAGAATGAAATTCCAATCGGAAGTGGAAGATTAAGTGGCTCAATTGTGCTGTGCAGCAGCTCGTTTATATTTGCTATAATGAAATCAGCGTATTTAAAGAAACCTAGTACAGCAAGATTGATGCTGATCGAGCCGACAACGATTAGCCGACGACGCTTTTGACTAAGGTCTAAGCGGCCTAACGCTCGTCCGAACGCATAATCAGCGGTTGTAGACAAAAGCAGAAGCACGATGTATATTGGCTCTCCCCAAGCATAGAACAATAGAGAGCAGATAAGCAGTACTGCATTGCGCATAGCACCAGGACTAGCGTAATAAAGCAGCAGCATAATAGGTAGAAAAATGACGAGAAAAAGCAGACTGCTAAAAACCATTTGCATTCACCTGTTGTTATCAATTATTGTTAGCTATGTATGTTTAACGCTTATCTAATCTATATTGTTGCAGGCATGTTTAGGAATATTAAAAATGGACATTCATTTTTCAAGCAATCGATGGTAAAATGCTAGTAATATACGTGTACGAAAGTGCAGTAGAAGCAGGAGGAAAAATAATGGAGTACATTAGTACAAGAGGCAAAGTTGGCAGTATTGGCTTTATCGATGCATTTATGATGGGGCTGGCTAACGATGGCGGTTTACTTATCCCTAAAGAAATTCCAGTAATTTCGACTGAGACATTGCAGGCATGGAGCAAGCTTAGCTATACCGATCTCGTGCTTGAAATTTTTTCATATTTTACTAACGATGAAATTCCGAAAGACGAATTAAAGCAGCTAGTTACAGCGAGCTATAGCAGCTTCCGTCACCCTGAAGTAACACCTGTTACGAAGCTATCGGATGATTTGTACTTGCTAGAGCTGTTCCATGGACCAACCTTTGCATTTAAGGATGTAGCATTGCAATTTATGGGTCAGTTCTATTCCTATGTTGCAAAGAAAAAAGGCGTGCGTATTAATATTTTAGGTGCAACATCTGGTGATACTGGTGCATCTGCAATTGAAGGTGTGCGAGGCAAGGATGGCATTAACATTTGTATTCTTCATCCGCACGGTAAAGTAAGTAAAGTGCAAGAGCTGCAAATGACGACAGTTCAAGATGATAATGTGCTGAACCTTTCGGTAGATGGAAATTTTGACGATTGCCAACGAATCATTAAAGAGCTGTTTGCTGATTTGGAATTCAAGTCAGCTAATGATCTTGCAGCGATTAACTCCATCAATTTTGTACGTATTCTTGCGCAAATCGTTTACTATTTCTATGCTTATTTCAAAGTAGCTGCCAATATCGGAGCAGATAAAGTAAACTTTAGCGTACCGACAGGGAACTTCGGCGATATCTTTGCTGGATATATGGCGAAGCGTATGGGGCTTCCAATTAACAAGCTGATTCTTGCTACGAATGAGAATAACATTTTGGAGCGCTTTATTAAAGAAGGCGTGTATATGCCGGGCGATTTCCGCATGACGTATTCTCCGTCTATGGACATTCAAGTAGCGAGTAACTTTGAGCGCTACCTATATTATGTGCTTGGCGAGGATGCAGAGCTCATTACTAAAGTGATGGAGCAATTTAAGGTTGAAGGCGAAATTTCCATCAAAGGTGAAGCGCTAGCTAAAGTTCAAGCTGAGTTTAGTGCACATGGTGTGCTAGGTGCAGAGTGCCTGGCGACGATTTCTAACGTCAAAACAGACTCAGACTACTTATTAGATCCACATAGCGCATGCGGAGTTGCAGCTGCTAAGCAATGTGCAGTGCCAGGAGAGATTACGATTTCCCTTGCTACGGCTCATCCAGCAAAATTCAATGAAGCGATTGAGCTTTGTGGCATCGAACAGCAATATCCAGAGCAAATTAAAGTGTTGTTTAACAAAGAGCAACGCCAAACTCGCATTGCCGGAGAAAAAGAAGCGATTGCTGAAGCAATTAAAGTGTTTTACAACAGTAAATAATGGAATAAGGAGCTATCAAAACATGGCAAAAACTTTGATCTTCGGACACAAAAATCCAGACACAGATACGATTACATCAGCACTCGTTTATGCTGATCTTAAAACAAAGCTAGGCGCAGACGTAGAAGCAGTTCGTCTTGGGGAAGTGAATGGTGAAACACAATTTGCGTTGGATTATTTTGGCGCTGCAGCTCCGCGTCTCGTTTCAACTGTATCGAATGAGGCGAGCGAAGTTATTCTAGTTGACCACAATGAGCGTCAGCAAAGCGCTGATGATATTGATCAAGTACGCGTTGTTGAAGTGATCGACCATCACCGTATTGCGAACTTTGAGACAAGCGCACCGTTATATTTCCGTGCTGAGCCAGTTGGCTGCACAGCTACAATCTTGAAAAAGCTATATAAAGAAAATGGTGTTGAGATTTCTAAGCAAGCGGCAGGTCTTATGCTATCTGCAATTATCTCTGATTCACTATTGTTCAAATCCCCAACGTGCACAGAGCAGGATGTTGCTGCAGCAAAAGAGCTTGCAGAAATCGCAGGCGTTGACGCCAATGTATACGGCCTCGATATGCTAAAAGCAGGTGCCGATCTAAGCGATAAAACGATCGAGCAGCTTATTTCTCTTGATGCTAAAGAATTCTCTATGGGCAGCTACAAGGTTGAAATCGCTCAAGTGAACGCTGTTGATACGAATGATGTATTGTCTCGCCAAGCTGAGCTAGAAGCAGCGCTTAACAGTATTATCGAAGCAAAAGGTCTTGATCTATTCGTGCTTGTAACGACAGATATTTTGAACAATGACTCGATCGCTCTTGCACTAGGCAGCAAAGCTGGAGCGGTGGAAAAAGCATATAATGTGAAGCTAGATAACAACACAGCTCTATTAAAAGGCGTTGTGTCACGCAAATCACAAATCGTTCCAGTGTTGACTGAAACATTGAGCGCGTTGTAAGACATAAGAATAGACCTAGTTGTCTATTGGCATAAAGTTGTAGATATAAAAACAGCGTTCTTGCACTCTTGGCGGAGTACAGGAACGCTGTTTTCGTTTAAATTTCCTTTTTCGTTAAAGTTTAAGCTTGAACTTTTTTTTCGTAAGTGGGTACAGCACTTTTACGCCCGCAGGAGTAAACATATCAGCTACGATATGCGATAAGTAGGTCAGCATCGCAGCTGCGCCAAGCCCATCAATGCTAAGCTGTCGCTCCAGCCCGAAGCCAATCCAGCCCCATAAAGGAATAACCCAGATCGTATGTGTCAGCCCGCGATGGCTTAGCCATGGGGCAATAACGACGAATGCACCTAATCCAATCAGCCAATGCCAGCCTTGACCAAAGCCATACACAGCCAGCATCATTCCAACTAGACTAACGAGCGCATTTCTCCAAAAGCCTCTAGAAACGAGCAGACCAAGCAGCGTAGCGAGGATCGAAGCTGCAAAGGCTGCAAGAAGCCAATCTGGGCGAAAGCTTTTTTCTGTATAGGTGAGCCAGCCAAGCACAAGTAGCGATGATAAGCCGACAACAATTAAGCTCGTATGAATCGCCCGGCTTACCTTCGTTAGCTTCCGTGTCAGCACGCTTGGACCGTCCAGATCAGCAGCGAGTCCAGAAAAGCCCCCTATACCAGCAAAGAATAAGATCGTGTCGAGCTCACCAACAGGTGCATGAAACAAGCCGTAAGCTCCTCCAATTACAGCGCCAATGGCCAAATGTGTTTTTCCGTTCATATGTCCTCCAGTAGTCCATCGTATCGCTATAAATGCTTATGATTAACGAGTTCATTGCGGATCATCTGCTCTAGCTTTTCGATAAGGATAAGGTCCATCTGATCCGCTTTTTCGTTTTTAAGCCAGCCCCAGCGTTTTTTTCGTTTGAGCAGTTTAAGCAAATATTGTTTTTCCAGAAGTGTAAACATAATAATCCTCCTGTCGTTACGCTTTGCGCAGGATGAGTACACCATAACCTTTCAGTTCCAACTGAGCTTCCAAAGTCTTATTCGTAATTATGTCGACAGCGGGCTTATGAAGCTTAATTATAGCAGGTTCCTCACTGTAATTAAGCAAGAAGTAATAGCGTTGTTGTTCATCTCCACGTAGAGCAAGCTCGACTTGCTCAGGCAGCTCCAGCCAAGCAGCAGGCGTGCTTACAACATCCAGCTGCTGCAATATATAATTTGCTGCCTCTTCAGTGAACACTGAGCCATAATATGTAGCCGTACCTTTGCCAAAACGATTCCGTGTAAGCGCAGGCTTGCCTTTATAGTAGTCCTGATCATAGACAGCAAGTACCTCAACTTCAGAGGCATTAGGCTTGATAATTTCATTAAAATGAGCGGTTTGCAGCGAGCTCTGATCGCTACCAGTAATCGTCGTAGCAGGACGAGTGCCCTTTAATACAGTATATTCCTCAAGTGTGATCCCAGTAAGTGAACTGAGTACGCCAGGGAAAGGCAGCATATAGCAATGTCCACGTTGATCTTTATAGCCTGATCTGCAGCCAAATACAATATGTCCTCCGTTAACAACATAGTCTTCCAGCAGCTGTGCAGTTGCTTTCGTCATAATGGCAGGATGGGGATAAACAACTAGCCTATAACGCTGCAGCTCAGCGAGTGTTGTTTCTTCATTAATATAGAGCACATCACTAGGTATATGCTTGCGAGTTAGCGCCTTGAACCATTCTTTACTGCTTTTCCAGCCAAATGGTCCGTGCCATACATCGTACTCGCCATCCCATTCATTATTGTAATCTCGTATAATAGCAACCTCGGCTTGATAGGTTGTTGCTGCGAGTTGACTGCTTAGCAGCTCGAGCTCCTTACCGACCTTCGCAGCTTCTGTAACTCTACGGTTTGGCGTATTGCCATAATCGTTAAGACCATGCCAATAGATTTCCTGTCCGAAGGCTGCTGTTCTCCAGCGGAAATAGACAACAAGATTAGCGCCATGAGCAATCGATTGATAGCTCCACAGACGCAGCTGACCTGGTCTAGGGGACGGCATATCCATTTTGTTCACCCAGCCTCCGGGTCCTGCCTGCTGCTCCATAATACAAAACTGCGGAGAGATTGAACGTACAGTGCTTAACGTCAAGCTCCAAGAACGATCGTAAAGCGGCTGTTCTTCCTGCGGATCAGTATGTATTGTAGAGAATTGAGGATACGAATCATAGCTGAAAAAGTCCAGCAGCTCACTTGTAAGCTGGTGGCTATTAAGATGACCGAACAAGCCGTTCGTCGTTATGAAATGCTGTGGTGCATGCTCTGCGATAATATCGGCTTGAATTTTTGCGAAGGCGATCACGCTATCAGATATGAAGCGCTTTTCATCCAGAGCGAGATGTGGATTAGGCTGCTTGCCGCCAGGCACAAGTCTTGGCAAATGAATCTGGCTCCAGCTTGTGTAGGTTTGACTCCAAAATACAGTTCCCCAAGCCTCGTTCAGCTTGTCAAGCGTTCCATAGCGCTGCTGCACCCATGTTCGAAATGCTTGATGATCTGACTCGCTATAAAATTCACCAATTTCACAGTTGAACTCGTTGTCGAGCTGCCAGCCAACAACCGCAGGGTTGTCCTTGTATTGCATCACAAGCGCTTCTGTAATTGCTGCACTTAATCGATGATAGGTCGTGCTTGTATAGTTCGTATGACGACGTAGACCGTGATGAAGCAGATGTCCCTCTATGGTGGCATTCAACACTTCAGGATACTTTTCAGTTAGCCATGCAGGAGGAGTAGCTGTTGGCGTGCCAATAATGACCTTTAAGTCATGCTTATGAGCCAATTCGAGTACGTGATCGAATAGTGTAAAGTTATAATTGCCCTCGGTAGGTTCAAAGATCGACCAGGCAAATTCTCCAACTCGAATAAGGGCGATGCCAGTTTCCTTCATGCGAATCATATCATCTTCCCACATTGCCTCAGGCCATTGTTCAGGGTAATAGCAAACTCCGAGCATGAGTTGCTCGTTCAGATTGAAAGTTTTCATCTATAAAACTCCTTTCTAGCAAAGAGGATCGTTTAGTTTGATTGTATCGGTCATAGATGGTAAATACAATAATTCATTGAAACATTCCTTAGTCAGCGATAGAATAGAGCCATATGTCATCATTGTCATCATAGAAAGGGATATGATATGTGGTTGTTATTCGCTTTATTTTCGGCACTCGCCTTTGGTGCTAGAGGAAGCTTGTATCACTGGACTAGTAATCTAGGACTTAACCGTAATCTAATGCTATGCGGCGTATTCGCATCTGGAGCGATTATTAACGGTGTCGCTGCTGCTGTAAGTGGTGCGGAGTGGAATACCGCTACATTAATTGGTTTGCAAATGGGCTTGTTTTCCTTCGCCGCTAGCACGTGTATGTATCAAGGCTTTGCAGTAGGCAAAGCGTCGCTTATCGCCATATTAACGGCTTTGCCGCCAGTCGTCGTCGTGCTTGTTGCTTATGTGCTGTGGGGGGAACAGCTCCATGCAATGCAATGGGTAGCCTTTGCCATTCTTGTTGGCGGGATACTAATTATCCGTTATTCGAATGATCTGTCATGGCGGAATTTGCAAGGTGCGCAGTGGGGCATACTGACCATGCTGTTTTTTGCGAGCAACGACCTTTCCACGAAATGGGCTACGATGGAAGGAGCAAGTATGTTCCCAACGCTTACGACGATGTTTGTAACAGGGACGATCTGCTTTGCACTGTTGTTTCTAGTAGATGCGCGTAAGACTAACACTGAAGCACCAAAGCATAGCAAGAAGAAAACCTTTAGCATTGGGCTGGCTGTCGGTATTACGAACTCGTTAGGAATGATTTTAAGCATGCAAGCTTTTGGCTTAGGCATGACGGGACTTGTATCTGCTATTATTGCTATGAATGTGGTCGTTATTTTACTTTATACCCGTTTTGTTGTAAAAGTGCCGTTTACTAAGCTTGAACTAAGTGGGATGTGCTTAGCATTTATCGGAGTGTTGCTAATTCATTTGTTTAAGTGATATAGTAGACGAAAAAAAAGCTTTAGTTGTAAAAGACAGAGCTACATAGGAGGAAATCATATGAGTAACCAAACAGAAAACTACAATGCTGATGTGCTTGAGGCGCGTCAGCCGCAATATGGTGTAGATCCGTTGTTTGTGAATCGCTGGTCTACACGCGCATTTCAACCGTATGAGCTATCTCAGCAGGAGCTGTATGCTGTGCTAGAAGCAGGTCGGTATGCACCATCAGCAAATAACTTTCAGCCTTGGCGCTTTTTTATCGCAACGACAGAAGAAGAGAAAGCTTTATTCAAGTCATTCATCATGCCTCGCAACGTGATTTGGAGTCAGCACGCTTCTGCGTACATATTGCTTGCTTCAGATTCCTTAACGCCAGATGGTAAAGAATATGGCATGCATGCGTTTGATACAGGTGCTGCTTGGCAGGCAATGGCGCTTCAGGCTAACTTGCTAGGATTGTCTACAAGAGCAATGGGTGGCTTTGATAGAGCGGCAGCGAAAGAAAAACTAGCGATGTCAGCAACGATTCATCCGCAAGTTGTTATTGCAATCGGCAAGCCAGGCAGCACAGAGCAGCTAGATGAGTCTTTTCAGCAAGTGAATAAGCCAACACCGCGTAAGTCGCTTGAAGAGCTAATTATGCCTTACGATGCGAAGTAGGCTGAATCGAAAATGAGCATATTTCTGCACATTTTATTAACGAATGTAATGCCGATGACAATTATGATTGCCATCGGCATTTTACTGGAGAAGATCTTTCATCTAGATATTAAAACGCTCTCAAAGCTGAATTTTTATCTTTTCTCGCCTGCTGTTATATTTACATTATTATATGAAACACCGATTGCTGCAGGGCTGATCGGTAAAGTATTGCTATATTTCTTTAGTTTTATGATTGTGCAATATGTTGTCGTTGAAATTGTCGTTCGAATAAGACGATATACACCTACAATGCGAAGTGCAATGCGCAATAGTGTATTGTTTTATAATAGTGCCAACTATGGCATACCGCTTAACCAACTTGCTTTTGCAGGGAATAAGGAAACGCTTGGAATTCAGGTTATTATTATGATGCTGCAATCATTAGTCCCTAACACATATGGTATATACAGTGTCAATTCTCATAAATCCAATATGAAGGATGTATGGAAGACGATTATCGGAATGCCAGTCATCTATGTTATTCCGCTCGCATTTTTGATGCGAGGATTCGAGATACCTATTCCTGATCCGATTCAAACACCGATTAACTATGTGTCAGATGCGTTTATCGGTACTGCGCTGTTGACATTAGGTGTACAGCTTGGTCAGATGGAATGGAAAATCTCGCGTTCACTTGCAATTGATGTAAGCATTTCAGGTGCGTTAAGGTTGATTGGTGGTCCGCTGCTTGCTTGGGCGGTTGTAACGCTGCTAGGTATAGAAGGCTTGACCGCTGCTGCGCTTATTGTGTCTTCAGCTGTACCGACTTCGCTAAGTAGTGTGTTGCTTGCTGTGGAGTTTGACAATGAAAAAGAATTTGCTTCACAGGCAGTATTTGTGTCGACCTTGATTAGTATTGTGACGGTGGCGGTCGTTATATTTGCACTTAACATCCACGTTTAGGGGAGAGGAAGTCAAAAAGTTCAGCTTTTATAACGATGATTGACAGTAAGTAACTCGACGTCGAATCTTGCGTTCAGCCGAGCTTTCCGATGCTCACGTACCAATTGCGTACGCTGCGCTTCTCAAGCTCTAGCTTCATGCAACCTTCTTGGTTCTAAAACCCGAACTTTTTGAACCTTTATTGGAAGGGGAAGTCAAAAAGTTCAAGCTTGATGACGAAGTAACTCGTTGTAGTTTAGTCGGCGTCGAATCTTGCGTTCAGCTTAAGCGTTTTGAAAAAAAACGCACATCGGGGGCATGGTTTCCCTCTGCTCGCGTACGAGCAGCAATTATAAATTATTCAGTTTTAGCTATCTTCACAGATTACATTATGTGAGGGTAGCTTTTTTATTTAGTTAAAGAATAAAAAGCATGATAAAAGTTAGTGAATATGGTAGCATATTTACTAACAAAGCTAATAAGTGGGGGATCGATCATGAATATTCAATTGTTAGGGAAAACGGCATTAATTACTGGTGCAACTGGGGATCTAGGTAGAGTGATGGCACGTACACTTGCTTCGTGTGGAGCGAACATTGCTATTCATTACCACGCTAATGCTGCAAAGGCGAATGAGCTGAAGAAGGACCTGGAAGCAATGGATGTAAAAGCGATGATTGTACAGGGGGATATTACAAAGCTGACCGATATTCAAGCGATGCACACTGCAATATCGGAGCAGCTAGGCACTGTAGACATTGTCGTTGCTAATGCAGTTATTCAGTATGAGTGGACGTCAATTCTCAATCAGCATCCAGACGATTATCAAGGACAATTCGATTCCTGCGTTATGCAAAGCGTTTACCTTGCAAAAACATTTGTCCCGGATATGATTGCGAAAGGTGAAGGGCGGTTCATAGGCATAAATACAGAGTGTGCGATGCAAAATGCACCAACGCAATCGGCATATGTCGCTGGAAAGCGGGGAATGGACGGTGTTTACCGTGTGCTGGCGAAAGAGGTCGGAGAGCATGCCATTACGGTCAATCAGATTGCGCCTGGCTGGACGATTAGTGAGCGCGATCGAGTGGCAGGGACTGAAGTTAATGAAGGCTACAGTGCGTCGGTTCCTTTAAAACGAAGAGGTACGGATCAAGAAATTGCTAATGTCGTTGCTTTCCTAGCATCGGATCTTTCGAGCTTTGTTACAGGTGCTTACATTCCTGTGAATGGCGGAAACGTGATGCCAGCGATCTAGCATAACTCAATAGGAGGAAGTCATCGTGAGCTTGAAGCAGCGTGTAGGTGACATGAAGATGGATCGCAAGCTGATGCTTTCGTTCATTATGCTTGTCTCGGTTCCTTTATTTATAATCGGGTACTATTCCTCTGAAAAATATACTCAATCCATCGAGCAGAAGACGATCGCATACTCGATGAAAATGCAGGAAAGTATGATGGTCCGCATCGATGACTATATCGAGGATATGATCAGCATCTCCTCGATACCTGTCTATATTGATGATGTAAAGGAGAATCTGATCCGCTCCAATGAATATTATGCTGAACGCCAGCATGATGGTGAAAAACAAGTGATGCCGGACAATTTTTCTCAGCTGCTTTCTATACAGCGTAGTATTGAAAGTGAGCTAAGCTTTATTAATTCGATTAAGCGTGGAGCAAACTCTGTATATTTGTTTGATACCTATGGCAACAGTTATTATTCTATCGTTTCGGGTGGGATTAGAAATAATTTAGAGCAAAGCTATAAGTACTGGATTTCGGAACTTGAGCATTCACGTGGGGAAGCTGTATTACTGCATACTGAAAAGTATATAAGCAATCTACAATCGGAAAAGTATGCATTCTCGGTCGTTCGAAAAATTATGGATCGCAACTTACAGCCCATCGGCTTAATTGCGATCGATGCTGGAATTAGCGTAGTTGACGATCAGATGATGGAGCTAGATCAAGTAACGAAAGGGACCTCTCTCATCGTTGATGAACTAGGGAATGTCATCTATGACAGCCAAAAGCAATGGATCGCGAGCAATCGAAGCGATCAGGAGCTCATTAGAGAGGCAAAGCTTGAGCATGGGAGCTTTTATCGGACCGAAGCAGACAAGCAATGGCTGAACATCTACTCAACATCTGAAAGCACGGACTGGAAAGTGATTACTTCCATTCCTGTACAAGAGCTAACGAGCGAAACGGCAGCGGTTAAGCGGGTGATCTGGATTACTACAGCGATCGCTATCGTCATTTCGATTGCAGTAGCCATTATATTGTCCCTAGCGATTACACGGCCACTTCGTGTCATGGCGCGCTTAATGAAGCGAGTGCAGGAGGGGAATTTTCAGGTTAAATTTCCGGTGAAGTATCGTGATGAGGTAGGGATGCTCGGAAGTCAGTTTAATCGTATGACTGTAAGGCTGGACCAGCTTGTTCAAGATATATACGAGATGGAAACGAATAAAAACAAAGCTGAGCTGCAAGCTTTGCAAAACCAAATCAATCCGCATTTCATGTACAATACATTGGAAACGATACGGATGAGTGCAGAGATGAACGACGATAGCCTCACATCGGATATGATTGCTACATTAGGTAAGCTACTGCGTTACAGTATAGGAAGTTTGGATGGGCATACGGTGTTAAAGGACGAGCTGCTTCACGTTCAGCATTATGTTGAGCTGCTTAATTATCGGTATCCTGATCGTTTTGAGTTGGTCTGTTTAGTTGATGAAGAGCTGTGGAACGAGACGGTCATTAAGCTTATGCTTCAGCCCATTGTTGAAAATGCGATCTATCACGGATTAGATGAAAGCAAGGAGAAAATGAGAATTACGATACAATCGAAGGTTTTACAGCAGCAGCTTGCGCTCATAATTAGCGATGATGGGATAGGTATTGATGAAGAGCGTTTAATTGAGCTGAATACAGGATTGAATGCGTCGACGAATACTACCGAAGATCGAAAAGGTACAGGCGGAATTGGCTTGAAAAATGTGAATGATCGAATAAAACTGCAATATGGTCAGCAATATGGTCTGATCGTTAACAGCGTAGCTGAACAAGGCACTGAGGTTGTGTTATTGCTTCCTGTAGAAAGGAGAGCGACAAGTTATGCATAAAGCGATGTCCTCGATGCTGCTAATTATTGTACTGGCTAGTATTCTAGGCGGTTGCTTGAAGCAGGAAACTCCGCAAGAGGCTCCGCAGGAGCAGGTGGAGCAAAGCCAGGAGCCAACAAAGAATATCCGGCTAAATATACTAACGAATCGGGTAGATCTCATCGATAATGGCGGCTTTGAGCAATATGCGCAGCAATTTGAACAAGAGCATCCTAATGTGAAGCTAAGCTTTGAAGGTTTTAGCAATTATGTGTCTGATATTTCTGCAAGGTTGTCCACGCAGAATTATGGCGATGTGTTGCTCATTCCGAATCATATGAAAAATGAAGATTTGTCTCAATATTTTGAGCCACTTCCCGATGAGTTGTTTGAAAACATTCGTTTCGCTGATTACAAATCATATCAAGGGAATCGCTATGGTATCGCTGCAGGTGCTTCCTCTACCGGAATTGTTTATAATAAGGAAGCGTTTGAACGAGCAGGAATTGATCACATACCGACAACACTTGATGAATTTTATGAGGCATGCCAAAAGTTAAAGGATGCTGGGATTACTCCAATTTATTTGAATTATGGGGCGCAATGGCCGCTTATGAATTGGGGAGAAGAGCTAGTCAGTATTATGAACGGTGATCCGGGATATTTGAATTCTCTAGTCGATCAGGATGAACCATGGCGTATCGATAACGAATGGGGTCAGGTCATCTCCATTGTGAAGACACTTATTGATAAAGGCTATGTTGAACGTTCGCTTATTTCGAATCAATGGGAAGCATCAAAAATCGAAATCGTTGAAGGTAGAGCAGGGATGTACTTCCTTGGCAATTGGGTCATTACACAACTGATTTCTCTAGGTGCTGATCCTGACACAATAGGATTTTTTCCGTTTCCATATCGTAATGAAAAGCCGATATATTCTCCGATGAATCCTGATTGGTTTGTTGCTGTAAGCAAGTACAGTGAGCATAAGGAATTGGCTATGGAATGGGTTGATTTTTTTATACACGAGTCTGGCTTTGTAGATGATTCAGGATTTTTACCGATTGATACAACAAAGCAGCCGACGCTATCGCAATATAAGGAGTTTTTATCGTATGGCAGCATTCCAGTAGAACGGCAAGTTCCGAGTGATGAGCTGTTAGAAATTGCATCATCCGCACATATCACACTATGGTCGGGCTTGTATATTCAAGAATGGATTGCAGCACCGAATCTTGATGAAATATTCAATGAATATAACGGACGCTGGAAAGAGGCAAGACAATTACAACAGCATTAAGGTGGAATGTTAGACATGGCAAAAAAGGTTACGATGCAGCAAATTGCTAATTACTTGGGAGTTTCGAAATTTGTTGTATCAAAAGCACTATCTGGCAAAGGTGGCGTAAGTGAAGCGACGAAGGAACGAGTGCTTGAGGCGGCTGCTCAGCTTGGTTATTTTGCACAGCGACCAGTGAATAAGCCGATGAAGACAGAACATAGACGAATTGATACTGGCTCGTCGAAGCAGTCCGTACTTGTGTTGATGCCGAATATTCGCTTTCAAACGAAGGAGTCGCTTTATTGGGGGAGAATACTCGACGGAATCTCAGCAGAGCTGCAAAAACGCGATATTGGAATGGCGATCTTATCGGAGCAAAACGCGGACCGTCTCACAGGATTAATTAATCCTGACGGTATTATGGGGATGATCGGAGTAGGGGAGATATCGTCAGCGATGCTGCTTGATATTCGTCGACTAGGCATATCGATGGTTCTTGTCGATCATGAGGACGATCTTATCCCACTGGACAGCATATTTGTTGATAATTTTGAAGCGGTACATCGTTTAACGAAACAGCTGCTAAGTACAGGGAAGGAGGACATTGCTTTTGTCGGCAATATCCATTTTTCTCGCAGCTTTTATGACCGTTTTCTTGGTTATCGTGCAGCGGTTGAAGCACATTATTATTCTAAACCGGAGCATCGAAGTCAAGCGTATCCGTGGCTTGATCGCAGCTTGCTAACGCTAGACGGTTATGAAAAAGAACATTTTACTGAGCAAATCAAACAATGGCTGTTCAATCTTAAGCAGCTGCCAAGTGCAGTCATATGTGCTAACGATACGATAGCGCTTAGCTTAATGGACGTTTTGAAGGAGCGGGGAATCGAAGTGCCTGGGCAGCTATCGGTAACAGGCTTTGATAATATTGAGGATTCCTACACGAATTCTCTGCCGTTAACGACGGTTCATGTACCGAAGGAAATGCTAGGAAAAAAAGCGGTTGAACGTCTACTGAATCGTTTGCAGCACCAGGAGGAATCGATTGTGAAGCTGCTTATTAATAGTGAGATTATTTATCGAGATTCCACCTCGCTTAAACTCGACTTTGCAAAAATGCATCAGTAAAAAGCGATGAGTGAAATGGCGTTTAAAATATTTCTGATAGCTCCATTATTGAGAGTGAAAGCAGTCCGCTGGGTGACCCATTATAGAGAATGAAAGTAAGCAGACTGGGTGGATCATCATAGCGAGCAAAAGCAGACTGCTGGGCATATCATTATAGTGAGCGAAAGCGGTCCGCTGGGTATCTCATTTAGTGAAACGAGCTGTAACGGAACTCAGGAGCCTGAGCGACCGAGCAAGGTCAGATAGTTTAGCAGGTGGAAACCCTGCTTGGTAAGACGTGCAGCCGCGTCACCAATAGCGAGTCTTGGGCTACTGGCAGTAATG
>Ga0160467_100826_pt1 | contig 20371 bp, 15 predicted proteins | sample HID1972I_E11MG_FD_108221 | JGI IMG/M metagenome (GOLD analysis project Ga0160467, IMG submission 108221) | Enriched pill bug-associated microbial communities from UW Madison campus, WI, USA - HID1972I_E11 MG | ecosystem: Host-associated > Arthropoda: Insects > Digestive system > Unclassified ... | reverse complement strand
TGACGAGATTCGAACTCGCGGTCTCCTGCGTGACAGGCAGGCATGTTAGGCCTCTACACCACAGCTCCGTACAACAATTCGGTATTTTTTTGGTTGCGGGGACAGGACTTGAACCTGTGACCTTCGGGTTATGAGCCCGACGAGCTGCCAACTGCTCCACCCCGCGTCATTTTAGGAATTCTAAGATCCCTACAACAATTCGGTACTTTTTTTTGGTTGCGGGGACAGGACTTGAACCTGTGACCTTCGGGTTATGAGCCCGACGAGCTGCCAACTGCTCCACCCCGCGTCATTATTAGGAAAGTTCATGGTGGAGGATGACGGGATCGAACCGCCGACCCTCTGCTTGTAAGGCAGATGCTCTCCCAGCTGAGCTAATCCTCCATATGTATACCTTTTTATCGGTGACACCACAATAATATATCATGCTTGTAAGTTGAATGTCAAGCATTCATTATATATTATTTTGATTTCGTTCATCTTGGCATTTGTATAATAATTTTTATATAAGAAGTATAAAGAAGCGCATTTCCTTTCAAAGACACGAAGACAATGCGCTTCTTCTCTATACTATATACAGTATATTACAACGATGATCTCCTGCATTAACCTGCGCTTTTTCTGACCAATGCCCCATTATCTTTGAACTGAATTCTATACAATATAAAGGAAACGATGACAAGCAGCCCCATCATGGCGAAGATGTTACTATACATATAAGCAGCAGCTTCCTTAACAAATGGATTCACAGCCATACTTATTTTCTGCTGGTCAAGCAGCTTGCCAATTACACTCATTGATATAGCTCCAGATATAAAGTTCATCATTGAAAACAACCCCATCCCCACACCGACTTGTTCCTGCTTCAATGTTCTTGATATCGTATTGGACATTGTAATTTGCATAAAGGTTTGACCGATGTTACCGAATATAAGAATACCTGCAATTAAATAAGGTACAGCGCCTACAAAACTTGAAAGCAGCACGTAGCATATGAGCATTAAGGATGAGGCTAGCAGCATCAAATAACGATTACCACGAGCATCAGCTAGCTTACCTCCAACTCTCCCTAACAATGCTGAGGCAATCGCTGCAGGAAACAATACGAATCCAATTGAGCTTGCGGATAAATCATTAAGCTTCGCTAAAAATTGCGGTGATATGAACGTTAATGCAAAATTCATTGCAGTCGTTATAAACGCAATACATAATGCCATAACAAAATAACGATTAGTAAAAAGCATCGGCTGTATAAACGGTTCCTTTGCCAATTTAATTCTTACAATAAATAATAACGTTACGACTACAAATAATAAGGCTAGTACGATGTTTGTCTGCGTAATTGCTAAAAGCAGCAATGCAACGGATGAACCTAATAAGCCGCCACCGATATAATCGATTTTTATTGACTTAACTGGATCGTTTCCTAAATACTTACGAAAAAAAGGTAGTGTAACTAATGAAAGCAATGAGAACACAAATAATAATCTCCAACTGCCAAGGCCCGAAATTGCTCCTGCTACAACTGGTCCCAATGCACTTCCTAATGCTAGACCAATTGCAGAAGTACCTAGTGCTCTTCCCCGCTGCTCAGCTGGAAAATATCGAATCGGAATAATCATTGACGTTGCTGGCATTACCGCTGCACCTGCAGCTTGTACAATTCGTCCCAGTACAATCATCCAGTAGTGCGATGCAGACATCCCGATTACAGAACCTACTGCGAAAATGATTAGACCGAATGTAAGTAATGTTTTTAATTGAAAGCGATCTGCCAGCTTTCCATATACAACTGACCCAATTGCGTATAACACCATATAACTTGTCATAATCCAGCTTAGCTCTGATGGCTTCAGAGTAAATTCGTTTCCTATCATAGGTAACGCTACATTAAACATTGTCCCATTCATTACCGAAAAAATTAGTGCAAACACTAGAACTCGTAATATTTTATTGCCTTGCTCAACATTAGCAGCAGTCATGTCCAACTCCCCTAAAAATTAGTTTTGCTCCTGTTCATACTTCCTGTCTTAAACCTAAAAATATAAGTTATAATAAGTGAAAATAGCCAACTAATATGGTTATTAGCACAAATATGATAGGAGACCTTAATATGACTTTGAAATCGAACAGGATTAGTCCAATTGATATAATTCATATATTAATTAGAACAACTCACTCCATTCAAAAAGAATTTTCTACCCAGCTAGCAACAATGGATATCCCTGTTAAAATATCAGGACCTCGCTTGCGAATATTATCGACTGTTGCTGAATGTGGAAGTGTACGAATGAAAGATCTCGCTGATAAGCTCGGGATTCAAGCTAGAACGGTTACTGATTTTATTGATGCTTTAGAAAAAGAACAATTGCTTATTAGATGCGCTGATCCAAGCGATCGCAGAGTGACTCGGATTGAGCTGACGGAGCTTGCGAAAACTCATTTAGATGCGGCACTAGAACAGCAAAGTATAATCGCCAACAGCATTCTCAGTACACTTTCGAGTGAGCAGCAAGCGCAATTACATGAGCTGTTACTAGCATTACTTGCTGATAAGCCGTTGTACTCTGAGCTCACATCCATCTAGGCTTCTCAATCCTTATACTGAGTATACTCATATTTTAATATTAAGTAAATATTTATTGATTTTTAAACCAATAGTCGAATCGAAGATTGCTTTACAGTTAAAATTGTTTATGATACAAATTAATTTTAGCTATTACTATACGCTAGGAGAGTCAGCATGAAAAACATCATCTCAACAAAAGATACAGTCATTATTGGCCTGATGCTGTTCGCTCTATTCTTCGGGGCAGGCAATCTTGTATTCCCCGCTATGATGGGACAATCTGCAGGGAGTGAGCTGTGGTTTGCTAATTTTGGTTTTCTTATTACTGGTGTCGGCTTGCCTCTGCTTGCAGTTATCGCATTCAGTTTTTCCGGTAAACAGGATCTACTATCTTTAGCAAGCCGTGTTCATCCAGTATTCGGATATGTGTATACAACGGTTCTTTACTTAACGATCGGACCATTGTTCGCTATGCCGCGTACAGGCAGTGTTTCTTATGAAATTGCCATTAAACCTTTTGTAGGCGAACAAAGCAACACTTGGGTACTTTTGCTATTCAGCATCTTATTTTTTTCGATCACTTTGCTGTTCTCATTAAACCCATCTAAGATGATTGATATCGTAGGTAAATGGCTTACACCATTATTAATTTTCTTTATTGCGATTCTATCCATTTTCGCATTATTGAATCCAATGGGTAATTTTCAAGAACCGGTAACGAGTTATCAGTCACACGCCTTTTTTAATGGCTTTCAAGAAGGTTATTTGACAATGGATACGTTGGCTGCCTTCGTATTTGGAATTATTGTGATTAATGCGATAAAAGAACGCGGTGCAACGAGCAAAAAACAGCTAATGTTGGTTGGCTTTAAAGCCACAATTATATCCGCGATAATTCTTGCTTTGATCTATACCATTATTACTTATATTGGCGCATCCAGTGTTGAAAAATTAGGACATCTCAATAACGGCGGCGAAGTACTCGCGAAAGTTTCTAATCATTACTTTGGTACATTTGGCGGAATTATGCTAGGTATTATTGTATTGCTTGCCTGCCTTACGACAAGCATCGGTCTTATGACCTCGTGTAGCAGCTTTCTTAATAAGCTAGTTCCTAGTATTTCGTATAAAACATTTGCAGTACTGCTAGCGATCGTTAGTACATTGCTTGCCAATGTCGGATTAAATGAGTTGATTCAAATTTCAGTCCCTGTGCTAACGATGCTTTACCCGCTTGCAATCGCGATGATCTTTCTAACATTTCTTCATCCGTTGTTTAAGGGAAAAAGAAAGGTATATGGATTCAGTCTTGCATTAACATTCGCAGTTAGTCTGATTGAAGGATTAGCCAGCTCAAAGCTTAAGCTGACATATGTTACGGATCTAATTGCTTATGTAGATGATGCATATAGAGAGATATTGCCACTTTATGATATCGGATTAGGTTGGATCGTTCCTGCCATTCTTGGCGCGTTAATCGGATTAATATGGCCAGTATCCAAACAAAACTCAAAAAACATAACTGCTAACTGATTAAATACAGCGGCGGTAATAATTACTCTGAAAAACAGGAAGCACATCATGCCATCATTACTAACAATGATGCTGATGTGCTTCCTGTTTTTTCGAAATCACCACTTTTCGGTGAGTTGTCTACCACCATATCCATCCAATGCTAGTTTCTATTCTTATCTGGACGTATGGACACAAGTATTCTTCCGACCGTTCGCGCATGTAATATATCTTCAAAAGCTTCTGGTAGCTGTTCAAGCTCAATCTGTCGATCAACGAACATATCAAAGCAAGCAGGTCGTAAATCACCACCGATTCTTTCCCAGAGCGGAAGCCTTTTTTCAGCTGGGTAGCTTACGGAATCAATACCAACCAGCTTCACACCTCTCAGTATAAATGGCATCACAGTTGTCGGAATCTCAACCCCTCCTGTTAAGCCGCTCAATGCCACGCTGCCCCCATAAGAAATTTTGCTTAATATAATTGCTAAGGGAGGCCCGCCTACGGAATCGATTGCCGCCTGCCAGCTTGTCGATTGCAACGGCTTGCTGTTATCATATACCTCACTAATACGAGGAATAACCTGACTAGCTCCTACCTGCTTCAAGTAGTCAGCAGCACTTTCATGTCGACCAGTACTTGCAATAACGGAATAACCTTTGGCAGCTAGCATCGCTATCGCGTGACTGCCTACTCCACCCGTTGCGCCTGTAACTAGCACCTCGCCTTTTTCAGGAGCAGCTCCTTGCTCTTCCAACTGCTCAATCGAAATCGCTGCGGTCAAGCCTGCAGTACCAACAATCATCGCTTCTTTTAACGATAAGCTTGCAGGAAGCGGAGTAAGCCAATCTGCTGGAACCCGAGCGATCTCGCTAAACCCTCCATAATGAGTCACACCTAAACCAAAGCCAGTAGCGAGCACCTTTTGACCTTTATAGAAGCGTGAATCATTGGACTCCAGCACAGTTCCAGCCAGATCAATTCCTGGCACAAAGGGATACTGCCTTACAATTTTCCCGTTAGGTGTGCCTGCAAGTCCATCCTTATAATTGACGCCCGAGTAGGCTACTTGCACAAGAACCTCACCTTGTGGTAGATCATATAAAGCTAACGGCTTTACAGCTGTTGAAAAGCCCTCCTCATCTTTATTCACTACGAGAGCATTAAAGCTAGCATTACTCATAAGCTGTCCTCCTATCATCAGTTTCTTCACATGGATAAGCGCCATTAATTTAATCAAATGATCGTCTGCACGTATTATAACATTGCTTAAATTGTACTGCTATTTCCGAATGAACGTCCTTCCTTGGGCTGCTCAATATACAACACGTGTCCCGCTTCTAGAATCACTTCATATGCATCTGCTTGGGTAATTGACTTACTAATATGTGCATGAGCACTGCTTACAGCTAATAAATCAAACATAGCAGGTAAATAGATTGTTACATATGTATACCGATCTGCTGTTATCGTTGCTGAAAACTCACCAGCAGGCTTATTCCATAGCATGGATACTTTACCAGTGTAAAATCTAAGATCCTTTACTTTACCGGTTTCCCAGCGATCTGGAAGTGATGGCAGAAGCTTTATACAAGTAGACGATGTAAATAAAAGCATTTCCTGTACTGCACTACTCCATCCGACGTTGGCATCCATTTGAATCGGAGCTTCTTCCATATTCAAGCATACCCCCATATGTCGCCAATCGTTATGCAATGTATAAAAATTGTTGAGCAAGCAGGATCGCGACAATATATCCAAACATTCAAGCGCCTTATTCCCATCTCCTAATCTTGCATACATGGCAGCCATATAGACGAGTGACCACCCACTTTGTGCACCAATTTCTCGTTTCTTTACTGCCGTCTCAAATGCTTGGAATAATTTAGGAGTTTCCTCCTTCATAACTTCTCGACCAGGAAAAACAGGATACGTATGAGAGAGATGACGGTGCTCATAACGATCCTCGAAAGCCTCATGCATCCATTCGGAGACAGCCCCGTCCTCATTCACCTGATATGGAGGTATTCGCTGTAGCATAGCTTCCCATCTCAGAATCTCATCTTCATAAACTCCAGCTATACGACTCCCCTCCACCAAATGACTTAAAAGCTCCTTCATAATTGCAAAATCACTAGTCGCATTAATTGTAGTAGGCATCGGATGATTTAAAGGCTCGTTATCATTCGACATGAAATTAAGAGGTGTATTTTCAGGCGATACAGAAGGATAATACTTATAATATCCATCCTCTCCGATAACTAAGAAGTCTTCATAAAACAATGCTGCCTCTCTCATAAACGGTAATATTCTCTCTCTTAAACAGATGGTATCACCAGTATATAAAAAGTACTCATAATAATGCTGTGCAATCCAGCCTGCGCCTCCTGTCCAGTTCATAATGACAGGAACGACCTGATTAGGAACCCCAATTCCCGGTGTCGATCCCGCGGGAATATAAATTCCTCTACATCCATATAATTTTCTCGCATTTTCTCTGAAATCATCCATCATGCTTTCATAATAATGAATCAATGCAGGCACAAGCTCGATGAGTCCGCCTGAGGCTGCATGCCAATAGATCATCTGTATATTAATATTAGCCATGTTATGATCCCACGTAAGGCGATGATCTCCTCCCCATATACCGTATAATCCAAAAGGCTGTCCTTTCGACTCAGTTCCAGAAATGAATAAATATCTGCCGTAGGCCCACATTTTACGAATGAGTGCTAATGAGGCTTTACCGCTATAGGCATCAAGTAAGAGCTCTTCATTCGATCGGTTGTCCTGAACATTACCTAGTTGAATATCAGCAGTATGGAATAAGCGCCCATGTAATTGTACATGTGCTGTTAACAATTCATTATAGCTGGCATTGAAGTCAGTAAGCTCCTGCTTCAGATGCTTCCATGCAGCTTGTCGATCGCTTTTCACGAATACTTTTGCAATGATAAGCACACTAGAGGAGCCTTCAATCTTGATTCCCATTCCGTCTTTCCATATGCTTGCTTTCCCATCCGCAGGAATAATTCTAGCTACGACACCGAAGTCTGTGCCATCATCATTAGTTCCAGCATAATAGCTATATTCGCTATCTCCCGTAATTTCAATCGTATTCTCCAACTGTCTTCCTTCATCTTCCCATGCATCAGCTGCTTCTGATTGATGAAATGCAAGATGAAATACACCTTGGATTGGAGCTCCATCTGACTTCACTTCGTATACGATACACTGATCTGCTCGTGATACGAATAGATTTCTAAGGTACGTCGTCTCACCATCTTTCCATGTAACGGATACTTGCCCCGTTTCCATATCAAGACTTCTCTCATATTGTTTAAATGCTTGCTCACAAACCATGCTCAGCTTCAAATCAGCAACTGGAAATCTTGAAGCTAACCTTGTGCTATAGCCTTCCTTTAACAATGCATTCGTTAAGTTCCAATTCGCTTCGTCGTATCGTTCATCATCAATCAGCTTTCTTGTTTCAGATAACGTATATGACACATCTGGCAATGTATCTTTAATCCCCCAATGCCATAAGTCACTATGAGTGATCATAATCGTCTCATCTTTTACCGCACCGTATACCGACGCTCCGATTTCTCCATTGCCGGATGGAAGTGCTTCTCTCCACATATTTTTCCACCAAGCTGCCGGAAATTTTAAGTTTAGCTTATTATCAACTTGATTAGTCATCTATTTCTCCTCCTCATATCAATGAATTGAAAGAGTTTTAAATAGATTATAGATTTCTTTTGTTCGCCTGTCTTTGGAAATCAGCTTAACGATTTGTCATATTTTCCAATAACTTTATTACGAGAAACTAATCATCATTCACATATAGTTCTTGTAATTAATATCAGCTTCTTATACTCATTTATCCTTTATTCCAATATAATAATGGAAAATGCACTACTATTAAGTGAAGGTGAACGTATGAAAATTCCAATCTCAAGATTTAAGGTTGATGCTCAAACTCATTACTCTGCGTATAATCCACTATTACTTTTTGCTCAAAAATATGTTTTTGGCCCCAGTGAACAATGTGAACTGCGTATATGCTACGCTAATGTGATCGTTCTAATCGAGAAGGGGGAAGGCACATTAATACTTAAAGATCAGCAATACTGTGTTGGGCCAGTTTCCACTATCAAAGTGACTTTTTTGAAAAAGTAGAAAAAAAGCGAGAGCAATATATCGCCGACTCGCCTCCATTGGAGCTGTGTGAAATTACTCTAATTCATAATATTCCGATGTGGGTTTCATACTTTAATGCACAGACACAACAGCCAGATGTTCTCGGAAGCCGTCCTACATGGGATTTCCTGAAGGTTAATGGCGCTTTTCAGACCTTTCTCCATCACTTTCTAACATATGCTATAAAACAAAAAGCAATTTTTGATCCGCGGATTCAAAAATTGCTATCGTACATTGATCAATCTCCGCTCGACTGGAGCGAAAATAAACTATATGTATGGGCTGATGAGCTTGGACTTGGAAAAAGTCGATTGCATGAGCTGTTCAAAAAGAATACTGGCTATACCCCTAACAACTACTTGAAACAGCTTAAATTTCAACTCATTGCTGAGGAGCTTTGTTATTCGAATTTATCCATTACTGAAATTTCTGAGAAATACGGATTTTCTTCTATTCACTACTTTTCCAAAACATTTCGCCACATGACTGGATTATCACCAACAAAATACAAAGAACAGTATCGTCTTCAACAATAAAAGATCTGTACTTGTCTCTTTGCCTTATTTTGGCTCCAGCAGCTCAAATCGATTACGGGAAAATGCGATAAGCCCTTCATCTGCCATTCTACATAGTTCCCGTGACAGTGCACTTCGATCGACCATCAAATAATCTGCGAAATCGGCTCTGCTGAACGGAATCTTAAAGCTTAATGATCGTTGTCGCCTTGCTTGTAATTGCAAGTAATGCATAATGCGGCTGCGTAAAGAACGATGTGACACAAGATCAAGCTTGCGTTGTAGCCCTTTATTGTTGGCAACAATAAGAGCAAGCAAATTTTCGATCACTTTACCACGTACCTCGCACACGCTTCCTTGCTCATTAGCTTGCGTAATGCTTCTTGTTTCAATAAAGAGGATCTCACAATCCTCCGCGGCATTTATACTGACACCGTATTCTCCATCATTCTCTTCTTTATCCAACGCTGATGCAGCTAGCAAGGAGGCTTCTCCAATGATGTCTCCTGCTCCAGCTTCATAATGAATCGCCTGTCCTCCAGCTTCGTTTTCCTTACTTACATACACTAACCCTGACAATATCAATCCAACAGCTTTTAGCGGCTCATTCGCATCACATATTTTTTGTTTACGCACATAGCTTTTTACTTTTCCATCCAAGCATAACAGTGCCGAAGTTATTTCCTCTTTTGCAAAACCTTTGAATAACGCGGTTTCCGACAGTAAATTCAATAAATTATTCATCTGAATCTCCTTTCCGTTGCCGTGGCAACCGAAATGATCGAGAAAGACTGCTACAATATAACTACATTGAGAATGTTTTTCACTCTTATGCTCTCATTATAGGCTTGGACTTGCCGACAAGCAATCAATACTAATACAGACTAAATCAAAGCAGTTACAGAGAAAAAAGCTCAAATTACTATTGAAAGGAGCTCCACTATGATCATAAATGATAAACAGCAAGCGCCTTTTATATTATATCTACAGCAACAAATATGCAGTCGCATGCTTTATGCTGATAATGAGGAAAATGCAAGTCTTTACACCATGGACACGGATGAAAGCATTAGCGAAGAGCATCAAGAGTCCTCTAACTTTTATGTATTGCTAGAAGGTGAATTGCAGCTTATTGTACCACAGCAAGCTAATTTTACAATAACAGCCGGGGAAGCAGCCTATTTCCCAGCTCATCTACGACATTCCTTATATGCTGTAACACGATGTGCTTACATCAAGCTACAAGTTAATGCTTTTGATATTCCTTTTATGAATACAGAAACAGATTCCAACAATACGATTACAAATTTAGGAGGAAATACTATGGACAAATTACTTATTAATAAGCTGCCACAAGGTGAAGTTATTACACTTACGGATTCAATTGAATATGTTGCGGGACAAATCACTAGTAAGACGCTCGTTCAGCGCCCAGAGCTTGGCATGACATTGTTTGCCGTTGATCAAGACCAACAAATCCGTCGACATGTCGCCACTGGTGATGCACTTGTTCAAATGCTGGATGGAGAAGCAGAGATTGAAATCGGCGAAGAGACTCACGTTGTTCGCGCGGGAGAATCGATCGTTATGCCAGTTGGTATCCCTCATGCGCTATATGCAAGAAAAGCATTTAAGTTTTTGCTGACAGTGGTGAAGACTGTCGAAGCTAAGGAGTAAGCTTGTAACTATAAGGTGATGACGATTGACCATTAATGGTGGTCTAGTTTATGATTCTGATTTGGTCATTCTATTTTTTATAAATGAAGTGCCAGAAGCTGGGACAAAAGCTAGCTCCAACACGAAAGTCCCGAATGCTTTACCAATGTAAAGCGTTCGGGACTTTAAGTTACACTTCATAAATGATCATTTCCATCGACCAGGAACAAGTTGAAATTCTAACGGAACTGAGCGACGTTAATTAACCAAAAGCAGCCTTCCAGAAATGCTAACGGAACGCACAGCCGTTATTGGTGCAATTTCTGCGTTTTTCACCTCGAATTGACCTTATAGCGATGCTGAGTTCCGTTACATTTTTCTGGGGTGCCTTTACATGGGATTAGGGCTTCTGAGTTCCGTTACTTCGGTTTGCCTGTATGTGAAGCTAGTTTTGTCCCAGTCTCTTCTTATTACTCCGGAGCAGCTCCGTTTGCTGCAATTATATTATTTCTCTCGAATCGATATCACCAATTACCTGAATAAACGCATCCACAAGCTGGGGATCAAAATGCCTACCGCGTTGTGCTTCTATTTCTGCAAGCGCTTCTTCCTTGGTCCATGCCTTTTTATACGGGCGCTCATGAGTCAATGCATCATAAAAATCAGCAAGCGCCACAATCCGTGCTGCAAGAGGAATTTCTTCTCCTTTTAGCCCTTGAGGGTAGCCAGAACCATCCCACTTTTCATGATGTGACTGCGTAATATATTGAGCTAGTTTCAACAGCTTGAAGGAGCTGCCATCCAATATGCTGGAGCCTATTGAAGTATGTGTCTTCATGCGTTCAAACTCATGAGGTTCAAAGCGCCCTGGCTTAAGTAAAATATCATCTGGAATGCCGATTTTGCCGATATCATGCAACGGTGCTGCCATCTGAATCATATTGGCTTCTTCTTTAGCCAGACCTAAGCGTTCAGCAATTAAACCTGACAGCGCACCTACCCGCTGCGTATGCTGACCTGTCATATCGTCGCGATACTCTGCGGCTCGTCCAAGAAGCTGCAGTATTTCCCTTTGAGCTTGCTCCAGCTCTTTCGTCCGCTCTCTTACTTTTTCTTCGAGTTGATTGTTTTGTTGCTGCAATTGAATATGAAGCGATCGAGTTTGCAGCAAATTCGTAATACGAAGCACTACTTCTGTTCGATCATAAGGTTTGGTCAAAAAGTCGTTGACTCCCGCTTTTAAGCCATTCTGTTTAGCTTCTGTTGTCAAATCTGCCGTTAGCATTAACACAGGTAGATAGTCGTCTGGCCCTGATGTCTCACGAATCATGTTAAGAATTGCAATCCCATCCATATCTGGCATATGCAGATCGAGCAAAATAATATCCGGAGAAAGCTCTGTAAGTAAATGCTCAACATGAAGAGATTCCATTGTGCTATAAACATTTTGGAACCCAGCTCTTCTCAAAATTCGTTCTAGTAGACTGACATTATACTCCTGATCGTCTACAATCAGGATCTTAGCCGCCATGATGTCCATAATCTTTTCTCCATTCATACTTCTGTCGGTTTACAATCCTAATGCTGCGTGTATTTTCTCAAGCAATCGAGTCAGATCAACTGGCTTAGTATCAAAATCATCGCACCCTGCACGGTATGCCTCTGCTTCATCGCCTGACATCGCATGAGCTGTTAAAACAATTACTGGAATATGCTTCGTTTCATCTGTGCTCTTAAGTAATCGAGTCGCCTCCCATCCGTCCATAACAGGCAAGCTCAAATCCATCAAAATTACATCAGGGCGTTGCTCGACAGCCAACTCTACACCTTGTTTCCCATCTTCAGCCGTAATCATCTGAAATCCTTTACGGCTTAGCCGTCGAGACAACATATCTCGATTCATCTCATTATCTTCTACAAGAAGTATCGTTTGCATTTTGTTTTCCTTTCCACTGACTATTACTTTTCTTTCGGCTTCTCGGTATATTTGTGAATTTCAGCCAATAATGATTTGTGGTCAAATGCTCCTTTTTGCATAACACCCTTCACATAACCATTTAATTTTAAGCGATCAGCCGCTGTAATTGACTTTGCCGTTACAACGACAATCGGTATCTCACTCCATACTTCCTGTTTACGTAGTTCAGCGATAAATTGAAAACCGTCCATTTCCGGCATCATAAGATCAAGCAAGATCATTTTAGGCATCGCTTTCTCCAGACAATCCAAAGCAACCTGTCCATTTTGAGCTTGAGTGACGGAATAGCCTTCTTTTTTCAGCAGCCGCGTCATTAATTCGCTAGTTGCCGCATCATCTTCTATAACTAGCACCGTGTGATCCGTGCTCTTCGTTACATACTTCTCCATCACGCTAATAAGATGCTGCCGGCTGATCGGTTTCGTCAGAAATTCAGAAGCGCCTAGTGCATATCCTAATTGGTTATCATTGGTCATGGACCAGATTACAACGGGAATGTCCTGTAATTCAGGATCGCTTTTAATAGCCGATAGCACCGTCCAGCCATCCATACTCGGCATTAGAATATCGAGACAGATCACCTTTGGTCGAAGCTGCTTTGCTAACTGTAGTCCTTCCTGTCCATTAGACGCAAAGGCAAGCGCCCAGCCTTCTTTTGCAAGATAGTGCTTCATCAATTGATGATTTAACGGCTCATCGTCAATAAGTAAAATGCTAATTCGATCGCTATCGTCTCCGTTATGCTGATCGATGGCTTGTCCGCCATCACGTTCCTCTACTTCGTCTTCTACAGAGGATGGCAACCAACAAGTAAACATGCTTCCAACTCCGAATTCACTCTCTACTTGAATCGATCCCCCCAATAAATCGCAAAAGCTATGGCTAATGGCAAGTCCAAGACCAGTTCCTCCGTATTTTCGAGTTGTAGAGGCATCCGCTTGTGAAAAAGGCTGAAACAACTTACCAACTTGTTCAGGAGTCATGCCTATCCCTGTGTCCTTAATGCGGAAACTATAGCCTGTCCGATGATTGCGAAGCTCACGCTTCACATCAAGCGTGATCGTGCCGTCTTGCGTAAACTTACTTGCATTGCTAAGCAGATTAATTAAAATTTGACGCAGTTTCGTAATATCCGTTGTCATTTCACCTTGCTCTAGCTGAACTTCCAATGTGTTTCCGTTTTTATCTGTAAGTGGTTTGACCGTAGTAATGACATCCTGAACGAGTCCAGATAGATCAAATGTCTCCACATGAATTTCCATTTTCCCAGCTTCAATCTTGGATATATCCAAGATGTCGTTAATCAGCGTCAACAAATGCTTGCCTGCATTTCTAATCTTACCTAGGTCTTCGACAAAAATAGGCTCACCAATCTCCTCCGCCTCTTCAGCCAGCATCTCGCTGTAGCCGATAATCGCATTGAGTGGAGTTCGCAGCTCATGACTCATGTTCGCTAAAAATTGGCTTTTAATCATATTAGCTTGAATTGCCTCATCATGTGCCAGTTCAAGCTGTGCAGTCCGTTCTTTCACTAATTGCTCCAGATTTTCATTCAGTTGCCGCAGCTCTTTATTCATCTGATAGATTTCATTGGCTTTATCTTGAATCTCGGAATCTTTATAAGAGAATTTATTAGAAATATAAATCCCAAGCAAGGACAGTCCCAACGTAAATAAAGTGCCGCCTGAAATGAAATATCCGAGCCAACTTTGATTAAGTATCATTCCTGAGGAGGATTGCGACTTATCTCCCAAATAAAAATGTGCCGCAATCATTCCCGTGTAGTGCATACCAGCAACTGCTGCCCCCATAATCAAACCGCTGCCAAGCTTCTTCCATGCGATGCCACGTTGTCCTCCCTTACGGAAGTAGAATGACAGCCATAAAGCAGCAACAGAAGCTACTATAGCAATAACGATAGAGAGCACAACATAAAACGGGTCATAGGTAATGTCAATAAGCATCGCTTCCATCCCAATATAATGCATAGAAACGATCCCCGTTGCCAGTAGCATTCCGCTGACGAGCAGTCGTTGGATCGTTAATTGATCTCTACCAACCACATATAGAGCCGCGAACGAAGAAATAATAGCTACAATTACAGATAAGACCACCGTGAATAAATTATAAGCAACTGGAACCGGTAAGGAAAAAGCAAGCATACCGACAAAGTGCATCGACCAAATCCCCATTCCCATTGCAAACGCACCGAACGATAGCCATAACCACCGTACCCGCCCGGTAGATGTACTGATTCTTCCAACCAAATCAAGAACGGTATAAGATGCTACTACAGCAACCACATAAGAAAAAATAACTAAAAGTGTATCGTATACTCCATGTGTATGATGTATATGTTCCATTTTGTTTCTACCTCCGTGTTTGTAAATACGTTACACCTATACAAACTTTCTCAAGCATTAATCGGTTTAAGCTTTGCAAAAATTAATAGCTATTGTTCTAATTATACCGACTTACGTTGAAAAATTTTTGAAATTCTAATTAACGCCTGTGCTGTTCTTTCATCACAATAAATAAAGCCCTCAAAAAAAGAGGGCTTTAAACGCGAGTGGAAGAATAATTTACTCCGGAGCAGCTCCGTTTGCTGCAACTGACTATGAAATGCTCATCTATGTTTTGAAATAGCTTTCCTCTTCTATCGTGGGAAGGCTTCCCATCTCTCTCTGATATTCTTTTATATAATGCTCGTAGTGACTTCGGAAAGATTGATAATCCTTTGCTGCACGATAAGCCTTCATTAAAAATACGTTAGCTTCCTCATCCAATTCGTTACGTGAAACGATCTTTCTAGCAATTAATATAGATTGGGTCATTTGATTATTGTCAAACAGCCAGCGAACTAGCCTTATAGCAAAATCATGATAGCGTATCGCGAGTCCTTCTTGTTCAGGAACGGACCATGTATAAAATTTGTTTTCATACAAGTCTCCAGTAAATCTTTTTTCCCATTCGAGTGCTTCTTTAACGGTAAATTCATTCCATTCCTTCACCCGATTAATATAGGCTTCGAACAAAATAAAGTCCACATCTATAGGAGTCATTTCTAACATATACTGTTCGTCGAAAGTACGGACTATTGATTTTAACCCATGTGGCTGCAATGCCTTGCGCAACTGGTAAACTGCCGTATTAAGGTATACCACCGCGTTCTCTAATGGCATTCCTAAAAAAATTTCGTCAATCACTCGATCTCTTGAGACCGCTCTGCCTCGTTGAAGAAGTAAAAATGCAAACAACTCTTGACTCTTTTTTGATATAAACTTCACTTTGCCTACTTGCACACTATTAACCTCAAAACCACCTAATGCTTTCACTTCCAGTCGGTTGCCATCCGTCTTTTCAGAAGACTTCTTGTTTTTCTCTCTCGCCCTTTCAATCGTTTGTATCAATCTTTTTTGCGATACGGGCTTAACCATATAATCAAGCGGATAGGTATCGAAAGCATCAACCGCATATTCTCGATGAGAAGTCACAAATACAATTTCCATATCTTTTTGTCCGGCGCGCAATTGTCGGGCAAGCTCTAACCCACTTTCATCCGCAATCATAATATCGACAAATGCGATATCGACCACTGTATGTTGCGTAAATAGAAGAGCCTCCTTTACGCTTTGAAATCCACCGATTATTTCTACGCTTTCTATTTTCCTTAACATTCTTTGCATAATGGTGAGCATCGCTTGTTCATCATCGATAATGATTACCTTCAACTATTTTCACCTTCTCTCAACGAAAGATAGACGGTACTTCCTTTCCCTAATTCGCTATCAATCCACAAAGCTCCACCACTCATCTTCACAAATTGCCAACTAACTTGCAGACCCAGTCCTGTCCCTCGCTCCCCTTCGGTTCCGATCGTAGAGATGACTTGTCTTTCATTAAATAATTGTTCCAACAACTGTTTAGACATGCCAATCCCTTGATCACGGATCGTGATTATGATGTTCTCTTCACGGCTCTTATCGGCTGCAATCTTAACCGTTGCTCCTCGATTGGAAAATTTGATCGCATTGGAAAGGATATTGCGCAGTACCATAACCATCGCTTCCCTATCAACATACACATGGATAGCTTCGTCAACGTTAATTACGATCTCAATATCTTTCGCCTTACTTTTTATAGATAGTATACGATAAGCTTCATAGATAAGATCGACTAAAGCCAATGATTCGTCATTAAGCGATACGTCATTCTTTTGATTGCGAAACCATTCAAGCACATTACCAACCGTCATATAGGTTGAACGAATTTGTGTACTTAAAAAATCAAGCAACTCCGTTGTTTCCGGAGAGAACATTTGCTTTTCTTCTTCTAGCATTTCGATCAAATTTACCTGAAGAGCAATCGGCTCGCGTATGTCATGAGAAACAAGAGTAAACAGCTGGTCTTTCATAAAGTTAAGATGTGCGATTTCTGCTAATCGTTGCTGCTTTTCTGTTATATCAAATAATATTGTGACCGTTCCGATTAATCGAGCTCCTTTGGAGTAAAGAGGATACACTTTCACCATGAAATACTTCTCTTCGCCATCCATCTCTTTCTTTACTTCTATGGACCTCTCTACCATAATATTGCACGCTTCTAGCCACTCGGGCCAATCTTTAAGATATTCAGATACGTCTTTTCCAATGATTGATTTGCTGTTTTTTTCGTCGAACAATGGCATTATAAAGCTATTACAGTCAATGATTGTTCCTTTCTGATCGACAGTCAAAATCCCTTCACGAATCGTATCAACGATAAAATCCCTTGCCATTGGTACAATCGTAAATATTTTATTTTTATAGATCACCCACAGCATAATAATCCCCAATACACCACAATAAACGGAAATCGGGAGTAACCATTGCGATAAATTCGGAAAAACCAATTTGATTACTTCAATGATCGCTGATATTGATGCAAGTAAAATAACGATGATACCTGGTTTACGAACATCTGGCCTTGCCTTGCGTAAATACATAATAAAGAAATAAACGCATGTCAGTAAAATAAAATAGCAAAATATATTAAATGCAATCGCTAGACTAGTCCTAGACACATGTAGATAACCATTAACAAGCGTAGCTGATTCAAATACTAAATCTGTTTTCTCATTGGTCCATATAAGTACTGACCATCCGATAAAAAACAGCAGCAATATGAACTGTTTATGCCATTTTAGCCACTCATCCCTAGCATATAAATCTATCACACAAAGAATTACTAACGGAACGGTAAGTGCAAGTGCTGTTTGTTCTACTTGCCGAAAAAAAAGTTTACTTGCTACATCACTACTATATAATTCGAGAATGACACTAGAGCCGAAGGCAACTCGACAAACCATAACCCATGCAAAGTAACGGACTCCACGTTGTTGCGAGTGTAAAAATGAATAGATTAGCAGCATGCACATCATCATCGCGGACACAATCATTGCTAAAAATATAACATTATCCATTATTATTCCTTTCTATCCTATTTGCACTTGTTTGATATCATACGTTCGAGAAGTGTTCGTTTGTTTCCTGCTTAATTAACCTTCGCAAAAAATTGAACAACTCGTCTTGTATATTCTTCACGATGTAATCTGTAGCTCTCAACATGATCTGCATTAGAAACCGTCCACAATTTCGAATGCTTCTTATAGGCTTCATGCAAGCGCATACTGTTTTCATATGGTATCGAATAATCCCGATCACCATGAATAAATAAAACAGGACGTGGATAGATTCGCTTCAAGGCTTTTCTAGGATTAACCTTCTTGGCATTTCCCACATGCATTCTTATAAAGGCAAGCGTGAGTGGTGTAAATGGGAAACTGGGCAGCTTCGTCCATACGTAAAACTTTTCAGCTAAATAGGTAGACAATTCATCAAAAGGACTATCTGCAACTACACCAACTACTTCAGGAGCACGTGCAGCCGCAAGTAAAGCAGTGGATGCTCCCATAGAAAAACCGATCAGCCCGATCGAAGATGGATGATTAGCTTTCACCCACGCAATCGCACATAGCAGATCCTCCTGTTCGTACAGACCAATTGAAGCAACATTCCCACTAGATTCCCCACAGCTGCGAAAATCGAACATCAATACATGAAAACCATTTTCTGATAAATCTTTTGCTAATTTTAAAGCAGGTAATTTTCTTTCCAATCGATTCCCCCGATAACCATGTGCAAAAATAATTGTCCTGTTTCTTGGTTGCTGTGCTGGAATAAACCATCCTTCCAAAGAAATATCATCTTTGCTTTGAAACGATATTAATTCAAAGTCTAAATCGTAATCTTCCGGCGATTCATTTATCGGCTTTCTTACATTATTACGCGTTAGTTTCAGCGACACAATAAAAGAGATAATAAGACAGACTAAAATAGCTAATGCACTGGCAGATCCAACGATCCAAACAACTAATATCATCTGTAGCACTTCCTTTCTATGTTATACAAGGTTGAAACATAGAAACTCCCACAAACTATTCGTTTCTGTGGGAGTTTCCATTCATATCACTACTTATTGAGGACGTGTCTGAAAACCCGTTCAGACACGTTCTAGGCGGCCTAACACTTCCTTAAATCTCACAAGCATTTTTGCTGCCTCCGCCCTTGTCGCTTGCTCGTTCGGCATAAAATCCCAATCGTATCCTTCTGCAATGTTTAATTCAACAAGCATCGCAATAGCATGTTGTGTTTCTTGATCATAGTCTGCGATATCCTGGAAATATGTTAACTGTTTCGGTTTATACGGCGTTCCATTTACCTTCTCATAGGTCCGGTAAAGAATTAAGGCAAGGTGAGCACGTGTCACATCTGTATTCGGCTTGAACGTCTGGTCTGGATAACCTTTAACTACGCCATTGGCATATGCCTTTTCAAGCTCCTCCATTTTTTCTTTCCCGATCGACTGAACATCGATAAATGGCACCTGCTTTTGTTCGTCCAATTCCAGTAATCGTACAAGGACACTTGTTACCTCCATCCGGCTTATCCGATCATCCGGTCGGAATGTTTTATCTGGATAACCATAAAACATGTCCCCCCAATAACTCATTTTGATAAAGCCTTCCGCCCAATGTCCTGCAATATCAATAAATGGGACCTTTTGCAATCGATTCACTGTAATCGTATAAGCTTGCTCATCTCCATTTTCGGCGATAATCACGATATTGAAAATATTCTTCTCTTCGTTTAATAGCAAGGATTTCTTATCTGTAAATACTTCACCATCTAGTGTGATTGTCGCCCTAGGATGATGGGCCTTAACGATAATTTCTGCGGTTTCAGCTTCCGTATCACCCAGATCATATTCGAATTGGGCCGGATCAAACGGCAATCTATTCTCCCCATCAATAATGACTTCTAATTGGTCCAAACTTATATCGCTGGAAGGAATATAAACTCCGCCTCCCCCGCCTGGTGATGGTGCTTTTGTTTGACGATTCACTTTAATCGTATACGTTTGTTCATGCCCATTCTCAGCAGTAACGATCATTGTAAATGTATTCTCTCCTACATTCAGTTGAAGGGATTGTTTTTTATCAAAGGAAGCACCATTTAATGTTACCTTCGCTTTAGAATCACTTGTCGTTGCAAAGATTTCGATATTTTCTTGTTCCGTTTTCCCAATATCGTGATCTAATTGGGTTAGATCTAACTCAATTGCCCGTTCGTCCTTAAGCGCTACTCCTAATTGTTTTAGACTTACATCAGTTGATAAAATGATCAGTTGCACTGTTGCTTCCTTAGGAAGATTATAGTCCGCGAATGTACGGCCATCTTCTAGCACCGTTCCATCGAACATCATTTTTTGATTCTCAGGTGCAATCCCTTCGGTATCTTGAAGTCTTTGTTTCAGTTGCTGAATAGAATCGCTACTATTTGCGTGAATTGTAACTGTCTTTCCATCAACTATTTGCACATGAATGATTAATAGGGAATT
>Ga0160467_100817_pt1 | contig 20627 bp, 21 predicted proteins | sample HID1972I_E11MG_FD_108221 | JGI IMG/M metagenome (GOLD analysis project Ga0160467, IMG submission 108221) | Enriched pill bug-associated microbial communities from UW Madison campus, WI, USA - HID1972I_E11 MG | ecosystem: Host-associated > Arthropoda: Insects > Digestive system > Unclassified ... | reverse complement strand
GTTGCCGATGCTGCTCCGACCTCCAGCCCGTAGGCATTCCGTCGTTGCGAGCCGCCTATTATGCCGGACTTTTCCAGTCCGTCAACACCTTCGTTCGATGACATCGTACGGCGGTGGTGGCGTTCCCTTTGTCGCTGAAGCGCCTTGCTGGCGACCCCTGCGACGGGGGAGCGGAAGTATGTGCCTTCCCTGCCTGAATTGGAAGAGGCTGTGAGGATTTTTTTCACAACAGCCACCCAGGTCCCGCGCTGGCGCGGGACCTGCTGCTCAGACGATCATGCGGCGACCAGCCGGACACGGGCGAAGGTGCGCTTGCCGACCTGCAGCAGCCCTTCGAATCCCGGCTGCAGCACCTGCTGCCCATCCTCCACCACGGTTCCATCCACCTTCACCGCACGCTCCTTGAGTTTGCGGTTCGCTTCGGAATTGCTGGGCGTCAGGCCCGCAGTGGTCAGCAACGCGGCGATACGCAGGCCCTCGACCGGCACGGCCACTTCCTGCAGCGACAGCTGGGTGATGTCACCCTGCCCGGTCACGGCGGCGTTCCAGCCGGCGATGGCCTGTTCAGCGGCGGCGGCATCGTGGAAACGGGTGGCCAGTTCGCGCGCAAGACGCAGCTTCACCTCACGCGGATTGAGGCCACCGGCGGCGACCTGCGCACGCAGCGACGCCGCTTCGGACTGGCTGATATCGAACGACAGCAGCTCGATCCAGCGCCACATCAAGGCATCGTCCACCTTCATGGTCTTGGTGACGATATCGATGGCCGGTTCGCTTACACCAATATAGTTGCCGAGCGACTTGGACATCTTGTTGACCCCGTCCAGGCCTTCCAGCAGCGGCATGGTCAGCACCACCTGCGCTTTCTGGCCATGGCTTTCCTGCAGGCCACGGCCCATCAGCAGGTTGAATTTCTGGTCGGTGCCACCCAGCTCGACGTCCGCTTCCAGCGCGACCGAGTCATATCCCTGCACCAGCGGGTAGAGGAATTCGTGGATGGCGATCGACTGCTGGGCCGCATAACGCTTGGCGAAGTCATCGCGTTCCAGCATGCGCGCCACGGTGTGCTGGCCGGCCAGGCGGATCATGTCGGCCGCGCTCATCGTGCCGAACCACTCGGAATTGAAGCGTACCTCGGTCTTTTCGCGATCCAGCACCTTGAAGACCTGCTCTTCGTAGGTACGCGCGTTGGCCAGTACGTCTTCGCGGCTGAGGGGCTTGCGGGTAAGGCTCTTGCCGGTGGGATCGCCGATCATGCCGGTGAAATCGCCGATCAGGAAGATGACCTGGTGGCCCAGCTCCTGGAACTGCCGCAGCTTGTTGAGCAGCACGGTATGCCCCAGGTGCAGGTCCGGGGCGGTGGGATCGAAGCCGGCCTTGATGCGCAGCGGTCTACCGCTTTCCAGGCGTGCGCGCAGATCCTCGATCTTGAGGATCTCGTCGGCTCCACGGCCGATCAGGGCAAGGGCTTCTTCAATGGACGACACGTTACTACTCCCGGCAGGGCCGAATTTGCGGTGGGGTGTTAATACCAAGTTAACCGTATCGGCTTCACAAAATCCAATAGGCACAAGGGTTTGACGCGGTTTTAAGAGGTGTCTATGGTAACCGGCGATCCAGCCCGCGCTCCCGGGCCGCCAGGAAAAAACGTCTGATGCTCAATTCCGATCACGGCCGCGCGCGCAAACAGCGCTTCAAGGAACGGCTCCACGTCCTTCATGACAACGCCCTGCACCGGAAGCTCAGGCAACACCTCCCCGCTGCATTCAACGAACGCTGGACCCGGCGGCACTGGATGCATGCCAGCCTGTTCGCCACCATCGGCGCGCTGGTGGCGACGATCGTGCCCGGTTTTTCCAGCACCATCGATTCGCCGTTCCCGGATGCCCATACCAGCCTCGCGCTGCCGCTGCCGCCCATCGCCGATGCGCGCCGTCAGCACACCGCCGGCGACAGCTGGCAGGTGCTGCGCGTGCAGCGCGGCCAGACCCTGAGCGATCTGTTCGACCAGGCCGGTATTCCGGCCAGCACCATGCACCTGGTACTGGACCACCCCGGCACGCGCGAAGCGCTGGTGAAGCTGCGTCCGGGCACCGAGATCGCCTTCGACGTGCCGCTGTCCGGCGAGCTGCGTTCGATCCGCTTCAACCGCGACGACGAACACCGCGTGGAACTGGCACTGGCCGGCGACCAGATCAGGGAGACCGTCAGCAAGCGCGAAACCAGCACGCGGACGGTGGTCACCAGCGGCGAGATCACCAGTTCCCTGTATGCGTCCGCGCGCAAGGCAGGGCTGTCGCCTTCGGCGATCGCGACGATGACCGATGAGATCTTCAAGTACGACATCGATTTTTCCAAGGACCTGCAGCCGGGCGACCGCTTCAGCGTGGTGATGGACGAAACCTGGCGTGAAGGCGAGAAGGTGGACACCAGCAAGATCCTGGCGGCAACCTTCACCAGCGGCGGCAAGACGTATTCCGGCTTCCGCTTCGACCGCAACGGCAAGGCCGAATACTTCGACCTCGACGGGCGTCCGCTGAAGAAGAGCTTCATCCGCATGCCGATCCCGTTCGCGCGCCTGAGTTCATCGTTCGGCGCGCGCAAGCACCCGGTGCTTGGCACCATGCGCATGCACAAGGGCGTGGACTATGCGGCGCGTACCGGCACCCCGATCATGGCCGCCGGCGATGCCCGCGTGCAGTTCGCAGGCGTGCAGCGCGGCTACGGCAACGTGGTCATCCTCGATCATGGCCGGGGCCACACTACCCTGTACGGGCACATGTCCCGTTTCGCCAAGCTCAAGACCGGCCAGCGCGTCACCCAGGGCACGGTGATCGGTTATGTGGGGTCCACCGGGCTGGCGACCGGTCCGCACCTGCACTACGAATTCCGCGTCAACGGCGTGCACCGCAATCCGCTGCAGGTCACCATGCCACCGCCGGAGCCGCTGCGCGGTGCCGAGCTGGTCGCCTTCCGGGCGCAGACCTCCCCGGCCATGGCGCGCATCCAGGGCATGGAAAAGATGATCTATGCCAACGCCAGCCCGGCGCCGAAGGCGCGCGAAGTGGCCAGCGAGGCGCGCGGCGGCACCGCCGGCAAGCGCGGCTGAGCCTTGCCGGGTATCTCGCATTGACGAGCTGCAGCGGGGCGCCCAAGCTGGCGCCCTCGCTGTTTCTGGAGCCACGATGGCCGCTCTTCCCGATTCCGCCGATCCCCTTTACCTGGGGCTGATGTCCGGCACCAGCGCCGATGGCATCGATGCCGCGCTTGTGCGGTTCCCATCCTCCGGCGGGTGCCACTTCGTGGATGGGCTGACCGTGCCCTGGGCGCCTGCGCTGCGCGAGCGGCTGGTTGCTCTGGGCGAAGGCGGCCGCCTGGATTCGCTGGACGACCTGGGCGACATCGACGCGCGTATCGGGCTGGCCTTCGCGGACGCAGCCGGTGCGCTGCTCGCGCGGAGCGGCGTGGACGCTTCCGCAGTTACCGCCATCGGCTCGCACGGGCAGACGGTACGCCATCGCCCGGCAGCGGCGGTGCCGTTCACGCTGCAGCTGGGCGACGCCAACCGCATTGCCGAACGCACGGGCATCACCACCATCGCCGACTTCCGCCGCCGCGACGTCGCTGCCGGCGGCCAGGGAGCGCCGCTGATGCCGGCCTTCCATCTGGCCATGCTGGGCGCGGCCGAGGAGGACCGGGCGGTGCTCAATCTGGGCGGTATCGCCAACCTGACGCTGATTCCACGCGAGGGCACGGTGCGTGGATTCGACACCGGGCCGGCCAACGCGCTGCTGGATGCCTGGTGCCAACGCCACACGGGGCAGGCCTACGACGCGGACGGGATGTTCGCAGCCAGCGGCGTGGTGGACGAACCGCTGCTGGCACGCTGGCTGGCCGAACCGTGGTTCGCCATGCCGGCGCCGAAGAGCACCGGACGCGAGCAGTTCCACCTGGCATGGGCTGAAGCCGCGCTGGGCGACGGGCAGCGTGCCGCAGCCGATGTGCAGGCGACATTGCTGGAACTGACCGCTGCGACTGTGGCCGATGCGCTGCTGCGCAGCCAGCCGCGGACACGCCGGGTGCTGGTATGCGGCGGTGGTGTGCGCAACCGTCAGCTGATGCGCCGGCTGGCGGCACGCCTGCCGGGCATGGCGGTGGAATCCAGTGCCATGCATGGCCTGGATCCGGATTTCATGGAAGCGATGGGCTTCGCCTGGCTGGCCAGGCGCACGCTGGAGGGCCTGGCCGGCAACCTGCCAAGCGTCACCGGCGCGCGCGGTCCACGCATCCTGGGCGCGATCCATCCGGCGTGAGGATGCCTGGCGCCGGGCCCTGCCCGGCGGGTGCCACGTATGCCTTCCGCAACCGGGCGGGGCCCGGCCACCCGCTCAGAATCCGTGGCCGGCGGGAAGTGCCTGCAACGCGGCGATGGCTTCAGCCAGTGCATCCACTTCAGGGTCGGCAAAGCCGCTGCGTACTTCCAGCTCGGTGGAAAACAATCCCTGTTCCAGCAGCGCCTCGCAGGTCTGTGCATGCGTCCAGCCACGGGCGATGGCCAGGCGCCCGATCCGCTCCAGCATCATTGGATCCACGTCCTGCAGCAGCAGGTCCGCCATGTTCGTTTCCCCTTTGGCAGGGCGCCGCCCCCACGGCGCTGACCGGCGATCATCCTCCACAACCGGGCGCGCAGGCAATCAGGGGGCCGGTGTGCTGCGGTCGGACAGCTGCGGCCACAACCAGGCCAGCAGCAGCAGGGTGGGCACCACGGTCACCGCACTGAGCATGAAGAACATGCTGTAGGAGGTGGCTTCGACGATGTAGCCGGAGACGCCGCCGACGAACTTGCCCGGCAGGTTGGCCAGCGATACCAGCAGCGCGTACTGCGTCGCGGTGAAGTTGCGGTCGGTCAGCGACGACATGAAGGCCACCAGCACGGTGCCGGCAAACCCCTGGAACAGGTTGTCGGCGCTGAGCGCGGCATAGAACGCCCACAGCTGGCCGGGATTGTGCGCCATCAGCAGGAAGGCCAGGTTGGACAGCGCGACGCCGAGCGCGGCCATCAGCAGCATGCGACGGAACCCGTACGCCGCCACCGCGATACCGCCCAGGAACGCGCCGCCGATGCTCATCCATACACCGAACAGCTTGGAGACGGTTGCGATATCGGCCTTGTCGAAGCCCGAATCGAGGTAGAACGGCCCGGCCATCACGCCGATCACCTGGTCCGGGAACTTGAACAGGCCGACGAAGGCGAGCAGCCCGAGCGCCAGCAGGATGCCATTGCGGGTGAAGAAACTGGTGATGGGCTGGATGAACGCTTCGGCCACGTCGATGCGCCTCTGCATCACCTTCGCGGGCTGGACGGGTTCGCGGCAGAGCAGCGTGGTCAGGATCGGCAGCAGCATCAGTGCGGCCATCGCCAGGTAGGCGACGATCCAGCCTTCGAACTGCGCCAGGTAGAGCGCACCGGCACCGGCCAGGATCAGGCCGATGCGATATCCAAGCGTGTAGGTGGCGGCCAGTGCCGCCTGCGACGTCTCCGGTGCGATCTCGATGCGATAGGCATCCACCACCGCGTCCTGGGTGGCACCGGCAAACGAGGCCACCAGCACCCAGGCTACCAGCGGCCATACGCCCTGTTCGGGCCTCACGAAGGCCAGCGCGACCAGGCCCACCAGCACCAGTACCTGCGATGCCAGCAGCCAGGAACGCCGGCGCCCCATGAAGCCGAGCAGGGGCAGCGCATAGCGGTCCAGCATCGGTGCCCAGAGGAACTTCAGCAGGTAGAAGAAGCTGGCCAGGCTGATCAGGCCGATGCTGCCCAGGTCCAGGCCGACATCGCGCAGCCGCGTGGACAGGGTCTGCGAGGCGATCAGCAGGAACGGCAGGCCACTACCGAAGCCGAGCAGGGCCATGGTCAGTGCGGACGGCGTGCCGAAGGCGCGCTTGATCCCGGCCCAGCCCTTGTAGGATCCGGCCTGCGCGGGTTGGGTCACGGCGCGTAGTCCACGCTGAAGGGAGCATGGTCGGAGAAGCGTTCGTCGCGATAGATCGAGCAGCCGCGCAGGCGGTCGCGCAGCCCCGGGCTGACGAACTGGTAGTCGATCCGCCAACCGACGTTGTTGGCACGGGCCGCGCCACGGTTGCTCCACCAGGTGTAGTCCTCGCCGGTGGGATGCAGCAGGCGATAGGCGTCGGCCCAGCCCCGGCCGCTGGCTAGATCGGTAGCCTGTCCATGGTCCGCGCACAGGGCATTGAGCCAGTCGCGCTCTTCAGGCAGGCAGCCGGAATTCTTCTGGTTGGATTTCCAGTTGCGGATGTCCAGCGCCGAACGGACGATGTTCCAGTCGCCGCACAGCACGTAGTCGCGGCCGCTGTGCAGCCACTGGTCCAGGATCGGGCGCAGCCATTCCATGACTTCGAACTTGAAGCCCTGGCGCAGGTCGCCCGAACTGCCCGACGGAATATAGAACGAGACCACGCTGAGGTTGCCGTACCGCGCTTCGATGTAACGGCCCTCTTCATCGAATGGGGCCCAGCCCAGCGATGTGATGACCTGGTCCGGCTCGCGACGGCTGTAGATGGCCACGCCGCTGTAACCCTTCTTGGTGCTGGCGTCGCGATAGAAGCAGTGGTGGCCATCGGGCCGGAACATCGGGTCGGACAGCTGCGCCTCCTGCGCCTTGGTTTCCTGCAGGCACAGGATGTCGGCATCCTGGGCGCGGAACCAGTCGAGGAAGCCCTTGCTGGCGGCCGAACGGATGCCATTGGCATTGAAGCTGATGATGCGCATGCGGGAACGTCGGGTTGCGGCGGAAACCGTCCAAGCATACCGGTTCGGCACGCGGGCGCCGACCGTACGAGGGACGGGGGGCCCGCCATGCAGTACGCTTTGCGTTCCAGAATGAAGACAGATCGAGTTTGATGAGCGACCACCGCCACCGTTTCCTGCAGCTGGCCCTGACCGCCGATGCGCTGCGTTTCGGCCAGTTCACCCTGAAGTCCGGCCGCCTGAGCCCCTACTTCTTCAATGCCGGCCGCTTCGATTCCGGCTCCAGCATGGCGCAGCTGGCGCTCTGCTACGCCGATGCCGTCGATGCCGCGGGCCTGAAGTACGACGTGGTGTTCGGCCCCGCGTACAAGGGCATCCCGCTGGCCACCGCGATGGCCTGCGAACTGGCCCAGCGCGGCCGCGACCTGCCGCTGTCGTTCAACCGCAAGGAAGTGAAGGACCACGGCGAAGGCGGCCAGCTGATCGGCGCGGACATGGGCGGCAAGCGCGTGCTGATCGTCGATGACGTGATCACCGCCGGCACCGCCATCCGCGAGGCCATGAGCATCATCCGTGCCGCCGGTGGCATTCCTGCCGGCATCGTCGTGGCGCTGGACCGTCAGGAAATCGCCTCTGAAAGCGATCCGCGCTCGGCAGCGCAGGCCGTGTCCGAAGAAGCCGGCATTCCGGTGATCGCCGTGGCCACAATGGCCGACCTGCTTGATTTCGCTTCCGGAAACCCGGAACTTGTCGGCTATCGGCAGCCGCTGGAGGACTATCGTTCCAGGTACGGCAGCCGGCCCACGCGCTGAACCGACCCAAGGGGGGGGTGGTCGCCATGTCCAGGGCTTTGCCCATGTTCGCCATCATGCTGCTGGCCATGCCCTGCGTGGCCGGCGCGCAGCAGAATGCCCGCCAGGCCAAGCCTGGTGGCACGCCGGCGAAGAAACTTTATTGCTGGAACGAAGGCAAGGAACGCATCTGCAGCGATGCGCTGCCGGCCGACGCCGTCAACAACGCGCGCGAGGTCTTCAACGCCAGCAGTGGCCTGCGCAGCGGGCAGGTGGAGCGCGCGCTGAATGAAGACGAACGTGCCGAGGCCGCCGCGGCCGAAGCGCAGCAGCGGCTGGACGAAATGGCGCGGGAAACCCGCCAGCGGACCGAGCAGGCGATGCTGTCCACCTACGGCAGCGAAGCGGACCTGCGGCGGGTGTTCACCGAGCGTGCCGGCATCCTGGACAACAACATTGCCACTGCGCAGTACAACGTCGCCAGCCTGCGCGATGCGTTGTTCACCGCACTGGCCGGCGCCGGCGACAGTGAACTGGCCGGCCGTGCGGTCGGCGACAGGCAGGTCGCCACGATCCGCCAGCGCCATGCCCAGCTGATGGCACAGCAGCGCATGCAGGCCACCTTCGAACGCCAGCGCCAGGAGCTGGATGCGGAAATCGAAGAGACGGTAGGGCGATTCCGGCTGCTGAAGGGATCACCTTCGTAGCGTCCCTGCAGCTCAGGCCGGGCAGGGCCCGGCTCTACGGTCACCGGATGCTCAGAACGGCAGCACGGCCTGGCCGAGCAGCGGCTGCAGCTGGCTGCGGAACTGGGCCTTGATGCGCTCCAGCGCTTCCGGTGTATCGGCTTCGAAGCGCAGCACCAGCACTGGCGTGGTATTGGATGCACGCACCAGGCCCCAGCCGTCGGGGAAGTCCACGCGCAGGCCGTCGATGGTGGAAATTCTTCCGCCGACGAAAGGATTCTCCGGTGCCTGGGCGGCGCTGACCACCAGCGACACCAGCGCGTGGGGCGTTCCCTCCTCCACCGGCACCTTGATCTCCGGCGTGGCCACGCTCTGCGGCAGTTCCTCCAGCACCTCCTGCGGCGACTCCTCGCGCAGGGCCAGGATCTCCAGCAGGCGCGCGGCCGCGTACAAGCCGTCGTCGAAACCGAACCAGCGTTCGCGGAAGAAGAAATGGCCGCTCATCTCGCCTGCCAGTTCGGCCTCCGTTTCCGCCATCCTGGCCTTGATCAGCGAGTGCCCGGTCTTCCACATCATCGGGCTGCCGCCATGCCGCAGCACGAAATCGGCCAGCTTTCCCGTGCATTTGACGTCGTAGATGACCATCGCGCCGGGATTGCGCAACAGTACATCGGCGGCAAACAGCATCAGCAGCCGGTCGGCGAAGATGATGGTGCCGTCCGGCGTCACCACGCCCAGCCGGTCGCCGTCGCCATCGAACGCCACGCCGATATCGGCGCCGAAACGCTTGACGGTCTGCACCAGGTCTTCGAGATTGTGCGGTTCGCTCGGATCGGGATGGTGGTTGGGGAACGTGCCGTCGACATCGCAGTACAGCGGGATCACCTCCGCGCCGATGGCCTCCAGAAGCGGCTGTGCCAGCAGGCCGGCCACGCCGTTGCCGGCATCGGCGACCACCTTCAAGGGACGTTCCAGCTGCACGTCATCGGCGATCCGCCGCACGTAATCGTCGTTGACTTCGCGCTGCTGGTAGCTGCCCGGCGTGCCGGCCTGCGCCAGCCGCCCTTCGATGATCCGCCGGTACAGGCCGGTGACGGCCTCGCCTGACAGCGTCTGGCCGGCCACGACAATCTTGAAACCATTGTATTCCGGCGGGTTGTGGCTGCCGGTGACCGCCACGCAACTGCCGGCGCGAAGGTGGTGGCTGGCGAAATACACCACGGGCGTAGGCGCCAGGCCGATGTCGATGACATCACAGCCGGCACGACGCAGGCCTTCGGCCAATCCTGCGGCCAGCTCCGGACCGGACAGCCGGCCATCGCGGCCGACCACCACTTCGCGCAGGCCCTGTTCGAGCACCTCGCTGCCGATGGCCTGGCCGATCAGCGCCGCTACCTTCGGCGTGAGCTCTTCGCCGATCACACCGCGGATGTCGTAGGCGCGGAAGATGCCCGCTGCCAGGCTGGCCGCGGCTTCCGGCGGCGGCGGCGCACTGCCGGCAACGGCAGGATCGGTCTCCGGCGTATCGGCCCCTGCCTGCGCCAGGCTTTCGCGCAGGGTCGGCCCCTGCTCTTCTGCAGGCTGGCGGGGTGCACGCGCCGGCAGCGGCAGCCGCGACTTGCCGACCAGCAGCAGCACAGCGATCAACACCAGCAGCAGGGCGACGATGGAAGCTCCCAGCGGTCCCAGTCCCAGCGGACCGGCTTCGATCACCGGTACGCCCGCAGCCAGGCGCAGGTTGCTGCGGGCGATCGGACGCGCCAGCACTTCACCACTGTCGGACAGTCGCCGGTTGCCCCGTTCAAGCACGTTGTAGCTGCCCTGCCGCAGGGCCAGGTAGCCGCCCTCCGGGGCCTGTACCGCATCCAGCGGACCGGTGAGCCGCATCAGCGGCTGGCGCACATAGGCGACGGCAGGACCCAGCGCGCCCAGTGAAACCTGCGCCGCCAGCCCCAGGCGCGGCTCACCGCCATCGCGGACCACCCGCACCACCGGCGCATCCGTGGCCAGGGCAGCTTCCAGCAGGGCCAGCCGCGCATAGCCGAACGTCGCAGGATCGGCGTAGGCCGCGTCCAGCGTAGCGGGAAATACCTGCGCATCCTCCACGCCGTTCCAGCCTTCGCGCAGCGCCAGGGCGGCACCTGCAGCATCGCCGGCGGCCAGTGCCTGCTGCAGGCGCGTGGATTGCAGATGCTTGCGGAACTGGGCCAATTGCCCGTCAAGGGCGGTCTGCACCCCTTGCACGGCGGTGTCGCGCGCCTGTTCCAGCTGCGTGCCCGTGGCCGTCTGCCGCCATTGCTGCACGGCACTCCAGCCGAACCACAACGCCAACAGCATCAGCGCTGCCGCCAGCAGTGGCCCCGTGCGCGTGGCGGCTGCCGTTCCCTTCCCCTTGCTGCCGATCATTCCGTCCCCCGTGGTCAGTCAGCGCACCCCGGTATGGCCGAATCCACCCGATCCCCGCACGCTTTCGCTGAAAGTATCCACTACCTGCAGCCCCACGCGCACGATCGGCAGGATCACCAGCTGTGCGATACGGTCGCCGGGTTCGATGGTGAACACGTCGCGGCCACGGTTCCAGACGCTGATCAGCAATGGCCCCTGGTAATCGGCATCGATCAGCCCCGTGCCGTTGCCCAGCACGATCCCGTGCCGATGCCCCAGCCCGGAACGCGGCAGGATCACCGCGCACAGGTTCGGGTCGGCCACGTGGATGGACAGGCCACTGGGCACCAGCGCGGTATCGCCGGGCTGCAGCGTCAGGGCCGCTTCCAGCGCCGCGCGCAGGTCCATGCCGGCACTGGCTTCGGTTGCATAGGCCGGCAGCGGCCAGCTGTCGCCGAATCGCGGGTCCAGCAGCTTCACCTGCAGCGGCGGGAGCGGTGCATCGTTGGGGTGGACTGCTGCGTTCATGCCATGAGCCTCTGTGCGACCAGCGCGAGCAGCTGCTCGGCCAGTTCGGTCTTGGAAGTGGCCGGGAAGACCTGTTCGCCGTCCTGCCAGTAAGCGGTGGCGGCGTTGTCGTCACTTTCGAAGCCACCGGTGCCTTGCCCGACCTGGTTGGCAATCACCAGGTCCAGGTGCTTGTCCACCAGCTTGCCGCGCGCGTACTTCTCCACGCCGTGGGTCTCGGCGGCGAACCCGACCACCAGCTTCAGCGACTGCGTCTGCGCGGCAACTTCGGCAAGGATGTCCGGCGTACGCACCAGCTCGACCACCAGCGACTGGCTGTCAGCGGTCTTCTTCAGCTTCTGCCGCGCGACCTGGCGCGGGGTGTAATCGGACACCGCGGCTGCACCGATGTAGATATCGGCCGGCAGCGCTCCCAGCACGGCCTGGCGCATCTGCGCCGCCGAGCGTACGTCGATGCGCTCCACACCGGCCGGCGTCGGCAGATGGACCGGGCCACTGACCAGCACCACCCGGGCGCCCGAACGCGCCGCAGCCGCGGCCAGCGCATAACCCATCTTGCCGCTGCTGCGGTTGCCGACATAGCGGACCGGATCGATGTCTTCGTAGGTGGGGCCTGCGCTGATCACCACGCGCAGCCCCGCCAGGGCCTGGCGGGTGGCCGGCGCATCAACCGTGCCTGCGTGTCCTTCGACGGCAACCAGCGCCGCGACAATGTCGCCGGGCTCGCTCAGGCGTCCCGGCCCGGATTCGCCTTCGGCCAGCGGACCGTCTACCGGACCGACGACCTGGGCACCGCGTTCGCGCAGCAGCGCGATGTTGGCCTGGGTAGCCGGATGCAGCCACATGCGGTGGTTCATCGCCGGGCACACGGTAAGCGGCGCGGTACTGGCCAGGCACAGAGTGGTGACCAGATCATCGGCCTGTCCCTGGGCCAGGCGCGCCAACAGGTCGGCCGTGCCGGGAGCGACGACGATACGGTCGGCCCAGCGGGCCAGCTCGATATGCCCCATGGCCTGCTCGGCGGCGCTGTCCCACAGGGTGGTGCGGGTCGGCTGGCCGGACAGGGCCTGGAAACTCAGCGGCGTGACGAACTGCTGCGCGCCAGCGGTCATCGCCACCTGCACGAGCGCTCCCGCATCGCGCAGCCGGCGCACCAGTTCCAATGACTTGTACGCCGCGATACCGCCGCCGACGCACAACAGGAGCCTGCGCCCTTCCAGCGGACGCCGTGGCGCCGGGGAAGCATTGGGTGAGTCTGCCACCGGAAAAATCCTATCCACGCAAAGGCATTAGCTTACCCGAAGGGCCAGTTATCGCCGTATGGCGCCGGATATGACCGGCGGACATAAGTACATGTACGACAAGCGATCCAGAATGACCGACGCGGCCATGACGGCCCCCGCTCGCCGCCAGCGGTTCCATCCTGATGCAGGAGCGCTCCGTGTTCATACGAACCATCATCGCCGACGACCACCCGATCATCCTGCACGGCGCCCGCGTCCTGCTGCGCAACGCGCAGATCGACGTGGTGGGCGAAGCCCCCGGCGGCCGCTCGCTGATGGCCCTGCTGCAACAGCAGCCCTGCGACGTGGTGCTGACCGACCTGAGCATGCCGGGCGAAGGACTGGATGGGCCCGAACTGCTCGACCAGATCCGCCGGGCCCATCCGCAGCTGCCGGTGGTGGTGCTCACCGCTACCGCCAGCCCCAGCGTACTGGCCACGCTGCTGCGCCGGGGCGCGCGGGGCGCGCTGGACAAGGCGGCGGACTTCGAGGAACTGGCGGCGGCGGTACGCAGCGCCGCCGCCGATCAGACCTATGTATCGCAGAACCTGCGTTCGCACCTGCGCGAGCGCGACCTCTCCCACCGCGGCAGCCCCGCCTCGCTGTCGCGGGGCGAACGGGAGGTGCTGGAAGGGCTGCGCAACGGCTTGAACATCAACACGATCGCGCAGCGACGGGGCCGCAGCCCCAAGACCGTGAGCCGGCAGAAATCCGATGCCATGCGCAAGCTGGGGCTGAATGGAAACCACGAGCTGCATGCCTTCCTGCGGGCTTACCCGATCAACGGCAGCGAGCCTTCCTGAGCTGCCCGCGGGGCGGCGCCTGATCGCACGGCAGCGCGTGCCGGAGCACGCTCCTCCCATGACGATCCAGGACTGGCCCTCGCAGGAACGCCCCCGTGAACGCCTGCTCGCACACGGTCCGGGCACCCTGTCCGATGCCGAACTGCTGGCGTTGTTCCTCGGTTCGGGCACCCGCGGCCGCGACGCGGTACAGACCGCCCGCCACCTGCTGGCCGAGCATGGCCCGCTGCGCTGCCTGCTGGACCTGCCTGCCGCCGGCCTGGCGCGGTTGCCGGGACTGGGACCCGCCCGCAGCTGCACGCTGGTGGCCGCGCTGGAGCTGGCGCAGCGTCACCTGCAGGCACGCCTGAGCGAAAAGGAGTGCGTGGGCAGTTCGGCCGGCGTAGCGGCGCGCTACCTGCAGCACCGGCTGCGCGGCCGGCCGAACGAAGTGTTCATCGCGCTGTTCCTGGACAGCCAGCATCGCCTGCTGGCGTGCGAGGAACTGTTCCACGGCACGGTGAATACGGCATCGGTCCACCCCCGGGAAGTCGCGCGTCGTGCGTTGGCCCTGAACGCCGTGTCCGTGATCGTCAGCCACAACCATCCCTCCGGCAACCCGGAGCCCTCGCAGGCCGATCGCGTTGTCACCACCGCACTGCAGCGCGCCCTGGCCCTGCTGGACATCAAACTGCTGGACCACCTGGTGGTAGGCGAAGGCCGGCCGGTGTCCTTCGCCGAACGCGGCTGGCTCTCCTGAGCAGCGGCTACGCGGCCAGCCAGGCGGCGGCAGGCCCGGCACGTGCCTGAGCCCCAGCCTGCCGAAGGGCGCCGGGACCCCGCCCGAGGCAGGCAGATCGGCTAAAATGGGGGATTCCGCCGCTCACCCATCAGCAGGCCTCGTGAAAAATTTCCTCCGCGCCCTGATCAGCCAAGGCATCGAAGCCCTGCGCGCCAATGGCACCCTGCCCGCCGACACCCTGCCGCCGGAATTCGTGGTCGAACGCCCGAAGACCCGCGACCATGGCGATTTCGCCACCAATGCCGCGATGCTGCTGGCCAAGGCTGCGCGCAGCAATCCGCGCGCCCTCGCCCAGGCTCTGCTGGACGCCCTGCCGAAGAGCGCCGATGTCACCAGGATCGAGATCGCCGGGCCGGGCTTCATCAACTTCCACCTCGCTGCCAGCGCTTTCCAGCGCGAAGCGGCCAGCGCCCTCAAGGAAGGCGCCGACTACGGCCGCAACCTGTCCGGCAATGGCCGCACGGTAGGCGTGGAATATGTGTCGGCCAACCCTACCGGGCCGCTGCATGTCGGCCATGGTCGCGCGGCCGCCATCGGCGACTGCATCGCGCGCGTGCTCGATGCCAACGGCTGGAACGCCAAGCGCGAGTTCTATTACAACGACGCCGGCGTGCAGATCGAGAACCTCGCACTGTCCACGCAGGCGCGGCTGATGGGCATCAAGCCCGACGAAGCGGGCTGGCCGGAAGGTGGCTATCGCGGCGATTACATCCAGGACGTCGCCGATGCCTACATGCAGGGCGCCAGCGTGGACCTGGAAGGTACTCCCGTGGTCGGTGCCAGGGATCCGCAGGACATGTCCGCGATCCGCCGCTTCGCCGTGGCCTGGCTGCGCAACGAGCAGAACCTGGACCTGGCCGCATTCGGCGTGGATTTCGACATCTACTTCCTGGAAAGCTCGCTGTACAGCGATGGCAAGGTTGCCGAAGCGGTAGCCCGGCTGCAGGAATCCGGCCATACCTACGAGGAAGGTGGCGCACTGTGGCTGCGTTCGACCGATTTCGGTGACGACAAGGACCGCGTGATGCGCAAGTCCGACGGCACGTTCACCTATTTCGTGCCCGATGTGGCCTACCACCTGTCCAAGTGGCAGCGCGGCTACGAGCGCGCCATCACCGAACTGGGCGCCGACCACCACGGTTCGCTGGCACGCGTGCGCGCCGGCCTGCAGGCGATGGAAGTGGGCATACCGCAGGGCTGGCCGGAATACGTGCTGCACCAGATGGTGACGGTGATGCGCGGCGGCGAGGAAGTGAAGCTTTCCAAGCGTGCCGGCAGCTATTTCACCCTGCGCGACCTGATCGAAGAGGCTGGCCGCGATGCCACCCGCTGGTTCCTCATCGCGCGCAAGCCCGACTCCCAGCTGACCTTCGACATCGACCTGGCACGCCAGCAGAGCAACGACAACCCGGTGTTCTACGTGCAGTATGCGCACGCCCGCGTCTGCAGCCTGCTGCGCCAGGCGCAGGAAAAGGGCCTGGCGTACACCCCGGAACAGGGCATCGCGGGGCTGAACACGCTTGATGATGCGGCGTCGTTGAACCTGATGAACGAAATGTCGCGCTATCCGGAAGTGGTCGAGACAGCAGGTATCGCGCTGGAACCCCACTTGATCGCGCAATACCTGCGTGAATTGGCGCATGCTTTCCACACGTGGTATCACGGGACGCCGGTGCTGGTTGAAGATGCCGGCGAACGCAACGCCAGGCTCACCCTCGCCCGCGCCGCGCGCCAGGTGCTGGCCAACGGCCTGCAGCTGCTGGGCGTTGGTGCCCCTGAAAAAATGTAATCAACCGGACTGGAGAAGCAGTAGACATGGCAGCACGACGCGGCAAGAGCCAGGCACGGCGCAACAACAGCCAGGGAACGCCCGGATGGGTGTGGCTGGTCGCAGGCGTTGCCATCGCCGCCGTGGTCTTCCTGGCCGCGCCGAACCTGTTCAAGGGCGATGCGGACGGTTTCCTGCGCGCAGGGCCGCGGCCGGACCCGAACGCGCAGCCGGCGCCGGTGGCGCAGGCCGACGAGGATGTCGGTGCGCAGGTGGATACGCCTGCGCCGAAGCAGGCCGAACCGGCCAGGCCAGCGGCTACCCAGTACGACTTCTATACCCTGCTGCCGGGCAAGGAAGTGGAGATGTCCGACGCTGAACTCGCCGCCAGCGCCCGGGCCGAAGACCAGCGCCGTGCCCGCAGCGAGGCACAGCGTGCGCAGGCCGCCCTGGAAGGCAGGCCGGTACCGGCCGCGGCGGCACCCGCGCCGACATCCACGGCGGCGACCACCACGGCCAGCACGGCCGTGGCCAGTACCGCAACGAACAGCCCCGCTTCGCTGCCTGCGCCGCTCGGCGAGGCGGCTACGGCCAGCAACCGCACGCCTGCCGCAACGGCTCCTGCCGCGACCGCGCCAGCCCCGGGCGAAGGCGCAACGGCGGCAGCACCTGCCGCTGGCAACGTGCGTTACATCCTCCAGGCCGGAGCATTCGGCGCCTCCGGCGATGCCGAAGCCACCAAGGCGAAGCTGGCGATGATCGGCCTGGCCGCGCGCGTGGAGTCCGCCGAGATCAATGGCAGGACGGTGTACCGCGTGCGCATGGGGCCGTATGGCACCGCCGGCGAACTGTCCGATGCCAAGCAGAAGCTGGATGGCACCGGCCTGCAGGCGATGGCCATCAAGGCCCAGTAGCGCCGGCCGCTGGCCGGCAATCCGCGCCGCCAGGATTCCCCCGCGAAGATGCCCGCCCGCAGCGGGCACCACCGGCCAGGTCAGCCCTCGCGGGCGACCTGGAAACCGGCGAAAGACTGGCTGACCGGCATCAGCTCGAGGCGGTTGATGTTCAGGTGCGGCGGCAGGCTGGCTACCCAGAAGATCTGCTCGGCGATGTCCTCGGAGGTCATCGGATTGGCGCCGGTATACAGCTTGTCCGACGCCGCCTGATCACCATGCGTGCGGACCACGGTGAATTCGGTTTCGGCCATGCCCGGTTCGATCGTCGTCACACGTACGCCGGTACCGTGCAGGTCCGAGCGCAGGCCCAGCGAGAACTGGCTGACGAATGCCTTGGTGCCGCCGTACGCGTTGCCGCCCGGATAGGGATAGACCCCTGCGACCGAGGAGATGTTGATGATCGCGCCCTTCCGCTGCACCAGCTGCGGAAGCAGGCGATGGGTCAGGGTAACCAGCGCGGTGACGTTGGTATCGATCATCGTGCGCCAGTCTTCCAGGCTGGCATGCTGGGCCGGCGCGGTCCCCTGCGCCAGGCCGGCATTGTTGACCAGCAGGTCGATCTCCGCGAATTCCGGCGGCAGGGCGGCCAGCGCGGCTTCCATCGCCACGCCATCGCGCACGTCGAACACAGCGGCATGCACCCGGTCGGCACCGTAGGCCTGCACCAGCGGCTGCAGGCGCTCGCCGCGACGGCCGGTGGCGATCACCTTCCAGCCCGCTTTCGCAAAGCGGTGGACGGCAGCGGCACCGAAGCCGGAAGTGGCACCGGTGATCAGGGCGGTACGGGTCATCAGGCAGGACTCCAGGAAGAACCAGACGCCCATTCTGTCACTGTCGGCCTGCCGCTGCGCTGGCTGCGCCCGCGTTGCGTCAGCGCACGCGGTATACGCGCGCCTTGGGCAGGTCCGGATCCACCTGCAGGAACCAGCGCCCGGCGATACCCGGGACCACTTCGATCTGCGGGTCCTGGATCGGCGTGCGCAGGGTCATGCGGCCTTTCAGCACCTGCCATTGCTGGCCATTGTCCAGGGTAAACAACGTGCCCGGCTCCCAACCTTCGATCCGTCCGGTGGCGCGCGCCTTCACCGGCCCCTCGTCCAGGCCGATATGCATGGGCGGCGGCACCGGCGCAGCGCCCGACATGGGGCGTTCGACAGCGTTCGGTGCCGGCATGGCCTGCCCGGTCATGGCCTGCTGCAGCAGGCTGTCCAACTGCTGCACCTGGCGCGCGGTGAGGCCGACCTCGGCGAGCCGGGCGGCGCCCAGGCGCTGTTCGAGCGGCACATAGGCCGGCTGCGCCCACGCCGGCGCCGCAAGCATCGCGGCCAGCAATGTCATCGAAATCCGCGCGCGCATCCGTGGTTCCTGCCTGCAAAGGTGGAAACGCACTGTGCTGCAGTTCGATGACAACAGGATGACGGCCCGGCCGGCGCTACAATACCTGTCCCGGCGCGCCGTGCCGGCGGTGTGGAAGAAGATGATCAACAACGATGTCCTGCGCAGCCTGCGCTATGCCCTCGACCTGAGCGACAACCACATCGTGGTGCTGTGCGAACTGGCCGATCCCGCGTTCGCCGTCACCGCCGAACAGGTCAATGCCTGGCTGAAGCAGGAAAACGAACCCGGTTTCGAGCCCTGCAGCGATGCCGCCCTGGCACACGTGCTGGATGGCCTGATCGTGCACTTGCGTGGCCGCGATGAAAGCCAGCCACAGCGCGCGATCGAAACGCGCATCGACAACAACCTGATCCTGAAGAAGCTGCGGGTGGCCTTCCAGCTGCGCGACGTCGACCTGCAGGACATCTTCCAGCGTGCCGGCTTCGCGGTGACCAGGCCCGAGCTCAGCGCCGTGTTCCGCCAGCGCGATCACAAGAACTTCCGTCGTGCCGGCGACCAGTTGCTGCGCTACTTCCTCAAGGGGCTGGTGGAGCGCGTTCGCGGTTGACCGGGGATGGGCGCGCTATCATGCCCGCCTGTTCAATGGAGCCACGGCGTGGACGCGATCCTGACCCCGGTATCGATCGGCGAGCTGATCGACAAGATCACCATCCTGGAAATCAAGGCCGAGCGCATCGGCGATGCGACCAAGCTGGCCAATGTGCGAACCGAACTGGGTGGCCTGCTGCCGCTGTTCGCGAAGCAACAGGCCAGCCAGCCCGCCCTGGATGCGCTGAAGCAGTCGCTGAAGGCGATCAACGAGCGCATGTGGGACATCCAGGACCAGCTGCGCGACAAGGAAGCAGCACAACAGTTCGACGATGCGTTCGTGCAGCTGGCGCGTGGCGTGTACCAGACCAATGGCGAACGCGTGCAGGTGAAGAACGAGATCAACCGCGTGGCCGGATCGGCCCTGGTGGAGGAAAAGCAGTACCAGGGGGAATGAACGTGCCCGCAGCCTTTCGTCCTGAATGAAACAGGCCCGGCATAGCCGGGCCTGTTTCATTCTGCCTGCCGCTGCGGCGCATGCTCGATGCGCCACGGCCGGTACGTGCCGCGACTATGCGCAGCAGTTACCAGGAGAAGCGCGGGCCGACCGAATATTCCTTGTCGCCATCGCGGTTCATCTTCAGGTCGCCGCTGATGCCCCAGTTCTGGTTCAGCTTGACCTGCGCGCCCAGGCGACCGTACCACTCGCCTTCCGGGTTGATGCCGTGCTTCTTGCTGTAGTCCTCATACCCGGCCATGGCGTACACCTCGGCATGCTGGCCGAATGCGGTACGGATGCCGGCTTCGGCGCTGTAGCCGTTGAAATCCAGGCCATCCTTCGGGTCGAACTTGTTGTAGGCAGCACGCGCCACGAAGTCGGTGGATGCCGCGATCGGGGTGTTGTAACCCACGCCCACGCGCCACTGGTCCACATCGGCGTCGGTGGCCTTCACTTCCTGCTTGCTGTAGTCGGCGAACACATGCATGTTCGGCAGCACGCCATAGGAGCCCTTCACGCCCCAGCCTTCGGCCTTGCCGGCGTCAGCACTGGTCTTTACGTAATCGCCTTCGACGTAGTTGTAGGACAGGTTGTCGGCGGCCGAGGCAGCGAACGGCAGGGCAGCGGCAAGGGCCAGTGCGATCAGCGAAGTCTTCATGGGGTACAACCTCTTGTCTTTCTGATGTTGTCGCAATGGCGCGGAACGCCACCGCAATCGGGTATGTAAAGTTTCCGTTTTTCGCCCCAACGCATCCTGAAAGCGCAACGCTCGTTTTAGGCTGGTATTCAGCTGATTTCAGGCATACACGCGCGCCTGTCACATCCGCTTGTGCAGTCCACGTCCACACTCCATCAGGCTGGCGCGAACGGCCTGGACAGGCTTGTCGTTTCCGGCTGCCGAGGCGCAGGCGTGTCGCTTGCGACCCGGCCACTGTCGTATCCACATCGGGAGAACAGACATGAGCTACATCGATGGTTTCGTGATGGCGGTGCCAACCGCCAACAAGCAGGCATTCCTTGAACATGCCAACACCGGCGATTCGTTGATCCTGGAATTCGGCGCCACGCGCGTGGTGGAGTGCTGGGGAGACGACGTGCCGCGTGGCACGCTCACCGATTTCCAGCGCGCCGTGGCGGCCCGGGATGACGAGACGATCGTCTTTTCCTGGATCGAATGGCCGGACAAGGCCACCCGCGATGCAGGCATGCAGAAGATGATGGATGATCCACGCATGGATCCGGCCAACAACCCGATGCCGTTCGACGGCAAGCGGATGATCTTTGGCGGGTTCGTGCCGGTACTGGAGCTGCCGTCACCGCGTTGACGCGCGGCCGCGTGGGTGCCGCCGCGCTTCAGGATGTACGTGTATCGCTGTCGTCGGTGCCCGCCGCGCCTACGGCCATGCCAGCACCCATGCCGCCCATCGCGCCCATGCCGGCGCCGCCTCC